>Ga0181612_140433_pt1 | contig 13163 bp, 8 predicted proteins | sample HoacroProtozoa21_FD_119630 | JGI IMG/M metagenome (GOLD analysis project Ga0181612, IMG submission 119630) | Hoatzin crop microbial communities from Cojedes, Venezuel. Combined Assembly of Gp0051906, Gp0051904, Gp0051908
CCAGACTGGATGAGGCTCTGAGCAGCCTGGTCTAATTGAAGATGTCCCTGCTTGTTGCAGGGGGAATGGGCTAGATGATCTTTAAAGGTCCCCTCTAACCTAAAGTACTTTATAATTCTGTGAAATCAAGCTCTTTCTTCCTGGCTTACTGTATTTTTATACCAGAATTTAACTTAGAGCTTCTTCACTGACATTTGTGCCAGTTTTCCCTCTGATGATTCTGTTGGCTCTGCAAAGCGAGCAGTTTCAGAGATATGAAACTGTTTTTAGGTTAGCAAGCAAACATGACCGGTAATTAAAAAATGCAAATCTGTTGTATATGAGGATGATGGTTTAGGGTAGGTTTTTTCTGGAATAGCTACTGCTAACTCTGTGTGTAACCATATGCAATGCATTGTCAGGGATTGTACGAAACCAAACAAACACTTGCAAAGGTTTCTGCTTATGTCTCAATTGACTTGTGTTCCAGGTGCAGACGGACGTTGGTGTAGATACAAAGCATCAGACATTGCAAGGAGTAGCATTCCCCATCGCTAAAGAAGCTATTCAGGCTTTGGAGAAATTGAAAAATAAGAAACTCAATTATGTACAACTGGCAAGTATAAAATACTTTACCTGTTAGTGAGTATAAAATAGATTACCTGCACATTAAAACCAGTGTGCGTTGATGACATACACTGATAAACTACCATTCTGTATTAGATCAGTTCAGGTTTTTTTCCCTTCCTGTCATGTTCTCTGTTTTGTTTTCTCTGTATTAACTATATTCAGGTTTGCTTTGTTAACAGCAAATTGATATGAAAAACGAAACTATTATTTTGGCCAACACACTTCATACTGAACTTAAGGACTTGCCAAAAAGAATTCCAAAGGATGCTGCGCGTTACCACTTTTTCCTGTATAAGCATGCCCATGAAGGAGACTATTTGGAATCCATAGGTATGAGACAATTTCCCAAGATGAAACTTCATTGGCTTGTTTCAAGTAGTTTAGTAATTTTGAGGCAGAGAGAAAAATGTGTCATAAAAGTAATCTCTCTATTAGCATGATCCTAAATTTCAGAGTCATTTCGTTGTGAAACTGACTTCTGAAGAGTCCTTATGTTTAGAAAGTAGAGAGCTATCCCTTTTGATTATGAACACCCATAAATCAGTCATCGTGAAAACCTGAAGACACTGGCCATTCTCTCATCCCCCATTTGAAATGAACCACTTGCTGAAGCAAAAGAGATCCAGAAGGGTGTTACGTTTTTTCCCTTTCAGACTGCATAATTGGATTTGCAATGCCTCTCTGCTGTAAATGATTTTATGATGCAGGTTTTGATGGAGTGTAGTTATGGTCTGATTTGTGGTTTTGTTTTTTTCTGCAGTTTTCGTCTACTCTATGCCAGGGTATACCTGTAGTATACGAGAACGAATGCTCTACTCTAGTTGCAAAAGTCCCCTGTTAGAAATTGTAGAAAGCCAGCTGTGGATGCAGATAATTAGAAAGGTAAGTACACCGGGTATACCAGTATTTTCTCCATCCCTCTGTTCCCTTATTAATATCTAACTGTAACTGTCTCTGCCACCACTTTCTCTAAGCAATGAAAAGTGTTGTGTAACTATTGAAGTTTGTCCTGGACAAGAAATACTTGTGGATAAAGCTTCAGCTACAAAGTTAAGTCATGCAGGCTTTGCTCTGGTTCATAATTTCTGCATGTTCATAGCTCTAACAAACATCTCCTTGTGCATTGAGGGAGTGTTTGACAGTGCTTTGAAGGACTATTTAGAACTAACATGATTTCTTACTAAAAGGCCTGTCATGTTTCGGACGACAACACATTGCTGTTGTTGAATGCTAAGTTCCTTTAAAGCCAAGGTTATTTAAGGATTTTCAAAATAATTTGAAGCTGCAATTCTGGAACTTAAGACTGCTGTCTTAGGAGGCCTTGATGGGGCAAACAAGGATTTGCAAGTAAGCTGATCTTTTCACACTGTATAGATTTTAACACTATGCAGTAAGTTGCTGCTCACCTCCATAGGAATGGTCCATTTGTGGAAAATGTGACCTATGGTTCCATTATTAACACTTGTGCTGTAAAGTTAGAAAAATTTTGAGGCTTATTTTCTGTGGGTATTATGTCTACCTAAAAGTTAATACTAACTGTTTTTACTGAGGTAAAAACAGGTAGATTATCGCTACATATTTTTATATGTAATTATTGCTCATAAATTTCCTTTCTATAATGAAATAAATGCACCATGTGACTTCTGAAATTCCCATAAACATATTTCTAAAGCATGTACTTGTAACAGCAATACTGTGGCTGGGAAGTCCGTCAAGTGCTGTGGTTGGCAGGCCACGAAGTGTTGAATGCTCAGCAGAACGGGGCCAAAGCATTTCTCGGGATTCTAAATTCCTGCAATTCCAAACAGTGGGGTTTGGTTCGAGAAAATATTTTCCTTCCATTCAGGCTTATATGCTTAAATTTTAAAAACAAAACCACTCCCCTTTTGTTCATTAAACTTATTTTAGCGTTTCCCTGGCTTGGAAACTTGCTGAGTTGCAGTAGCCAGCTAACTATATATAAGCTGTTTGTTCCCCCCCGTCTGTCTCAAGAGACAACAGTAAGTACGCACATTGCTTTTACAATTAGTGTTTAAAGCATGTTTTTGTGAAAAATTTTAATTCTTAAAACGTGGAGATCACGTTGGGACAGTGAAAAGTTTTTATTTTAGACGGGAGAATAAAGAAAGAGAATTGTAGTTCTGAAAGATCCGCATGCTGCTTTCTTACCTTTTATTAAGGAAGTTGCTTTACAGATGAGTGAAGAAGCACTTGTTTCCACATGGAATGTGCAGTCCTAGTTAGTGTTAACATCCACGCTGTGCTAAAGCTTGGGACAGGTAAATTTTCTTCGTGTATGTACTGTGTAGTTGGGCTTATATTTCAGGAAAAATACTTAAGTCACACAATACTGGGAAGAGTATAGTGGATTCTCAGAAAAACTCTCAAAGAATGCTCAGGGCATTAGGCACGAGTTGGAGAACGATTCATGCTGGACTCTGAACATTATTGCACATATGGTTTTCATATAGTATTTAGAGCTTCAGCAAACTTTCAAAATGTTTTGAAATATGTCTTTAAGATGAATATTATAAATGCTGTGGTTTTTTCCCCAGATTGAAATAGATAATGGTGACGAGTTAACTGCTGACTTTCTTTATGAAGAGGTTCATCCGAAGCAACACGCTCACAAACAGAGTTTTGCTAAACCAAAAGGTCCTGCGGGGAAGAGGGGAATACGACGACTGATTAGAGGTCCAGCAGAGACTGAAACACCTAGTGACTAGAAACTGTGGTGTGCATTTGTTATAAAATATTACAGTAAGAAATGAAATTCAGGCTTTTGGTAATGAACTGAAATCATTCCATTCATAGATGCTAGGAAAAAAAAAAAAGGCTCTTTTTACTCTGCTCTCTTCTGACCTAAACACTTTTTATATTGTTACATGATTATATTTGTTGACCATGTTTCATGACATGTGGAAGAGCTCATTATTTTAAAGCTAGAAGAGGAAAACTAAGTCAGTACCCCTTTATTTTAAATTAGAATCCGTTATTTAATAGCTGTACATGTGATCATAAACTTTGCGGTCATTAAGACTGTTAACCCCATGTATTCTTGGGTAAATTGCAGCTGTACGCCAGGGTAACAAACCTGTACTCTCACGAGTAGCCGATTGAAACCCCTAAGAGTTTCCATGTGAGAAGAGCTGCAGGACTATATAGCGTTAGCCCAGATAAATCTTTATTTTTCCTTGTAGCTCTGAAGTACAACAGGAGGTTTTCTTATTTTCTCTCTTGACATGATGCATTGTTGGGTTTTGTTGTTGTTTTGTTTTGGGTTTTTTGTAATAGAGAAGATAAACTAAAATCAGTTATCCATCAATTAAGTGTTCAGGAATAGCTGGATATTTTCCCATGCAAAAGCATGGTCATTTCAAATTTATAACTAATTTTGTGGACTTGTCTTTCAAAGAAATCTGACATAACACCACTGTAGCTTTTTCAGACTTCTGTACCACTCATAAGCCTTACATAGTGAGTACTGAATGACCAAGTAAAAGGTGATTAAAAGTGCATGAGTTAGTATACTCAATAGTTACAGAGCTGCTTTCAAAGCAATATGCTTAAAGTTTCTACTAAATAATGGATTATGTGTGCACTTGGATCTAAAACTGTGCAAGTTCAGTAAAAATTGAAATAGACTTGCTTCATCATGGCGAGTTATTCTTGAGATCCTAGTGTGTTTGCAGTATCTGCAGTTTTAACTTTCAATGTATTCTGACTTTTCCTAAACGTTTGAACTTCAATAGTAACTTAAATCTGTAACAAAATCTAACTAGGACTTGAATAACTGCTGGCAGCACCTCGTCAGGATTTTGTGGTGTGTTTTTTTTTTTTTTTTTTTTCCTCCTTCTCCAAAATACTAAAATCGCCCAGAATAGCCTAAACTTGATTGAACTATGAGTAATGTGTTTAACAGGGAGAGGAAAGATAGATGATTTTCCTAAGTGGATTAAAGAAGAATAAGATGAGGAAATCAAGTATTGGATGACCTTAAATATTTAAAATTTTGTAATGAGGCAAATGCTAGTGGATAGATTATATTCCCCAGTGAGGACTTGGTTTTTAGCGTCCTGTATGTGAGCTCTGTGGGTTTTGAATTTGTTGTGTTGTTTTGTTGTTTTGTTAAAGCTACATGGGAATTGCAGGTCTTGGTTCACTGTGTGTTATTATAGGTGCTGGGTGTACACATTATATAGCTGAATCATGTGTTCACCTGGTGGAAGATAGATTTTAATCTAGTTTTGTGGGGAAATAATGCTTTAACACTATGAGTTCATGATAAAATTTGGTTTATTTTATATATTATTTTGTTTGGAGATTACTAGCTTGTTACTGACATCTGAGATTGCACTATATAATGTGAAGATTGCAATAGTTGTTGGTTTAACTGTTTTTTTTAATATGCAGTAGAAATTTGCCACCTCAGCTTTTCTCATTTAATCTTACACACTATATCAATCCAGTTTGATAGCTCTTGATCCTCAGCTAATCTCCTGCTTGCCCTTAGCGACTGTGTTCCTACGCTGCCTCTTGCCTTCTCCCTCTAGGGCAGGGAGCTGGGCTTGGAAGTGTCTTCTCTGTGTGCTACCTGTCGGGCTTTGAGCATAGCAGTTAAAACTTATGGCTAGAGGGTTTGGTTTGAATTTAGTATTCCTGCCCACGTGTCAGCCATACCAAGAGTGCACATACATTCTTGCACTTACTTGAGCCAGTAAAGTAGTTCAGCTTTTTAATACCAAATGTTTTAAATAGTGAACGATTTGACCTGATACAGTTACGTGTGTGTTTGTTTGTTTAGGTTTCTTCCTAACCCTGCCCTAGATAGATGAGGATAGGAGGTAGAAAGCTTAATCTGGAGGATGGTGAGAGCTGTTTAAGTGATTATATGTGAGGGCATTTATAATGAGCTGCTTTAGAGTTTGGCCCAAACCAGACTTTGTCATTAGTTACCTTACTTGAAAATATTCTATGTGGGTATACAGCCCCCTGACCAGCCAGCAGCAAGTCACGTCCTGAACACATTTCCCCCTCACCTTTCCCCTAAAAGAGAAATGTCTGAAGTCTTGCACTACCTACTGTCTCCTCAGGCCTCTGGTAGCTGTTCTCACAACAAAGCCGTAAGAAGCATCTGATCTTTTGGTGACATCTGTCACGTTTACATCTGCGTGGTTGCCTCACGTAACACTACTCCTGTTAATGAATGTGCAGAGCCAGCACAGAATGCGGGCATTAATGAAAGTCACTTCTTTACCGCCTCTGATCATTTAATAATTGAAAGTGTCCCTTCAGAATTGTTGTTGGCCTTCATAAAGCCCAAAAGCAATGCAGCTGCTTGCAGTCCATTCACAAGCTATTACATAGTTGTCAATTACCATCACAGGTAATTATTTTTGAAATGTTTATCTTGCAAGGTAGGGAGAATTTGATGTTTTAAAACACTCCTAGCAGAGGTTTGTAAAACTAATCAAGGTAATAATTGCTCTATTACTTGGATAAATATGTCGATAAAGGAAGCTTTTGATTTATGGTGTCTGTGTATTAAATGAAAACCACCTTCAGATGCTAAAATGAACTAGGTTTACCTTATCTATTTTGTAATTTACTTTATAAATAAAGATTGATGCTTTAGTTTGGTGTTGTCTGAATAATAACCTCTGTAACAGACCTGTATTCTAACTTCATGATGTGTAAGTAACAGGCAGTTCCCACAGGACTAGAAGGCAGTATAGTAAAAGGGATCGCGGGGTAAGGCGGGAGGAGGGCAGAAACAGAATTCCTGGCTTTTGCGACTGGAGAACCACTGCTATGTTAGAAACTGCTGCTTTCCTGTTGCCTTACAGAGGCAGCACAGAGGCCCCCATGGCAGGAACCAAGTGCCTTTGTCTCTTGAGGTTTCTATGCTTTCAATAGTAAGACCCTTCAAAAGTTCTGCTGTCCTTTTAAAAGGCTGAAGCGGTTGATGAGTGATTTAACGGTTCTGTTGTTACTTGCTCACACTGAGGCTGTACAGTTAAACTACCCAAATGATGTTGTTCCATTAATGTTTTTTTGTCTAAACTGGAAGTAGTTTTAAGTCTTCCTATTGCTCTCAAAATTCAAGCCAAAAAGAACTTTTAGTGGTTTGGCTTTTCTTTTAACTGTCCTGCCAACACATCCCCGTGGGGAAATTGGCGATACGGCAGTTCTGCAGTGGAAAGAAGGAAACTTGAAGATGTGCTGAACGAGGATTTAAGAATCATTTTAATGCAAAACGCTATGCAGGAAGCAAGCTATTCGTGTCAGAGGAGCAGGAGCAAGGTAAGAGGTGGAACAGGTGAGGCCTCTGTGTGGCCGCGAGTACCAGCAGCAGTTTTGTTTGCCTTGCGGTTGGTGGATGTTGCATAAAACTCTCAGCTGGCCAGCCCAAATAAAAGATGAGGCAGTTCTTCCCACTTCAACAATATGAAATACTATGGCTGGTAAAAGGTGTGTTGGCTCAAAAGGCAACTGGACAAACTGATCAAAGAAAATGTGACAGAAGCTTAATAACCAATGAAGGCCTTGGCATCCTTTTCAAAGTTAATGAGCCGCAAACTGTACAACGCCATCAGATGCCAATGTCATCTCTCTACACACGTGTCCTGTTCCTGCCCTCTTTCCTTAGCAGCCACGAAGGGCTCACTGTGTGCTGGCGCCAGGGCCGTGCAGACCCCTCCGCTCGGACTCTCAGCAGCCTTTCTCTTACCTCCTGCTGTAGCCAAGGGCAGAACTGCTGCCCTTCAGAAGAGTTTTCCTTTACAGCAATTTTCTGTGCCTCATCAGCATTTGTTTTTGTCCTGATGCTTCCTTCTAGTCTTCGTTGGAATTGCAATAAATCACTTCTGCTGGTTTTTTTGTTCATCCTTCCTTTCGGGCATGACTGATCTGCTGAATGTTAACAGTTCTCTACACCCATACCATGCAGCAGGCTGGCTCCTTCACTGGGGACAGTGACCCGCGGATGCCCTCCATGGCACCTTCCCTGCCAAGACGGGACGTAGGCCAGCTGTAAGTAGCCCCACTTTTATCCCCAGAATGTCTCCCATGTGCAGCTCTCCCCACCCACCAGGAACTGTAACGATTTTTCTCTCGCCTCCAGTTCTATGGAACTAGATCATCCTTTTACTCACAAAGAACCTGAATGACTCAAGTTACCGGTTTGTGTCCTGGACAGCTTTACTATAATAAATAATACAAAGAAGTATGAGTCCCAGCATAGTTAAATGCTTTTTGCAGGGAATAAATGAAACAGAAGTCACCTACTCTTCTCCCCTGTCAGTGTCTATAGGTGCTAACTTTACTGTACAAAGACATAAAAAAAATCTGGGGGTGGAGGAGAAAGGGAAGTTCCTTCTTGCATCCCGTCCATTTTTTTTTTTTTTAATTTGCCAGGAGTTAGCTAGCTTTACCTAATTACTTAACACCTCACGTTTTCATTCCTCACTAGAATAATATTAAGGGAGCTCAATAAATTTTTCTCCTTTTGTGAAATGGTAGCTAACATCCTTCATTTTCAGTAAGTGAGGGAAAACTACTGCCAAAACCTAGGTACTGACAGCAGCACTGCAGATAGTGATGGTCTAGTACGGCAGAAGAACAGGAACGCACGTGCTTGTAGCCAGGGCTCTCCTAATACTTGGAGCATCACGGCTGGTGCATGAACAAACTTGTTCCACTGCACGGGAGGTGAACAGCGCTGACTGGGGAGTTACTACAGCAAACGTCCTTCAGGGCAACGCTACGGCTGCATTCCAGCTCCAGGGAGTCGTAAAAAGCAGACGTGATCTAATCAAATATCCACACAACAGCTGGAGGAGATGTTTAAAACTGAAGAATGGCTTAAGCAGATCTTATTCTAATTTAGCTTTACAGCAGCTTATTTTCTCCACAAGCCCAGGCTGAGAGCTGTACAGCTTTATTCCATGCAGTGAGGTTAGCATAACGGTATTATCAGAAATGGCAAGCAACGGAAAATGACTATGGTTCCCAAGGCTCAAAGTTTTAACAGTAGAAATAATCATCTGCAATGATAATGCAGAGTTTTTATTTATGTTAACAGCTTTTTACAATTTATGCTCAATAAAACTAGAAGCTGTTTAGGTGGATACCTTTTTCTAAATTAAACTATCAGTTTTAAAAGGCAATACAGAATGAGTTAATAGCCACAGCTCTAACGATATAAATACAAGTGTTAGAAATCACGTGCTTTCTACAAAGACATATAGATCTGTGAATGCAGTCCGATCATTTCTCACCGTTTCCTCTTTCTTTGATAATCACGGAATTTCAAATTTAGCTGTAAGCCAGACTATTTTCCTACCCCTAAGCTGTCAAGAAAAAGTTCACGAGGTGCAAAAAAGTGCTACATGAAAATAACCCCTTTCATTTACAATGGTAGAGTTTTCATACCTACTTAGTCCAAGGTACCTGGAATCTTACTAGTCACTTTCATTCCATTTTTAGTCTGCTTTGATCTGTCAATGTATCTATTTTAAAAAGCATTCCACATTGCTTTTTTAAAAGCATATTTATTAATACACATACTTTTTTGTTGTTTTTAAAATGAGCTTCCTTATTTGACTACAGAAAATGCAGAATTGGTCTTAGAATTATTATTCTGGCCCCATTAATAAAACATACCATCTGTATTTATAATCCATACGGAATCTTCTAAAATGTAAAACATTAAAAGTACCTACGAATCTTCCCGTGAACAAAAACTAAATGGTTTCTCATCATACAGAGTTCACTGGAAGAAAGCTGTATGTGTTTTTGCATTTGCACTGCCAAATAATTATTTTGCTTGTGAATCCCTGAAAGCAAAAAACAACCTAGAATGTGTCTTCCAGCATTTATTTGACTAGAACTAATCCCAAGATGACTTTCTGAAAAATAGTCACAAACATGACCAGTCCATTCACACCAATATGAACTCTCAAGTTAGAATGCTATCTATTCAATGTTGTCTTCAACAGAAAAAGGTCTAGTACAACTAAGCAAGAAAGCAGTTTGCAGAAAAAAACATTCTACCCTGTTACTGTCACATGCCTTTGCAGCAGATACACTTCATACTAGGAAATCAAAAGAATCAAGTAGATTCCAATATGGCAATGCGTTTAGAATGCTGTGCAGTAGATGTACCACCACTGCAATTTGTTAACACAAAAAAAGTTTTCCCGTGTTGAGATAAGGATATGTGAAAAGGCTGCTCAGTGAACAAAACCAGCACAATGGTGACAGGCTAGCAGCACACCTTATATGCAGACCAGAAAGTTCTGGAAAGCAGAAAAGCTGACAATGTTGCACTAAATACTAATAAAATACTTGCTACTGGTGTCTATTTCATTTCAAAAACATTTGTGCATCAGAAGACAGACATATCAAGTTTTTATCTCTTGTAAATGCTGTTGGACCTGCAGGAGAAGAGACAGAAATATGAATAACTGATACTGTAACCACACACCCACGCACACTCAAAATAAGCCTTCTATCTGAAACACTACGTACCCTCTTAATGTCTGGCCTTCTGGTTTTTTTCTCATTCAGACACTGATTTGCAACTGAATACATTTTATGAACTGAAGGTGCATCCCAGTCGCTCATCTTTTCATCAACATAATCCTCAATAGTTGCTTCCTCATCCTCGATTTCATCTTTGATACTTAACTACGAGAGAGTTTGAACCATGAGCAGATAACATTGCAAGCATCTGAACACGATGTATTCCACGCTCTCACGCTTTGAAAACTGGCTTCTGAGTGCTTGCTTCTTTTCTCAACCACTTTTCTAGACAGAGTGATGACAATGGTTCAGCAGCATAATTATTTATCAACATCTGCAGAAACAGCCTAAGATACTATCAATGACTATACATTTTTATTAGTAATAATTTCTAATTGCATTAACACAAAATTGTAAAGCAATTTTCTTTAAGCTGCATCATACAGCTTCTAAGCTTCTCCCAGTTCAAGGCTTAGTTTCGTACTTTAGTCTCCTTTGTAAGAGAAGCAGCATGATCAACATAAAGTACTTATTTTTACTAAATAACCCATAAATACGCAAGCTTAAGTGTGAACAATTTCTTTTTTTGTCAACTTTATAAAGCTGCCTCCTGTAAACTAATGCCTTCTGTCACCAGCCTTGGTGGCTGCTATATCTATTCTGAAGAAATTCCTAGTCTGAAACAAATTTTAAAATCTGTTTTAGTCCAAAGCTCTCCAGCTCCAACACACTTGAAACGCATTGTCTGTCATCACAAATACTGTTCGAGCAATACCTCAGACAAGTCAGCATGCTAAATGAAGTAAGAAATAAAAAGTCAGCGAGCAAAGGCAGGTCTTCTGCCTTCCCCTATGGGTCAGTCTGAAATTGCTGACTAATGTTCAACTACCTCAAAATTTTCAAAGCTAAGGACACCACATTATCTTGAACTGACCATTCGCTTTACGCTTCCAAAAGTACATTTCAAAGATAAACTATACCAGTCAAATCATACTTTATATTCCTTTTTATATCCTATCTCTGAAAAAACCCGCTTCAAAAAAACCACAAAACCTCAGGATTCATTTTGACAGGGACTGAGTTCTCCAAGGTCTTTGCAGAGCTCAACAGGGTAAGCATTACGCACTCCAGAAGATACAGCTTAGAGGAAAAAAATTCTATCAATAGTACACAGGTATTCCTAGCGCTATGAAAGACAAGTGATCTGCTATCAAAACTTATGGAACAAAAGCAACCCAAACCTCAATGCTATTTCCTACTTAGTAAATAAGTAAGTTTTTTATGTAAAAAATATTCTAGGAAAACCTTGGACTAAGTAGTTCAGACTTTAATGTTAAGCTAAATGAAAGGCTAAATTAAAAAGCAGCCTTGTAAGATTTTTAGTTCAAGAGAGTGAACTCCACGACATTAGTTACCTTATTAGTAGACTAAATTACTCATAGAGTAGTCAAAAAGAAATAAAAATTCAACCCACTCCTCACCCTGAAAAAAAAGCCCTTATATACCTAAACTTTATACCTAAACTTCCTTTGGGTTAAAAACACAAGGTATTTGCAAATTATTAGTAAAGTTGAAGAGGATGAAAATTGATGCAGGAATGGTAAGAATTATAAAGAATCACAAAGAAACCACCGAGAAGAGTACTTTAAGATGTTCTGATAACTTAGGAACTGTCAGGGTAGCTGGGTATAACAGGAGTACGTTGACAAAGCATAATGGTATTACAATAAGAAGCAGTAGCAAACCAAAGAGAATTACACTATCAAATGGGAAGATGACCTTGGAGACTGAACAATCTTTTACCAGCCAAGAGACAAAAGTTTCAGCCTCACCTCTAAGGCAAACACTGACACAAGAGCTGTTTTTGTAACTATGTATTTTGATGACTAATTTGATTGTCATGGAACCTATTAACTGATCATGATTTCATACACAGTGATCCTGGAGCAGGGGGAGGGGAGGGGAGGGGAGGAGAAAGCAAAAGGAACGTACCAGTAACTGTGGGTCCCGCTTTTCATCTACTGGAGGAAGACCTGTTATTACTTCTAGTAAGACCTAGGAGAAAAAAAAAAAAAAAAAAAAAAAAAAAAAGGAAGAAAAAATGAAGAAAAAACAAAACCTTAGCATGTAAACCATTCACTAAAAGGAGCACAATCCCCAATCTTTCAAAGAAATGCTCCCAGGATCTGTATTTGTCCAAAGACAGCTCTCTATACAACTGATTGTTGTTGCTGTTGTTCCTACCTTTATTTTCATTAACTTGTTATCAGCAGGGTGGTTTATAAGTGTCATGGCAAGATTTTCTCACCCTACATTGTATTGCTTCAAAGCAAAACAGAAGGATTTCCAGAGTGTTCAGGCACAGCACCTGGCCTAGCTCCCCGTGAAACGAAATGCCAGGAAGGAAGGGGCCAACAGCAGTTAGGGTCTTGGATCTATTCAGAACGGATTCATTATTCTCCCAAATATTAAGCTCATGTCTTTTCTGTAGTCAGCTTTAAGGCAAATCCCACATGGACAGCATACTTTTCATGCTTAAAAACAGTAAAACACAATTTTGGAACATTTTCTTTATTTTTTTTTTTTTTCCCAGGCCGAGTTACATTTTTGGGCATTACTATGCAAGAAGAAACAATGTTCCACATTACTTCAAACTACCTTTAGCTAGAACTTGGAATGTTATTTTACTCTGGTCTTTCACAGGCAAATTTACATTTTAATATAATTACTGTAATCATTAACAAATTCAATGTTTTAATCAACATATCCAAATCATTTTAAACCAATCAAAGTTTAGAAACACTATCTTTAGAGCACATCTACTGGGGAAAGGAGAAATGACAGATCATAGTGGATTATGTAATTTCAGATATTCTTGATTTTGTATGCTTTTATAATTTACAAAAAAAGTCATCTATTGCTTCCCACATTCTACTTACTACTCCAAAACTGAAGATATCAGACTTAGGTGTTATCTCTCCTCGCAGAGCTTCAGGTGCCATATAGGCTGCTGTTCCAACAATTCTTTC
>Ga0181612_142997_pt1 | contig 13163 bp, 10 predicted proteins | sample HoacroProtozoa21_FD_119630 | JGI IMG/M metagenome (GOLD analysis project Ga0181612, IMG submission 119630) | Hoatzin crop microbial communities from Cojedes, Venezuel. Combined Assembly of Gp0051906, Gp0051904, Gp0051908
AAGTGGCGGCCGTCGGGCGAGAACTGCGGATTGGTGTCATAACCCATGTTGTCGGGCGTGATGTTGTCGGTAGTCTGCTTCTCTAGGTCATATATATAGATGTCGGAGTTGGTCGATACGGCATACTCCAGTCCCGTCTTTTTTCGGCAGGTGTAGGCCACCTTCTTGCCATCGGGGCTCCAGGCCAGCTGCTCGGTGCCGCCCCAGGGACGCATGGGGCTCTCGTAGGGCTCGCCCTCCAGTATGTCCTTGTGGTTCTCCAGCTTGCCGTTGTTCAGGTCGGCTACAAACGGGTGGGGTGCGCCTTCCACCCATTCGTCCCAGTGCTTGTACATCAAGTCGGTAACGATGCGCCCCGTAGCCTTGGGCAGGTCGGGGTACTTGTCGGCCGTGGTGGGCACGGTCTTGACCTGTTTGATGTACAGTATCTTGCTATGGTCGGGCGAGAGGATGAAACCCTCGATGTCGCCCTCTACGTCCGACACTTGCTTCTTGCTGCGCCCGTTCACGCCCATCTGCCAGATCTGGTTGCTGCCACTTTCGTTGCTCAGGTACAGCAGCGTGTTCTCGGTCAGCCACTCCACGTTGCTTACGTGGAACTTGTCGTGCGTAATTTGCCGGTTGTCGGTGCCGTCGGTGTTGACAATGAACACTTGGGAGTCACTCTTGTCATACTCAACGCTGTAGTAGCTTACAGTGTAGGCCAGTCGCTCTCCGTTGGGGGCCACCGAAAAGCCGCCTATCCGCCCAAAGGCCCACAATGCCTCTGGAGTCATCAGTCCGTTTTCTATCTTCATCTTCTGCTGTTCAATGACCGGTGCCTTGCCATTGTCTTGGGCGCTTCCGCCCTGCGGCGACTGGCACGCGGCAAATGTACATGCGGTTGCCATCATAAAAAGCCATTTTAAATGTTTCATACGTAAACTGATTTTTAGAATTTATGAAACAAAATTAGGTTTTTTGGACCAAAAATCAAAAAAACAAAACACAAACTTGCAAATATCCGAGAAAATCATTTTTTTTGTACCAACGAAATTTTTAAACCTATTATAAAATGAAATTAGACGGAAGACGCGAAAGCCAGAACGTTGACGATCGTCGGAGCGTTGGTGGCGGCACCATTGCCGGAGTGGGCCTTGGTGGTATCATATTGGCAGGACTGATAGCCTACATGACGGGCGGCAATCCATTGGAAGCCATCTCTCAGAAAATGCAGGAAGGCATGGTTACTACGCAGACCGAGGGGAACCGCGAGTTTACGGAAGAAGAACAGGCCATGGCTACCTTTAGCAAGCAAATCTTGGCCAGCACCGAAGACGTGTGGACGCAAGTGTTCAAAGAACAATACAACGCTGTTTACGAGCCTCCCAAGATGGTGCTCTTTACCGGCAGCGTGAATACGGCCTGCGGCGGTGCTACTTCGCAAGTGGGCCCCTTCTATTGCTCGGGCGACCAGTCGCTGTACATCGACCTAAGTTTCTTCACCACCATGAAGCAGCAGCTGGGTGCCGATGGCGACTTTGCCTATGCGTATGTGATTGCGCACGAGGTAGGGCACCACGTAGAAAACCAGCTGGGCGTGCTGGGCAAGTTCCACAATGCCATGAACAGGACCAGCAAGGCCAAGGCCAATGCGCTCAGCGTGAAGATAGAGCTGCTGGCCGACTACCTGGCAGGCGTGTGGGGACACTATGAAAACGAGAACTACCAGTCGCTGGAAGACGGCGACCTGCAGGAGGCCATTCGCTGCGCCGAGGTGATTGGCGACGACTACCTCCAGAAGAAGGCACAGGGTTACAGCGTGCCCGAATCGTTTACCCACGGCACCTCTGCCCAGCGTGAGAAGTTCTTGAAACAGGGCCTGATTACCGGCGATGTTTCGGCCAATGCCATCAATGCCGTGCTGAACGCAGCCAACTAATCAATACGACCGAATTTAAAACAAAAAAGATGTGCGACCCAATGGGTTGCACATCTTTTTTTGTGTCGGGGTGAAAGGATTCGAACCTTCGACCCCCTGCTCCCAAAGCAGGTGCGCTAACCGGCCTGCGCTACACCCCGAAAAAAGCGATGCAAAGATACACTTTTTTTTGCATCCGGCATAAAATAGGTTTAAAAATGTTGTTCGCTGTTGGGGAGTGCTGCCTTCAAGGCGTTACTTGCTGGCCATGATGGCACGGAGGAGTGCCATGCACTCGCGCACCTCTTCCGATTGCGTGGTGCGGATGCGGATAAGCGGTTCCATGATGTCGTTTACGTTGACAAATACGGTGTATTGGCGGCCGAAGGTAACCTCTTCGTTCTCCTCGTCCTCCTCTTCGTCCTCCTCTTGCGACGCATACACAGGCTCTTCGCTGTAGTTGCATCCCAGTATGTCGGCAAAGTCGTATGGCTTGTAATGGATATACACCACCTTGGGGGTGTTGTACACTACCACCACGTTGTCCACTCCGCCCATGCGGAGGGTGCGGTCGGGAAACCCCATTTCCTGTATGATGCGGGTATAGCCGTTTTCGTGTGCCTCTTGCCGGGCCAGCAATTCCTGTTCTTCCTGTTCCATGGCAGCTTGCTCGGCTTGCGCCTTTTTCTTGTCGCGCAGGGCAGAGCGTAGGCACAGTATGGCTACGGCCAGTATGGTGGCTACCAGTAAGAGTTCCATTACAGTCATGGTGCGTGGTGTTTGTTCCAAAAGGTAAAGGTAAGGATTGTTTTTTTAGAATTGTGCGTTTTCTTTTAAGAAATATATAATTCTTTTGTTTTCTGAAGACTGGGCGGATAAATTTTGCCAGACGCAACCAAATTCTTGTTACTTTTTTGTATTTTTACCGCATTAATAAATATATGACATGAAGAAGTTTTTTTGTTGTCTTTTTGCCCTGTCGGCGGTGCTTGCCGCCTGTACAAGCAAGGTGTACCTGGCCGAGTTGACCCCTGGCGAAGACGACTTGGTGTTCTGTCTTGATGGGAAACGCTTTACAGGTACGGCGTGCTCGTCAGACGACGTAGTGAAGGCAGAGTTTAAAGACGGGTTGCTGGCCGAGGGAACGGTGTATCATGTGAACGGCAAGTTGGGCATCCGCATCAAGTTGAATCCGTATACCGACGAGCTAGAGTCGGTTGAGTTTTACGACGACAAGGGCACGCCCATTACCTATGAGGAGTTTTTGAACCAATACGCCGGTCTGTTGGAGAGTTGGGACAAGGAGTCCCAGCTTATCAGGCAGCAGATGCTGCTGCGGCAACAGGAGGCGGAACAGAAGTAGGGGAATGGATGCATTTTCCCTTTTTGTGTCCAAATTTGGCGCTTTCGGACCCGGTTGAAGAAGAATGGACCTTAAAAAATGTCCTTTTTTTCTTCAAAGTGTTTCTAAAACGCGCAATTATTTTGCGGTATTGTTCGAACCATGTAATTTTGTCCTGTTTTTTTTGAAGAGAGCAATGAAAAAGACGATATTATTTTTTATACTGGCCCTGGCGTGGTCGGCACAGGCCGGCGCCCAACGGGTGCTTACGCTGGACAGCTGCCGGGCCATGGCGCTGCGCAACAACAAGGAAATGAGCATTGCGCGACTGAAACTGCAGGCGGCCACGGCCGACCGCAAGGCGGCGCGCACCAAGTACCTGCCTACGGTAGAGGGTGTGGGCATATACAACTATTCGAGCCGGGAAATATCCATCCTGAACAAGGATCAGAAGGCGGCCATCAGCGGGGTAGGCACTTCGCTGGGCGAGGCAGCCACCCCCACGCTGACCACCGTGATAACCTCCCTTACGCAGCTGGGCATCATCACGCCCACGCAGGCACAGTCCATGCAACAGATATTTGCGGGGATGACCACCTCGTTGGATGCGCTGGGACAGCAGCTGGTAAACGACTTCCGCACCGACACGCGCAACATTTGGGGCGGCTCCATCTTGGTAAAGCAACCCCTCTACATGGGTGGCAAGATTACCGCATACAACAAGATAACCGACGCGCTGGAAGACGTGGCGGAGTATAACGACAACCTGAACTACCAGACCACTATATATAATACCGACCAGGCCTACTGGCTGGTGGTGTCGCTGCGGCACAAGCAGAAGCTGGCGGACGGTTACCGCGACCTGGTGAGCAAGCTGAACGACGACGTGCAGAAGATGATTGACCAGGGCGTGGCCACGCGTGCCGACGGCCTGACGGTGAGCGTGAAGCTGAACGAGGCAGAGATGTCGAAGGTACAGGTAGACGACGGCCTGTCGCTGGCCAAGATGGCCCTGTGCCAACAATGCGGCCTGCCGCTGTCGGAAGACATTGTGCTGGCCGACGAGAACAGTGAGGACCTGGCGTGGGTGGACGAATCGCCGCAGGTGAGCACGGAGTGGGCGCTCGACAACCTGCCGGAGACCAAGATGCTGTCGGCTGCCTACGAAATATCGAAGCAGCAAGTCAAGCTGGCGCGTGCCGACTACCTGCCCAACCTGGCGCTGATAGGCGGCTATACGCTGACCAACCCCAATCTGTTCAATGGCTTTGAAAAACGTTTCGGCGGCATGTGGCACGTGGGCGTGATGCTGAAGGTGCCCATCTGGAACTGGCTGGAAGGGGTGCACAAGGTCAATGCGGCCAAGTACCGCTCCAACATTGCGCAGCTGGAATACGAGAATGCGCGCGAGAAACTGACCCTGCGCATTTCGCAAGACCGTTTCAAGGTGTCGGAGGCGCAGAAGAAGCTGGATATGGCCCGGAAGAATATTGAGCGGGCCGAGGAAAACCTGCGCAGCGCCAACCTGGGATTCAAGGAAGGGGTGCTGTCTACCAGCAACGTGATGGAGGCGCAGACCGCCTGGCTGCAGGCACAGTCGCAGAAGATAGATGCCGAAATAGACGTAAAACTGACCCAGGTGGCATTGAGGAAGTCGCTGGGCGTATTGGAATAAAAACTAAAAACACAATATTATGTCAGCAAAATCACAACACACCAACATACTGCTGGCGGCACTGGGTACGGTGGTCGTCATAGCAGTGGTGGGACTTATAGGTTACCTGATACTGGGACGCGCGCCCGAAATTATTCAGGGCGAGGTGGAAGTGTCGGAATACAGGGTGTCGAGCAAGGTGCCCGGACGTATCCTCGAAATAAAGGTCAAGGAAGGCGACAAGGTGCGCGCCGGCGACACGCTGGCCATCCTGGAAGCTCCCGAGGTATCGGCCAAGCAGCAACAGGCACAGGCCGTGGAGAGTGCCGCCAGCGCCATGAACGACATGGCGCAGCGGGGTGCCCGCAACGAGCAGGTGCAGGGTGCCTACCAGCTTTGGCAGCAGGCCAAGGCGGGCAGCGAGATTGCCAAGAAGTCGTACGACCGCGTGAAGCGGCTGTTCGACGAGGGCGTCATTACGGCGCAGAAATGCGACGAGGCCTTGGCGCAGTACAAGGCCATGCAGGCCCAGGAAGAGGCTGCCAAGAGCCAGTACGAAATGGCCAAGAACGGGGCGCGTGCCGAAGAAAAGCGGGCGGCTACCGCCAAGATGAACCAGGCCAAGGGCGCGGTGCAGGAGGTGAACGCCTACATCAGCGAGACCATACAAATAGCCCAGATGGACGGCGAGGTGAGCGAGATATTTCCCAAGATTGGCGAACTGGTGGGCACCGGCTCGCCCATCATGAACATCATGATTACCGACGACGTGTGGGCCTCGTTCAACGTGCGCGAAGACCGGCTCAAGGGCATGAACATGAACCAGGAGTTTACGGCCTATTCGCCTGCCTTGGAAAAGAAGATAAAGATGAAGGTGTACCAGGTGCGCGACCAAGGTTCGTATGCCGTATGGAAGGCCACCAAGGCCAACGGGCAATACGACCTGAAGACGTTTGAGGTAAAGGCGCTTCCGCTGGAGAAGGTGGACGGCCTGCGCCCGGGCATGACACTGGTGGTAAAGGACTAAAATACGCGCATCGTGCAATTCCTGGAGGTTGTAGATAGTGTGAAGCGTGTGGCGCTGCGCGAGTGCCACATTCTGGCCAAAAATCCGATGTACTGGTTTAGCATCGTGATTTTTCCCATCTTCATTATCTTTTTCTTCACCTCCCTCATGCACGAAGGCATGCCCTCCTCGCTGCCCGCAGCGGTAGTGGACCAAGACCAGACCTCTACCTCGCGGTCGCTCATACGCACGCTGGATGCCTTCCAGACAGTGCATGTCAAATACAAGTTCAGCAACGTGGCGGAGGCACGCAACGCCATGCAGCGGGGCGAGATCTATGCGTTTTATTATATCCCCGAGGGGACGACGGCCGACCTGATGGCGTCGCGACAACCGAAGGTGTCGTTTTACTACAACAGCTCCTTCCTGCTGGCGGGCGCGCTGCTGTACCGCGACATGCGGACGGTGTCTACGCTGGCCTCGGCCAAGGTGGGGGCGGCCAAGATGCAGGCCATGGGCCTGACCATGTCGCAGATAGAGGCCATCCTGCAGCCCATCAAGGTGGAGACGCACCCCACGCAAAACCCGTGGCTCAACTACAACTATTACCTCAGCACCACCATCATCCCGGGGTGCATCATGCTGTTTATCTTCCTCGTTACGGCATACTCCATAGGCACCGAGCTGAAGTTTGGCACGGCCAAGGAGTGGGTGGCCGAGGCGGGTGGCAACATGCACATTGCGCTGATAGGGAAGTTTATTCCGCAGGGCATCTTGTTCATGCTGGTGGTGGGGCTGTACCTGTTCCACCTCTTCGTGGTGCTCAAGTTTCCGCACGCCTGCCATTTTTGGCAGATTATTCCGTACGGGTTGCTCATGGTGGTGGCTTCGCAGGCTTTTGGCGTGCTGGTGTTCATCATCTTTCCCTCGCTGCGCATGTCTATGAGCATCTGCAGCCTGTGGGCAGTGCTGAGCTTTTCGGTCAGCGGCTTCGCCTTCCCGGTGGAGGCCATGGACAGCCCCATACAGGCACTGTCGTGGCTGTTCCCGCTGCGGCACCTGTTCATGATTTACCAAATCGAGATTCTGAACGGGGCCGATGGCTGGTACTGCTGGCCGCATTATATGGTACTGATTTTAATCATCTTCATCCCTGCCTTCCTGGCTGGGCGGCTGAAGCGGATGATGGAGAACTATGTATATATTCCGTAGCAGGCAATGGATAAGGGATTGTTTGTAAATAGGTTGAAGCAAAGCATCAAGGATATATGCTTTATCTGGATGCGGGAGGTGCGGCAGGCCTTCACCGACGAAGGGGTGATCCTGTTCTGCATCGTCGTGCCCCTGTTTTATCCGTTGCTCTACTCGTGGATATACAACAACGAGGTGCTGGAAGAAACGCCCGTGGTGGTAGTGGACCAGTGCCATACCGGCACCAGCAGGGAGTTTGTGCGTTACTGCGATGCCACGCCCAACATCAAGGTGGTGGGGTATGCGGCCGACATGGAGGAGGCCCGCAAGGCCATGAACATGCAGGGCTGCAAGGGCATCATCCTGATTCCATCCGACTTTTCCAAGCGCATCAACCGCATGGAGCAGGCCATGGTGGGCACCTATGTAAACATGAGCGGCATGCTGTATTACAAAAACGTGCTGCAGGCTACTACCAATGCCTCGCTGGAGATGGGAAAGAAGATAACCTTGCAAAAGCTGGGCAACTATACGACGCGCGAGGACGAGGTGAGCGCCGAACCGCTGAAGTTTGAGGCGGTGCCGCTGTTCAATCCCTCGGGCGGCTATGGCAGTTTCCTGCTGCCTGCCGTGCTGGTGCTGATACTGCAGCAGACCCTGATGCTGGGCATCGGGCTGTCGGCAGGCACCTCGCGCGAAAAGAACCAGACGGCCGAGCTGATACCTTTCAGCCACCGTTACAACAGCTGGTTCAATATTGTGCTGGGCAAGGGCCTGTGCTACTACATGCTGTATTCCATCCTGGCAGCCTACGTGCTGGTGGTGGTGCCCAAGCTATTCAACTTTATACAGATGATATCGATGAACGACCTCATTGCCATCATGGTGCCTTACCTGCTGGCCTGCGTGTTCTTCGGCCTGATGCTGTCGTGCCTGGTGCGTTACCGCGAAAACGTGCTGCTGCTGGTGGTGTTTACCTCGGTGCCGCTGCTGTTCCTCTCGGGCGTGTCGTGGCCGGGCAGCAGCATTCCCGGATTTTGGAAGGGCGTGTCGTACCTATTCCCCTCTACCTTCGGCATCCGCGCCTTTGTGCGCATGAACTCCATGGGCGCTACGCTGGGCGATGTGTTTTACGAGGTGCGCGGACTGTGGGTGCAGACCGTCTGCTACTTCTTCATGGCCTGCGGCGTGTTCCGCTTCCAGGTGTACCTGGCCAAGAAGCATGCCGACGAGCTGAAGGAGGAAGAACCTGTCTCTTAATCAGTACTGCACTGCCTGCAGGGTGGGCAGGTAGTACAAGATATCCTTGCAACGTATGCGGAAGTTGGGGTCGGGGTTGAGCCACCGCACCGTCATGGCGTGTGCCTTGTTCTGGAGTTCGTACACGGCATAAATCTCGTTCTTGCGCTTGTTGTCGTCTATCGGCAGCGCCACGGCCTGCTCTTGGCCGTCGGTGGCCACCGACAACCGTGCCACATAGTCGTCGCTCCCGCCTTTGCCCACGCGTTCCACACCGCCATACAGCACCGCGCCGATGCCACTGAATGACAGCTGCAACGTGTCGCCATTCTCAAGCAGGTTCAGCTGGTGCACCTTGCCGGCAGGGTAGTGCCCGGCAAATCCTTGTTCCAGGCGTACCGCCTGCGGTTCCTGGACGGGGAACGTATATTGGCTGTCGGCCACCTTGCCCCCGTTTTCTTGCAGCACCTGTTCCAGCAGTTGCAGGTTGATGTCGCATGCCTTGCGCAGCGACAGCGAGGTGTAGGGGAAGTCGGTGTCCATGCACTTGTCTACGGCCTTGCGCCACTGTTCGGGAATGCCGCTGTATCCCCGCACCACGCCCAGTATGCCGGCCGCGGTGGCCGGATTGCAGTCTGAGTCTTGCCCGCACCGCGTGGCTATGTCCATGGTTTTGAAGAAGTCGCCCTCGCCATACAGCAGCCCCATCACCGCATAAGCCCCGTTGATGGTGGCATCGATGTTGATGGCAGCCAGCACGCAGCCCGGACACCCCACGTCGCGGGCATGCCGTTTCTCTATCTCCAGCCAGCACTGCCGCCAGTCGCCGGGGTACTGCTTGTGAAACTTGACCACGTCGGCAATGGTTTGGTAATACTTCGACTCTTGGGGCAGCATCTGCAGGGCGGCATCCACAATGCCGGGGATGTCGTCTGACACAAAGGCGTAGGTGTACATGGCGGCGGTAAACACGCCTCCGTACCAGCCGTCGCCATAATTCATGATGTGCCCGATGGTGTCGGCCAGCGCAGCCGCCACACGGGGCATGCCCGGACACACCATGCCGATGAAGTCCGACTCAATCTGAAAGTCGATGTCGTCGGCATGCGGGTTGTTCTTCCAATGGCCCGAGGCCGGCGGCATCAGTCCCTGCAATATGTTGTGGCGGGCCGCCTGGTTGGCGTGCCACAGGGCAAAGGGAGCATTGGCAAAGGCCAGCGCATACGAGCGGGCCGGGGCGTGGATGCCCTCGCGGTGCATGGTCTCCAGAAAGCTTAGGTCCATGTACACGTCGTCGTACAGTCCCGGATTGTCCCTAAAGATGTCGGCACAATAGTCGTCGTACCACGTAATGGGCGTGTAGTCGTCTATCATGGCGCCGCAGTAGCGAAACTCGGTGGGACCGCCGTAGGTGCATCCTATGGTCTGGGCGCACCAGCCGCCCCGTATCTTGTCGGCCAGCCGGTCCTTGGACAAGGTGACCGTCTTGCCAAACGGGATGTCTTGCTGCCTTACGGCATTGGAGGAGCATCCTGCCAGCAGGCAGGCTGCGCACAGGAGGGAGAAGAATTTTTGCATGTCGGTTGCGTGTTTGGTTTTTACAAAAATACGATTTTTCCGTTACTTGCAGGTACGGGGTTGGAAAATAAAGTTGTATATTTGTACCAAACAGGCTTATGGATGCTGTCTTAAAAAAGGTGTGGGGGTTCGACAAGTCGCGCTACCATGTGCGCACGGAACTGATGGCGGGGCTGACTACGTTCCTCACCATCGCCTACGTGTTGGCCGTGCATCCCGACGTGCTGAGCGTGACGGGCATGGACAAGGGGGCGCTGTTTACCACCACCATCCTGGCCTCGGCCCTGGCCACCCTGTGCATGTCGCTTGTGGCTAAGCTGCCGTTTGCAGTGACGCCGGGCATGGGCATGAACGCCTTTTTTGCCTATACGGTGTGCCAGCAGATGGGTTGTTCGTGGCAGTTTGCCCTGACCGCAGTGTTTTTAGAGGGACTGCTGTTCATTGTGCTGACGCTGACCGGACTGCGGCAAAAGCTGGTGCTGGTGGTGCCGCAGGCGGTGCGCGATGCCATTACGCCGGGCATCGGGCTGTTTGTGGCCTTTGTGGGACTGAAGAATGCCGGCTTTGTGGCGGGCAGCGAATCGACCCTGCTGACGCTGGGCGACTTTTCCCAGCCGGGGGTAAGGCTGTTTTTGATAGGCATGCTGCTGATGTCGCTTCTGCTGGTGCTGAAGGTGCAGGGCGCCATGCTGCTGGCCATCCTGGCCACCACGCTGATAGGCATTCCCATGGGGGTGACGCACTGGAACGGGCTGGTGGACGTGCCGCCTTCCATTGCCCCCATCTTTTGCCGGTTTGAGTGGGGCGAGGTCTTTTCCCTAAAAATGCTGTTTGTGCTGGTGATGTTCCTGTTTGTGGACCTCTTTAGCACGGTGGGCTCGCTCTATGGCGTGGTGCGGACCTTTAGGCAGGTCGGCGGCGAGGCGAATGACCTGAAAAAGGCCTTTATGGCCGATGCAATTGGCACCACGGCAGGCGCGGTGCTGGGTACGAGCGGCGTCTGTACGCTGGTGGAAAGCACGACGGGCATCAAGGAAGGGGCTCGGACGGGCCTGGCCTCGTTTGCGGTGGTGGTCTGCCTGCTGCTCTCGCTGTTCTTTGCCCCCTTCTTCCTTTCCATACCGAGCAGCGCCACGGCACCGGCACTGGTGATAGTGGGACTGCTGATGGCGAGTTCTATGAAGGAGTTGAACTTCGACGACTACAAGGATGCCATCCCCTCGTTCCTCTGCCTGGTCATGATGCCGTTTGCCTACAGCATTACCGATGGCATAGCGCTGGGCGTGCTGAGCTTTGTGTTGCTCAACCTGCTTTCGGGGCACCGCGACCGCATTGCGCCGGCCACTTACCTGCTGTTTGCCTTCTTCCTGCTGAAGTACCTGCTGCCCTTCCTTTGGTAACAAATTGGTTCCCGCAGTTCTAAAAAAACATTGATTTTGAGGGCTTACTGCTAATCAATGTTAAAAAACGGCCGCTTTTTCCGGCCCGATTAAACTTTTGCCTTTTCCGAAAGTCAAAGAGGCGTAACAGATTTAAAACATTAAAAAGTTATTGACATGAAAAAATTAGGTATGATTTTAGCTGCATCCCTCATGGTATGCGCTACGGCCGTGGCACAGAACAACAACCGCCAGGCCCCTCCGAAACAAGGCAATAAGACCGAAATGCGCCAGGACTGCACCCAGCAGATGGTAAAGGACCTGGGTCTCAACGATAGCCAAGCTCAGAAGATTAAGGCCCTGAACGAAAAATATGCCAAGAAGATGGGACCCCAGGGCGCTTGCTGCCAAGGCCAGAACAAGAATGGCAAGAATGCCAAGGACAACAAGGAATGCAAGCAGCAGGGCAAGCAGGGCAACCCGCCCCAGCTGACCGATGCACAGAAGAAAGAGATGAAGAGCAACCGCGAGGCTTACGAGAAAGAACTGAAAAAGATTTTGAGCGACTCGCAATACAAGACCTATCAGAGCAAGTATGCCAAAGGCCCCGGCAACGGCAAGGCTCCCAAGGCCAAATAAGCGATTATAAGAGAAAAACCGCAGTGGTTAGCCACAAGGTTTATTAATGATAGAGTTGTTTTCTGAAGTCGTGCCTCCGGGCACGACTTTTTTTATGCAAAAACAGCGGTTTCGCCGCATACTTTGCGACTTTTGTCGATTTTGGTTGCAAACTATCCGAAACACAAGTATCTTTGCAAGGCAGTTACCAGAAATATCTGACTAAAACATACAGCCTTTATGAAACGTATTTTTGCTATCCTGACAATGAGTATGTGCGTGGCCGTGGCCATGGCACAAAACGAGCCTCCCATGGGGCCTCCTCCCGGAGGTTTTGGCACTCCTCCTCCCGGAGGCTTTGGAACCCCTCCTCCCGGAGGCCCCGGCCCCGGCGGTGGCGGCAGCCAGTATGTAACGGCCCAGGGCGTGGAGACCTATTCGGCCGATGCTACCGTGAGCGGCAAGACCGTGGCGGGCAGCGAAGCCGACCACAGCGCGGTGCTCTGCAACGGCGGCACCCTGCACATCAGTAACAGCACCCTCAGCAACAGTGCCGATGCCACCTCTACCGACGATGCCAGCTTCTACGGCATCAACGCGGTGCTGCTGGCACAGCCCAAGGACAAGCAGGGCAGCTGCACCATCTACTCCGAACACAACCGCATTGCCGGCTCGGGCCTGGGCACCAACGGCATCTTTGCCTATGGCGGCGGCATTATTTATTCTACCGGCGACCGCATTACGCAGACGGGCGGCAATACGCGCGGCATCATGTGCTCGGGCGGCGGCACCATCCATGTGGCAGCCGACACCGTGGACACGTCGGGCCACTCCTCGAGCTGCGTGGCTACCGACCGTGGCGGAGGCACCATCTACATCAAGGGCGGCCAGTACACCTGTCACGGCACCAACTCGGCCGGCATCTACTCTACGGGCGTCATCAACGCCGAGGATGCCACCTTTGTGAGCACCGGCGGCGAGGCCATCGTCATCGAAGGTACTAACTATGTCAACGCCACCAACTGCCACTTCACGGCCAAGGCCGACAAGTGGGGCGTGCTGCTGTATCAGAGCTTTTCGGGCGATGCCGAAGAAGGCGACCGTGCCACGCTTAGCGTAAAGGGCGGCTCCATTACCTACGAGGGTACCAAGTGCGGCATGTTCTACAATACCAACAACCGCGACTCGCTGTACCTGGAGAATGTGAAGCTGGTGAATGCCGGCGACACCATCGTCAACTGCAAGAAGGGCTCGTG
>Ga0181612_183041_pt1 | contig 13162 bp, 11 predicted proteins | sample HoacroProtozoa21_FD_119630 | JGI IMG/M metagenome (GOLD analysis project Ga0181612, IMG submission 119630) | Hoatzin crop microbial communities from Cojedes, Venezuel. Combined Assembly of Gp0051906, Gp0051904, Gp0051908
ACAGAGGTCCCTTCCAACCCCGACCATTCTGTGATTCTACGAAGAGAAGTCAAAGTCCTCATCTTCCTGGAATCAGTTTAATTCCCTGAATGGAATTGGTTTGAAGCAGCCATCTGAACAGACCTCTGTTCAAATGAAGTGCTGGGAAAAAAGTAAAAGAAGGGTCAGGCTGGTGGTGTGGGGACCATGTTAAGAAGATTATTTTCCCCTATCCTTGCACACCTCAAGGAGGCATGTCCCCTGCTTTCAGAAAGATAGATAAATCCTTTCTGGCTGTAGCAGAGGCAGCTTTTGGATGACTGCTTTCCAGCCCACCTTTCCCCAGCGGAGCTCCCTCCTGTCCCACAGTTTGCCTGTGTGGTCGGTGACCTAGATCACATGCAGGTATCCTTCAAGCAGAGCAACTGGACTCCGTTACTGATTAAGTCCCTGTTCTTGAGCTGAGTTGTGCCTCTGCTCTCCCAGTTTCTCAGTGCATTGCAGTTGCTCTTGAGGATTTTATATCTATTACAGCTCCCTTTATCATTGCCAAAAGCTCCTTAGCTCATGTTCCTGTCAGATCTCCAAGCTCAGACTGAGTTGCTTCTGGTCACTGAGCGTGAGCTCTAGAAAGTAAGTCAGGGTGTGATAAAGTATAGTGGCATCCTCTTCTGTGCCAAAATTCAGCTATGATTTCTGGCATGAGGGAGCAACTTTGCTACTGGAAAAAAACCAGCCCTGAATGTGATCATTAAAGAAGTTGTATTACTTTTCAAGTCTGATACGGTTGTAACCTGATGCCCTGGTTAGATTCCAGATTGTCTGATCACATTCTGCTGACTTAATGCTGAACACAATTTAACTTAATGGAAGTAGATTTTTCTTGCTTTCTAATTGGAAGTGCTGTTAGCAGATGCTGTACTCCATCCCACCTGTACCAGGTTTTGGTACCTGAGTAGTGCATGTTTCACGTATCCTTCTTAAAATGTTACTGGTGCTATCAGGGTGCAAAATACGCTGTAATTACCGGTTTGTGATGAAGGTTCTCAGAATTCTGCCACTTTTTGTAGTGTCTTGTGGGGATAAATCTTTCATCAAACAAAAAGTGGATTTGTTCTTCAAGTAACTTGATTTTCTTTTTCCTATATCTGTGCTAGATGCTTGGTGTTGTCTCATAGTGGGTTCAGATTACAGAGCTCAGTTCCTGCAGTAGCCACAGAGGGCTGACCTTCTGTAGATCCTTGGTTGTTTAGAACCTAAGGGTGCTCAGTGCTCTGCACCTGCAAAAGAGAAAGTTGTTGGGACTTCCGTTTATAACACCAGATCACTGGTGCTGCACAGATCTGTGTTAAACCCGATGAGCTTATTGAAGCCGCTGAGCACCTCGGTTCCCATTGCCTGCTGAAGTGGTATAGTGAAGGCTCTGATGTTTCTGTTTGCTTCTCTGTCCTCCCTTCAGAGCACGCAAGATCCCCATAATCATCCGTCGTTACCTACCAGACGGGAGCTATGAAGACTGGGGTGTGGATGAGTTAATTATCACAGACTGATCAGCCTCCAGCCATTGTGTTGATTCTTTGCTTCTCCAGAGATGTTTCTATTTTTGCTTGTATTTGTGTAAATAAATTATAAACCTCCACATTTTAAGTAAAATGCGTTTTTGTTTTCCTCCCACCTTTTCTTTCATCTCAGTCCTACATGCCCAAGAGAAGACTTTCTTAATTGTCTCTACCAGCTTGGTCATTATTCTTCCTTTCTGTGTCAGGGGCTGTATTAGTAAGATTAGGGAGCCAAGTGCCATGCTTTTCTGGCTGCTTTTTTTCACCTGGGAAGGCCCTATCTTTTAGCTGGGCTAAAGCTTTCAGTAACTACTTCCTCCTCCTCCAGCACTGCTCCTCCCTGGGTTTAGGACTGATAGCCAATTAAACTCCTGCTGTTCAGAAAAGCTCTTGCAGGTACTATGGCTTCAGAAAGACCCCAGCTCTCCACCGCTGTCCCCCCTTCTTACTAGGGGAGTGCTGGGACACCTCTGCTGCTTCCCCCTAGACAGTTGGGCCTTTGTGCCCTGAGCAGGTTGCTGTGGAAACCCCCAATTTCCTCTCTGGCCGGGGCTGGCTGTGGGGCTTCTCAGGAGTATCGTAGAGCAGCCCTCATCAAATCACCTATTGTTTCCCTGCTCCTGCTGCTTATCAAAAGTGGGGATCCCCTTTCAGTGGCACTGCCCCAGCCGGAAGCGCGGTCGCTGCTCGCTGTCCCATGTCCCACTGGCTTGGCAGCTGTAGGTTGTTGCGGTGCTTGCTCCTCGTACGGCTGTTCCCTGACATGCAGCGGAACTGATGCTGCAGGGTGTCTGGGTGTGCTCCAGCTGTCTCGGTTGTACATACTCTGGTGATTCTTATGGTGGCACAGTGTTAGTTATGTCCTAGAGTTCTGTTAATCTGTAGTGTGATGTAAGATCAGTTGTTTGTCCCCTGCAGGTACCTGCACTCTTGCCTCTCACGTGTGGGGAGGTTACATGCTCAAGTCAAGAGTTGGGTGGATGCATTACAATCTGCAAGGGCTTCCAGCCAGTCACTACTTAGTTTTCATTTCTTGATCTGTGTGCTCCAAGGTTCTTGCTCTGCGTGAGGAAGATCTGAGCTTTTTGGGTAGAACATGCTGAGTCTTCCTCAATTATCTTGGTAAAAAGCACTCTCAGAATTTTTGTTTTCTTTTTTCAAAGAGAAGAAGGGGCAAGGTGCACCTCAGCTATGGTTTCTGCTTTGCATTCATTTTTCTCTTTACCCGGGTCCAGGAAGAATATTTCCAACTAGTTTGTGTTAAAGCTTGTGCTTATATATAAGCGTCCATTCTCTGTGCTGTACGTGTGGTCGGTGTCTGCACGTGAGTATCCGTGTCCCGAAGGGAGTTTCTATCCACCTGCCTGGGAACTCAGCTCATATAACCAGCCATGAATGTCATTCTCTTACTGCTCCCTGTAAAAGCACCAGTCCATCCTTCCTCTGTTGTTGTGCATGGGAAGGGCTGGTTTTGGAGGCGATAATGCAGGAGTTGAATGGGTCCCTAGGCAACATGACAGGTCAAAGGGAATGTGGAGACGCTTGCAGGTGTGGGAAGGGGGTCGATTGTGAGGAACGCAAGTGCTTCCTGGTCCAGGCCATCCTTACCAAGAAAAGGTTAATTTGCAGCACTGTGGCCTTCAGCGTTCTCCCCCCACCCTCCATGGAATCCTTTAATCACGTTGGTGCGGTGAAATTTCAGCCCTGAAATGGTGCCTTTGTGCAATCGTTTTGGCGTCCGCCATGGAGCGCGGGGGTCGTTTTCTTGTCCTTTTTTTTTTTTGCTTAAATAGCTTCTTTGTTCCCTACCCACCTCCCCTCCCCAGCCTTGCATCTGTATCAGATACGATTAAAGGGATAGGGAAGGATGCCGGGCCAGCTCTCGCTAGGCTGCAGGAGTGGTGGTTAACCCCTCTGCTACCAGCGGCATTCTCAGTCCTGTCTTAGTTGTGAGGACCCTCTAAGGTAAGAGGAGGCATCCCCTGCCACTAGAGAATGGTTGAGGCAGAGCCCACTCGCTTTCTTAGTTTGCTTTTTGGAGAGCTGGAGAAGGGTACTTGTGTGTGGTTAAGAACTTTTCCCGCTCTTCTGTTCGTCCACACCATCTTCTTTCTCTCTCCCACCCCTGTGATCAGCTTTCCTAGCCCCAACTCCACCATGGCATCCTTTTTTCCCCACACATGCTCCTGACCTGCTCAGCAGTGCAGTAGTTCCCCTCTGGACTCTTCTCACAGCCTGTAGTTTGGGGTAGAGATTTCTCCTCCTCTCCAGTGAATGGCCACAGTCCTGTTTCGCACGGACCTCTTTAGCTGGCGTTACCATGGTTAGATCCATTAAGCCATTCTGCTGATGACGCTCTTTGCCCTATACAGGACTTTGTCCAAATAGTGCTGTGAGTTTTAAAAAGCTTTGAACGTGTTTCACAGTTCCTAGACGTCCTGCTTACTCTACTCACCCATAAAGTGTTTAGTGAACACAAACTCACAGGATCGATCACATGTGTCAGCACTGAAACCTTTGGCATCAGTTTGTAATTGTTGTGGAGTCTCTGTGTTAATTGGGATCCCACCTTGCTACCATTGGCCTTGAGAGATGTTCTTAAGCAGACCGGTATCTGCTGTACGTTTTCTTTCCGCCCATCTTCAGATAGCTTCCCAGGAGCTGACTACACGCAGGATGTTTTCTACAACAAGAGGGTGTACTCATCTATTCTTGAATATACTCTCTGTGTGTGAGTGGTTGTATTTAGGTTCTTGCTTGTGGAAGGCAAGAAGCTGTGGGGTTGAGTTTCTGCAGAGAAACTAATGGTTGCTTCCAAAATACACAAGTTTGAGTATGTGGGGAAGCTTTTTTTTGAAGGTACATCATCTGCCACCTGTTAATGAGGAACCAGGATGAACCTATGCTCCTATTCTGGAGAGCATTAACGATCACACTAAGAAATTATTGGGTGAAGCACATGCGAAACAGTGCTACTCTTAATTGCACGTGCTGAATCTTAGCTGAAGAACAGAAATCAACGTTACTACACTTCTCACCAAAGAAATGACTGGAGCTGGGGTGTGACCAGAAGATGAGTTTCATCTCCATGAAAGAGTCTGGTAAGCCAGTCAGAGTTCTGCCTGTGTCCTCTTCAGAGGAAGGTGGTACGCAGGGTCTGTGTGGTGGTGGTGTGACCCACGACGCACTTACTTGGGGCAAAAGCAGAGACTTGCAGCAAAGAGGTCAAAAAACCCAGACAAGTGAAAATGAAACTTTTAAGTTTATTATTCAATATGTTTAATGCAGAGTTAATGGTGCTAGGACAGCATAGAGACTGGGGAGAGGGAGGTGAGGGAGGAAGGTGCTACTTGCATAAATAAGAGGACGGGTGGAAGAGGTTACACGCGTACAAGGAGCAGACGTTCTACATGATCTTTACAGACACCACAAGGATAAGTCATCCGTAGCTATGGGAGGCAGGAAGGGCATCTGACAGTCATATCAGCAGAGGGAGACAGTGGCACCGATCACAGTCCACGTTTGGTCAAAGTATTTTATCTTTCTAGACTGGAATATCCATTGGAAGGTCCCACAACATGTCTCTGCGATCAATTGCCAGGATTCATCTTTTCCTGCAGCAACTTCTGTGCCAGTTCACTCCCTGGCATGACAAAACACCCCGGTCCTGGAGGTGACAAAGGAGAAGTAAACAGACTGTCCTCAGGTGTTGGGCTGAAAAAAAGGAGGTTGATCTGACTGCAAGAGCTGGTCATTTCCAGTTTGAAACCCAAAGGGAAAAACAAATTCCTTTGCACCTGAATAGGCTTCTTTTCTTTACACTCATCCTCGATGGGGTGTGTATACTACCTTGCTTAAAGCCGCAGGAGTATCTTTCTGTCCTCAGCGTAGACAGGAGGGAGGTGTTGACTCAGTGGAAGGCGTGATGACGAAACGAGGACGGGATGCACACCCCATGAGCCTGAGTTTGGAGTAGGCGTTCAAAGAGAGTATGGGAATCAACTTGGGGTGTTGGCAAGTGCTGAGTAGCTTTCTTGGTGCCTCTGCGTTTCAGGCAGGCACGGTCAGACATGGAAGAGCAAGGACCGAGTTTGCTCAGAGGTTGTTTGGGATACTGAAGAGATTAGAAAAGACTGGGACGTCAGAAATGCCAGACATAAATGAATGATATAGAGTAATTGTAAGAAAGGAGGATTCACCTGCAGCACCTTAGTGATTCACTGGTCCTTCCCCACCTCTCCTGCACCTCCATACATGAACAGGTGTGCACACACAGGCTGTGATACGAGTAACACTGGGACCGACAATGCGGTTCCTGAGTCCTATGCGTTGTTAAAATCTCCATGCAGGAAAGAGCGTGGGATTAAAAAGAGGCAGGATGGAGAGAAGAGGCAGGGAGAAAAGCTAGGAGGCAGCTGTGGAAATCAGCAGGGATGCAAGCGTAGGCTGGTCTTCCAACGGGGTTGAAGATTCATGCATGTGTGAATCTTAGGCAGGACTGCTGCACGATGCTGAGCACAAGGAAGGTGGCCATCCTCCCTGCCACTGCTCCCATGACATGTTCACCAAGGCCGAGCAACCATCCTTCACCCGCAACAGGCGACAAAAGTGTTGGCCATTGTGGCCTGTTGGAAACACTTTCTAACTCCCTGGAGCAGTCTGGGGAGGAGAAGGAAAGGACAGTCTCTCGCATCGTACAGTCCAGGGTGCGCACAACAAAACCCACCATGGACCAGTCACTCCATGTCTAGAATCCTCCTCATCTAGAAGGCCAATAAGGTGTCGCAAGCCAGTCACGTGGCCTGCGTGAAATTGGTAAAGGGCGAAAGGACGAAAAACCTTCCTCTAGGCGGGTGAGCCAGCGATAGCCGGGGTCAAGAAAGGCACTTCTGTATACTCAGTGGGTTCTGGTGGCTGGATGGCACTGAGTGACCTCGGAGTTCGGAGGCTCTTCTGCCTGTGCTGATTCTTCGGAGCCTTTCCGTCGCTGCTTCGGTCACCGTTCCCCATTCCCTATGGTCTGGAGAGAGTCGTATACACGGGCTGTTCCCAATGTGTGGGGCTATGGGACTGTGGCACAGAGGGTGCAGGGTCAGAGATGGCAGTGTAAAGGGGACGTTGGGAAGGTCCCATATAGGAGAAGGCAGAGTAGAGACCAGAGGCTTGGGTGGAATGGCTGTAGTAGGGTCCCGAGGGCTGGTGGTCCGGGTAGTCAAACTGTGGCCTAGAGATGGAGGGGAAGGCCGAACCGTAGTGGGGCAGGCTCAGGGATGTGTAAGCTATCTGGGAGGTGGAGGGCTGGTCGGTGTAATGACCTCCAGGGGCAGACCCCTCCGTTTTCACCTGGGCCTTGGAGTCCACCACGGATGAGGTGGCGGTGGACAAGGAGACTCCGTGCTGCTTGGAGATCCAGGCAGAGTGTCCGCTGGCTGCAGCCAGGGCGCTCCCGAGGCCGTAGCCAGCGGCCGCCGCTGCCGCGTAGCCCCCGACATGGCCTGGGTGGCCGGCGTGTCCGTTGGGCGGCAGGTATTGGTCGAACTCATTGACATCAAAGGTCTCCATGTTGGACATTACTTCATGGCTGATCTCCCCGATGTCCACATTGCCAAAATCGATGTGTGGCTTCCCCCCTTCCCCCAGGGAACGCCCTTCTCGTTTGGAGTCGGCTTTGCCTGCCTGCAGCTCAGTCTTAGGGGTGGTAGGAGGTGTGGGGGGCCCATGGCTCTGACCTGCAACATGAAAAACATTTTGAGGAGGAAAGAGAGAGAAGAGGTGAGTTACTGCTTTATGCCTGGCTTTATACACAGCTCAGCTCCAGTCCTCCCAGAATGCCAGCAACCATCCAGCTGGAGACTTCAGCGGAGGCAGGGAGAGAGAAATAGCCAGGCAAAACCAAACCTTTTTATATCATCTTGTGGAAAAAAAGAGCAGGTGCAGCAACACCTTGCCTGACCAGAGGAATGCAGGTGCCCGTGAAACTTGGGCACGTCCCCATGCTGTTGGCTCCAGCAGAGTTTGTTGGGTCATGAGCAAGGTGTGAGCTACATTGCTAAGGCTTTCACCGTGATGTCTTGTCTTTTTTGAGCCTCCAAGTTGGCTGTAACCTGTCAGTATGTTCATGGAGACCTGGGACTCACCTGAGGAGTGTTCTGGATGTCCATCGGACATGGGCGACCCTTCGCCGGGATGCCTGTGATCCAGGTGGGCATTCTTGTAGTGGGCCTGGATGGCGGCAGCCCCCCCAGCCTCCCCCTCCACCTGGCCTTCGCCCTCGCCCTGCGTGGCCTTGCCATTTTTCCGCCGGCGGGGCTGGTACTTGTAGTCGGGATGGTCCTTCTTGTGCTGCATCCTCAGCCGCTCCGCCTCTTCGATAAAGGGCCGCTTGTCGCTCTCATTCAACAGCCTGCAGAGGCCAAGGTGGCACGGAAGAGAAGAGGAGAAGGAGAGGGGAAGGGACATCAGAAAAAAACCCACCTATGCACAGCATCGTGGGACACAGCAAATCCAGTTGTTGGGGTGTTGCCCCATTGAGGGTGTCTCCCAGAACAACAGGGAGATCTTGGAAGTGTTTCAGTGGAGACAGCAATGTTTTCCTTCTCGTTAATTATTAAGCCCTGAAACTGGTTTGTGCCAGCGCTGGGTCCCCCTTCCCCAGCTGCGTGATGCTTCTCACCTCAATAAGCTCAGCACCCTCTCTTACATTGCCCAAAGACCAGGTGCAGCCTTTTGTAGCCATGTAAAATAAGGCTGGACAAGCTGCTTTCAAAGACTTTGGGCAAATTAAGGACAGTTGGGATCATCCTTTGGACTGAGGCAGCGTGGCACACCCTTGCTACCTGTAGTGCTGCCTCCTGCATGTCTCTTGCTCTTCCCCAGTCTGTATTTATTCCAGTTTAATCTCCCACCCTTCCACAGGCTCTGCTCCGAGTTTGAGGCCCTACTGAGCACAAATGGCAGCAATTGGTATTGGCTGCACAGTAGCCGTGTTGCTGCGTGGAGCTTGCTGGGCCTTTAAGCATCTTGCAATGTCCTAGAAGGGAATTAAAGAAAATTTCAAAGCAGGCGGGAAACAGTGTATTCTGCTATTCCTGGAGCTCCTTCTCACCTTAGACATGGATAATGCAAAAGGCTGAAGCACAAAAGACCAGCCCTTCTTGAACTTAGCTGGGCAGCTGTAAAAAATTTAGCTGCTATGTTGCTAGCCTTGTAGAAGCAGATGAGCTTTGGTCTCTGGATGAAAGGCGCTGCAGAAGTGTAAGCTCCTGCTCTGTATTCCCGCCAGATCATGGGCTGCTCTAGTTAAGATAGGCTCTCCGAGGAAACAGTGAAATGTGCGGACAGGATGGCTCCGAGCGCTTGAAGATGAGATCAACCTCATTGCTCAAGCCTTCAGCAGCATCTTGGTTGGAAGCGCTTCAGTTTCATTTTATGTTTTGTCCCCTCAAATATTCTCGTGACTCAAGGTCATCTTGCTTCCAACCAGGAACCCGTGCTCTCAGAAGGGAGCAGTCTTCCCGTGACTTGCAACTCCAACAGCCGTTAGAAAAGGCAGGGCTGACAAACAGCAAAAAATATTCCATTTATGAGACATCCACGCCTTTTCCCCCCCAAACAAAAGAACTGCCTGGGCACGGGGCTGTGCCAGCACCTTGGTACCTGTGAAGATCTTGGCACTAAAATGTGATCAATTCTGTTGAACCATAGACACTGAGGAAGATACAAAGGCCTGAACTGGCCTGAAAAACTGAAGATGAAGAGGAGGCATGGCTCAAGTAACACACAGAGAAATCTGGTGGGGGATCAAGGGGGTCACCAGCAAGTAATGGGTAGGTTTCTAAGCACCCCCTTTCTCGCTGCTCCTTGCACATCCCCCCAGCCGGCAGCCAGAAGGTGCGTGGCACGGGCTGGAGCCTGTTACGGTGCTGACCTGGGTTCACTCCAGGCAGCCTGAGCAGGTTGCGGCTGCACGCCACATTCCTCCACTGCCTTAATCCCGGAGATTAAAGCAACTGAGCCACCGTGAATCAAACACCAGCTTTCCTGTCTCCCTCCTGCCACCATACACCATGCTCACACATCCCGGAGGGCTCTAATCCCTCAGCCTGCGCCATTCCAGACAGCCCTCCAAGGGGTCCGAAGGGACAGCCCGGCCAACCCTCATAGGCATCATGGACACGAAGGCAACCTTGCCTTGGCGAAACCTTCATCCTCGCAGAATGCCCCATATCCACGGGAGATGGAGAATAGAAGCAAACCCTGCAGCCTTGCAACCTGGGACACTTCACTACAAGGCAGACGGGCTCCAGGGTCACTGCACTCCCAGCCCAGATGGTGCCAAAGCTAATAAGATGCTGTGGCTGGGAATGAAAGGTCTCTTTCTATGTGGGCACCACTCGGAGTGAGAGGGCTGTAGGCTGCACGGCTAGCTTTGATCTGCGGGGCGTACCGCACGGTGAGCTCTGAGCAGAGCCTCCCGTGGTGACTGCAGCTCAGCCTCCCCAGGGCGTCTGGTGGATGGCGTGAACCAGAGCCGCTCAAGGCTATGGAGGAGTCCGAGCTACCATCTGTGCCCAGGTGCCTCACCTCCTCTCCCCTTGACAGCAGCCCACGGGCAGTGCCATCAGCAGGACAGCGGGAAGCCCACTCCTCCCATCTTTGCCTACTCCTTTCCAAGGCTGCCTGCTCCCTTCTCCCTCCCACCACGATCAGAGCTCAAATCGGCTTTAGCAAAGTGAAACTGGTGCAGGCAGGCAAAGGCCAGGAGATTTGGGGGGATTTGGATTTCACTTGCTTCCTGCCCTCCCCCTCCTGCGCCCCACGCTCCCCAGTCCATAATGCAAAGGAATCTCGCACGGGCAGAGAAGCTATGGATCACAGAGCAAAGCCCTTCGTGGAGCTTAACCGACCCCTCACCACCCGCCCCGGCTCCAAATGCTCACCCTCAAACCACGGGGAGAGGGGCAAGCACCCAACGCCCCACTCCAGGAGGAGAAAGAAGGGCTAAAACCTTTCCTCCCGCCTCTTGCAGCCTCCCCTTCTGCCACCTGGCATCGCACCGCGCTGCCGGCTTGGCAGCCAGAGGCCGGACCCTGTGCCGGGGCTCAGCTGCCAATGAGTCAGTGCGGTGAGAGGGTCGGGCATCGCCCGGTGGGGCTGATGCAAAGCGAGGGCTGGCTGTGAGCAGAAAGCAGCCGGGCAGGCTCTCCTGCACGTCCACGGCCCTAGATTTTGTGGGCATGACCCTATTCCCTGGGTGCTGCCACCCCCATGCAAAGATCTCTGCATTGGGTTCCCTTGCCCCTTCCCACCAAGTCCTCCTCCCCTTCTTTCCTTGCCCCACTGGTTGTTGGCCCTGGAGCTGGTGCTGGCTGGCGTTTTGGCTGAGAGTCATGCCGACATTTTCAGCAGTCGGCCTCCATTTGAGAGCTGCTCCCGGTCCCACCCCGGGGACGGAAAGCAGCCAAGACAAGGTTTCATGACCGCTGAGCACAGAACTCCTCCCCGCTTCTTCTTTTTAAGTACGTTCGGTTCGTCAGCTGCACCCCTCGTGCATCCCAAATGGGTACAGATGGAGGTGGATGGGGCCATAACCCCTCTGGGACCGCACTTGGGGCCAGGTGGCTACCGCAGCCAGGGGCGCATGTCCTGCAGCCCTTCCCACCGAGGGCCGGGGGCTGTGGAGGACACGGCGGTGGCACAGAGCCAGAGCAAATACTGGGCTTAAAAAAAAAAACCAACCCAGGGCGTTGCAGCTGATTTTGCAGAGGAGCATGTGGGATGGCACTGGAGTTATCGCTCAATCTGCTAGGTGCCTTTCAAGAAGATTTCCCAGCCTCTGCTGTCCCCATCCAGCTCTGACTGCTGGGGGCACGCTTGGTTTAGTGGTGGTCTGCAGGCAGTCTCCTTGCTCGCCAGCGCTCGGATCTCTGTGCCTAAGGTGCCCTTTAGCTCAGAGCAGCCTGCGTGGAAGTATGTCGCCCGCATTTTCCAAAGCGACTAGCGATATAAACGGTGGGGTTTGGGTGGCCACCTTGGCAGGGTGGGGATACACGAACAGCCAGGGCCCTTTGCAGGGACCCTCATCAAATGTTTGAGACTATGCTGTCCGGAGCTCAGCCTGGCTGCTCACAGTTGTGCTGACGTGTAGGAGCTTGGGGACAGCGTAGACGAAGGTAGGAGGACCTCAGTGGAGGAAGACCCAACCGCACTGTGGCTGGAAGGCGAGGCTCGGGGCTACTATCCCGGTAACCTTTGGGACACTTCTCCTGGACTTCTGTGGGCTGATATTTCCCCCCTGCCTCACAGAAAGGCACATTCCTGTGGTCCTACCCGGGCCAGACACTGACTGCACCCTTAACTCCATCTTACTCTGCCGTATGGTCCCCACAGTGCCGCAGCCTGCGCTAATGGCAGGGAGGAGACGTGTTCAAGCAGAGCAGCCGGGCGGCAAACCCAGCAGCACGCAACAACCCCAGGCCTGATCCTGCAAGCTTCTCCACCCGACCCACGCTCCCTGGCCGCACGGTGCCCTGAGAAGACAGCTGAGGACCTTGACTATCGCCCGGCAGTAGCGTCCCCCTGCCCTGAGTCTCGTGCGGGCGGCAGCGGGAGCCACATTCTGGGTGCAGGGGGCCAGTCGGGTGCGTGAATGTGGCCATGGGCAGGGGGCTGTGTCCCCCTGCGCTCTGACTGCCATACCCATGGAGAGTTTCACATCGCTGCCAGGTTTTCAAGGAAAATGCAATGTCCAGAGGGAGGCCGTTGCTCTAAAATCTGGCAATATTCTGCAGCGAAGGAACAATACCTCGAAATAACACTTTGGGAACAAAAAAAGGTGCGTTCCCCCCACCCCACACACCCCCTTCCAGCACAGCTTCACGGTCCAGAGGCCAGCAGCAGAGCCCGAGGCGGGAGCAACTGCCATGGAAGGCAGCGGGAAACAAAGCGGGAAGGAGGGAAAACACATCAGATGCAATGTCCGCCATCATGCCCTGCCTTCAGCTTCCCAAAGAAATCCCTAGTCTGGGGTTACACTAAACTCTGCTGGGTCAGGGTAAAGGGGCTGATGTAGCAAAGGGAGAAGCTAATGCCCAAGGTCTCGGTTCTGCCTCACAAGCAAGGTGCTATGAAGCCAGGAGGAGACCTGGGCATTGGTTGCTGGACGAGGTGTGTTTTGCTCCTACTTGGAAAAAATGTCTCTTGGCCCACCCAAGGCTGAAGACTTCCTCCCATGAAATGCCGTCAAGGCAGGAGAGGGAACGAGAGGGCCCGTTCCCATGAGCCTTGGTTTGCATTGGTCGGTGCAAGGCAAGGTGGGGATGGCACTGGGGGCTTGCAGCAGAAAGCGTTTGTAGCAGGTTGATGGGGTTATTGGCAGAGACCGTCAGATGGGAAAGAAATGGTGCAGGCAGCCTGACATGCGTGGCTCGGGCGTGACGGCTCTTTGCACACCCACAGGCTGGGTGTGCAGAGATCAAGCCGGGCAGCCCTCCGGAGGAAGGAGGAGCAGGCTGCGGAGGGTACGGAAAGGACCCAGGGCTCTGCACAAAGCCAAAATGAAAATGGGCGCAACAAACTGGTGGGGCCAGAGGGAAGAGCATGTCTGTGCTGGCGAAAAGGGAGGG
>Ga0181612_125540_pt1 | contig 13161 bp, 9 predicted proteins | sample HoacroProtozoa21_FD_119630 | JGI IMG/M metagenome (GOLD analysis project Ga0181612, IMG submission 119630) | Hoatzin crop microbial communities from Cojedes, Venezuel. Combined Assembly of Gp0051906, Gp0051904, Gp0051908
CCCAATCTATACAGTCAAATCAATGCTACACAGTTTTTTTGAGTGTAATGAATGTATCTGGAAAATGAAAAATTTGTGTTTTGACTCCATTTCCTTCATTGTTTTCATGTTTGTGTTTTCCAGCTTGCAGCCTTGTATGCATACTTTTTGTGCTGCCTGCTACTCAGGATGGATGGAAAGATCTTCTCTGTGTCCAACTTGTCGTTGTCCGGTAGAACGTATTTGTAAAAATCACATACTGAACAACTTGGTTGAAGCTTATCTGATTCAGCATCCAGGCAAGTAGAACAGTGTGTGTAACAGAATCTGATGTATTTCACACATTAGCTGCGTAACTGAGGCATGGACAAACTGTTGTCTGTTCAGTTTCTATGTACATTTTATTACTCTGCTGTTTTCTCTGATAGGGCTGTAAGAAAACAAGTGCATTTAATATGGCATAATTGCTTGTAATATGTCAAATACTGGGTGAGAATTGAAGGTGATTTAATACTATAACTGAGTATGCTAGGAATCCTTAATTTTATTTTGCTGCTTAATGAGAAGCAGCATATCGGTTTTATCAAATAGGGCGCACTGAGTAATTTGGCCACCTAAAGTCAGATACTTCTGAAAATCATACTTGAATATGGATATAATTAACTGTGATCATGGCCTCTTGAAAATAAAATTTAAGTTGCCCAATACTACGGTTCTGTTAACAGAGAAGGGAATTTAACAAAGATCTTTTAGAACTCCATTATCCAAAAATAAGTTTTCTGGAAATGAGAAGACAATAATCTTAACTGTGTTAATAAAGTAGGCTTGGGATAAGGGGTGTGAGGTGGTCTTTTCTCTTGAAACTTGAATTTGGTTCTTATGCCAGATAAGTGTCGTAATGAAGATGATGTACGTAGCATGGATGCTAGAAACAAAATTACTCAAGACATGTTGCAACCGAAGGTGCGGAGATCTTTTTCAGATGAGGAAGGAAGTTCTGAAGATTTATTGGAATTGTCAGATGTAGATAGTGAATCTTCAGATATCAGGTATGTCTATTCAAGTTGTGCGCTGAATTAGATTTACTTATGTTTGAATGCACAAACCCACAAACTGAGCTAGTTTCACAAATGCTGTTACTGTTGATAGTGTTTCCACGATCACTGCCAGAATTAATCTTATTTTTGTTTCCAGGTAAGTTCATTCTTACCAGTAACTATCTTGGCAATTCTACTGAACCTTGAGCCGTCAACAGAAAATAATTAAAATTAGAGTTTCCTAGAAGTCCACCAAGGTTCAGTTTATGACCAACAGTTCTATCCTGAATTATGCAATAGCTTCATGTGAGATATGTGAAATTACGTTTTCCAATTACAAATTGGCTGTGCTTTAGAGAAAACACATTTCTGGCCAAGCTCTTGTCAGGAGATAAAGCAGTCCACGACCCTATCAGTACAGCTGCAATGATTGTGCTCTCTTGTGTGTCTGGAATGCAGCTTTCACCAGGTGTATGGCACTGAAGCAGCTCATGCTTGATCTAGGGATTCCCAGGCATCAAAATATCTCCTCTTTATTTCCAACAGCAAACATATGCTGTATGTTTAGAGGGGAATAGAACTCTTCCTGTAGATTATTATTCCAGCTCTGTTCCTCTCTTTCTTGTTCATCTCACTTCCAGTTGCACTGCTCATTTGTTTTTTTTTTTCTTTAACTACTAAGGGATACTGCAAAATACAAAGTTTTTATCTGTTACAGCTACGTTAGTCTTTACATTACTCAGTACCTCACAGCTGTTAACTTCCATATGTTACTGCATGAAGAAATTCCAGATTTAAACTTTGACAGTATGATCAGCTCTGTCTAGCACAGGGATATGAGTTATATTTGCACTTGTTGGGTATGATTTTGTACGACCTTATTTTACTCTTTCAGTCAACCGTATATAGTATGCAGGCAGTGCCCAGGGTATCGAAGACACTCTGTTCCAACTCTGCCTGGCACAGGTCAAGAGACAGAAGCAGGAGGAATGCAAGCACTGGGAGATGCACCATCTACATCTGCCAACTTCCCTGCAGGTCAGCATTCTGAAATCTTCTTAGTAGTGTGATGCTAAAATACTACAACTCGTACACCAGGCAGGAACTAAGCAAGCTCGCTCTCATAGTAGTGTGAGAATATCACCACTTCAGATAAGTGTCTTTACAACTATCATGATATTTGACTGTGTTTTTTCTGTGGTTGTCCAAAATAAATTGCTGGTGGTTAATAGTTCTTAAACTGTTCTACATATTGAAATATTTTACACACGTAGTTTAGAAGTGTGAATGCCATTTTTCTGCTCTTTTACAGAATCTTTTTAAAAATTATATTGCTTGCATGTTACTTTCAGATTTTTATGCTTTTAATATTCATTAAGATTCTTAGTCCAGACTTCAATTGTGTACATTGTTCAGTCTATCCTTTTTTTTTTCTGGTTTTCATTCATTTAGCTGTCCAAGAATATGTGTGTTCTGCTCAAGGAAGTCATGTAATATGCACCTGCTGCTTTCAGCCAATGCCCGACCGAAGAGCAGAACGTGAACAGAATCCTCATGTTGCTCCTCAGCAATGTGTGTGCATTTTATGTATTTATTTAAATCCTGACTATAGCATTAAATCTCTCCTTATTTTTAATTAAACCTAAGTTTCCTTTGAAGAGTGTTCTTTATTTGAATATTCTTTATCTGGCCGCTTGTAGTGAAGAATCTTCCTTTGTAAAATTTATTTTTCCTCTATAGAATGTATTTTAAATGAGAAAGTTATACTTTTGTAACGAAGTTTAACAGGGCTTTATTGTTAGTGACTTATAAGAACAGTAACTGTTGAGTTTTGTTGCATGCAGGTACTTACAGGGATTTTCTCTGTTATTTGACAGGTACAGTTTGTCTGCAACCCTTTTGTCACTTATACTGGGGCTGCACTCGGATGGCGTGTTTTGGCTGTTTGGCACCATTCTGTGGTACAGTGAAACAACCTCTTTCTTATGAGCCTGCTCACTTTGCAGTAATGTCTGTCTGTCTCGAACTTTAGGTAATTTAAGCAATCTAATAGATTAGTTTGTAGCCCAGTCATGCAAAAGGAAACAAAAGCTGTGTCCTCACATCACAAACGTAAAACGTTCTTGAGTGCTACCTCTTAACCTTGAGAGGATTCAACTTGTTGTCTTCATATCATATTGGGCTTGAAAACTACACTTGCTGAGCACGTTGCTTTCCCATAGAAAAAGAATTCTGGTGCATTTCAGCCTGGTAAGAGAATCATACAAATCAATGCAAGAGTACCGAATATCTGATGCTAACTGATTGGAAAATAACCTTACCGTCCTAAACATGCAGTTTGCCTTCAGATATTTTTTAAAACAAATTGGAACAGTCAAAATGACTTGGCTGCAGTTTGGAGCTAATGGAATATGCTTTAATAGCACTGTTAATTTGTGCAGATTGTAGTAGTGTTTGTGGACTAAAGGTGAAATTGGAAAATCTCTATGTCTTGTATTTGCCACTGGAAGTTATCTGTCACATGCTTTAGCATATGTTGAGTGTAGTCGTTTACTTGGTGCTTACACAAGTCTGTGAGTGTTATACCAGGAAACAGAGGAACGTTCAAAAAACGTATGGGGGCCATGGGATTGGAGGAGGAAGTAGTTAACTTTTTTTTTCTTCTTGTTCTGATTAGAAATAAATCTTGGTGATAAGTGTTTAGACGGAGTCCTAAATAACAACCACTACGAGTCAGATATCCTAAAGGTATGTTTAAAAATCATTATATATGATGCATAATAATAAATGTACAAAGTTTAAAAGGTAATCACTCATTAAATGATAGTGAGTCGCTGCCTAACAGTTATAGTGGCAGCATTGCGTCACTTGCAGCACTTTATTCTTAAAAGCAAATCTAATGAGCCCCAAACATTCAGCTGGACCAAAGTTATAGTTACTGTGTCTAGATTAGAAGTATTTTGGGGTCATAATTTGACTTTCAGTCTCTGTGTAAGAGGGCATCAAATTCCAGAGATGCGTTCCATTTAGCATCGGCTCTTCCCGTACCACCCAAATTAACAACAACAAAAATCACTTTCATGCAATCCTGATGTTTAATTTCTCCAACGTGTATGTCTGACAGGTGCCAAGAAGGCCAAAATTCTAGACATAACATCTGAATTTGAGTTTAAATGACTGATAGACACAGTGTAGAATTCAGATATGTTTGGTTATTAAATCATAAAGGAATTTTACTCCTATGACTTATTTGTTAGGGAAGCCATTTTCTACAGTCTAAAGTGTAACATCTGAAATATTTATTAAAGAGAAAAACAATTCACTAAAAATATACCGGGAAAACAGTGCTTGTTAAATATTGTTTTCCCAGACAAGTTAGATTTCATGCTAGATTTCATGGAAAATATTTTGCCCATACCATAATATGATTATGTAAATTAGGTAACCTGGATGAAATCTTGATTTAAGGTAAATGAGTGTGACAGAAATGTATCTATTTGCTTTTTTTTGCAAAAGTGGGGATATTCCGGAAAAAAGTCACTGAGTAGAAAGTTTTATTGGTGATCTGAAAGTATCATGCTAATTAACTGAAAGATATTTAATTTTTACTTATCAGCATCAGCCCATTTTGAAAACTTATTTAGATCTAGAGTTGGAAATATTTGAGGGTGAATGGCTTGGTCACTAACGTTGGATGTTTTTCTAGATTAAACACTTAAATTGCTCTTTTCAGGATTACCTGGCATCCAGGGGTTTGACGTGGAAAAATATGTTAAACGAAAGTCTCTTAGCTCTTCAAAGAGGAGTTTTTATGTTGTCAGGTATGTGTTATGTTCATTTTTGTCTGTGTATAACACTTTTTTTTTAATATGTAACTCAGTAATATCATCAAGAGGTTTGAAGTTCTGCGTACATAACCAGTACCATCATGACACTTTTGTTAAACCTAATTTCTCAAGCCTTACGTTGACATTGTATACAAACTGGTTTTCTCCCCAGATTATAGAATTACTGGGAACACAGTGCTTTGCTACTGTTGTGGCCTTCGCAGCTTTCGAGAACTTGCCTACCAGTACAGGCAGAATATTCCTGTTGCTGAATTGCCAGGTGAGGATAGCTTCGCACAGTAAGGGAGAAAAAGTCAGTTAAAGAGTTAAAGTCAGTTTTATCCGTGTATCTTCTGTTGAAGCCTTAGATTTAAATGAGATGTGATTTTTTTTTTTTTCCCCTTTTCTCTTTTTTTCTTGTAAGTTTTTTTAGTCCTCAGATTAACAAACACGTCACGTTGTAGGAGATGTTTTTTTTAGCACCTTCATGTAGCCCAGCACAAATCTCTTTGCAGGGCTAATATCTTATGCTGATTGTCAGCTGCTATGTTTGCATATAGTTATTGTCAGATTCCCTAATGGAATATTTTCTTTCAATATGATTTCTCATCTGTAGAATAAATATACCTGCATAGTGAAAAGAGGAATTCAGTAACATCCAGAATATAGTCAACAGGAACTAGTTGCTGTAATTTAATTTATGTTCCCATTTAAATACATAAAATCTTGTATCTCCTGAACAATTTCACATTTTACCAGCTCTCAACTAGGAACAAGAATGTTCTCATAAATTAATTCTAAGTCTGTTTACATTTACAGTTTTAGTATAAAATAGCATGCGAGCAACTGTGCCTCCTTCAATCCTAAATCTGTTGGCAACAGAAGCTTTTCCAGCAGTCTACTTTTAAATGTTACTTTTGTCCATCTCGTTCCTGTTGTTAGCAACAGCTTCCCTGTCTTTATCTGTGAAGAACTCTGCTGCTGTGCATAATGACAATCAAGTTGGTCTACCTTGTTTCTCCTTAGTATTGCTTTTCACTTTAGTTTAACAGCCTGCTGGACAGCTGAATTATAATGTATGTAAAAGTGGGGGAAAAAGAACAAATTCTACTCAAATTAATAACTTTTTCTTTGCATGGAAAGGTATCTAGACATATGTCCAGTGTCTTAAACTGTAAAGTCCACTTCTGTTAAACTAAATAGTAAAATTTCAGTTGACAGCACTGAGAACCACATCCATTATCCTAAGTCAGCATGAGCCTAATATCAAGAATGAATCTTTTGTTCTTCACCGTTTGCTTTGTTTGTGGAAAGGTGAACCAATATAGTTTATAGTCGTTTCTTGCCAATCATGCGTTGTTTCTCTATAAAGCCTGCTCTGATGACTAAGCACCATTAGCAGTGGCTTAATAATCTACATCACCTTATTAACTAACTTCTGTAACAAATGTGGCATTTCATTTGCTCTTTTTGTAGTGACTGTCACATCACGTCCTGATTGCTACTGGGGACGCAACTGTCGAACTCAGGTCAAAGCACATCATGCCATGTGAGTGATACAATTCAGGAAGTGGTTTTGGTTTTTGTTTCTTTTTAAAAAAAACAAAACAAAACACCACCACAAAGAACAACCTTTGAAGTGCCAGAAGTTGCACGAGTAACACTGTTGCAGCATAAGGAAAATTGGATGAGCTTTGGGGACTTTTTGTCATTTTTGTTTTTAACACAACTCTGAAATGAGCCCTTTGTGCATGTCAGAAGGGCACCCCGAGCACTAAGTTGATGTAACCCATTCTTGTTTTGCACCCACAACTTCCCGTTCATTCCTGTTCTCCCACTGAAGCAGCTTCTCGTTTGCTCGTGTCTGGGTGGTTCTCAAAAACACTGTACATACAATAATTAGCTCTGTGTGATTTCCGTATGAAGCTATGAGAGACTCTTCTAGAGAAGTGCAATATACTTTGAAGGGATAAATTGATGGGAATAATTTGCAACAAGAGAAAGAAGACAAGTTTGGAACACGTAACATTAGGAGCCTGGTGTGACTTAGCAGTTCCTGGTTTTGGAGGAGTTTCCAAGTCTTGCACCTCTGACCAAAGCAATCTCTCATGTGGTGAAAATGAAATACTGAGCCTGAAAAGAGATTAACCCACTAGTTCTCAAGTGTTTCAGTACATCTAGGGCACGTGGACTCCTGGCATCTGGTCATTTGTGAGAAATGTCCATCCAAAATAAATCAGGGTCCTTGATTAAAAAAAAAATCAAGGGCACTGGTAACCAATGCAATTTCATTCTTACAAAAAGGTGCACGTGGGGTAAGACAAATATTAAGGACTTGTAAAACAAAACAAAAATTATCTACCTAAGAGCTAAGTGGTTCCAGGGAGGGTAGAAAAATCCCTCTTGCTTTATGAATAATATGCTAAATTCTCAGTGCAATTTAAGATAGAGAAGCTGTTACCCCTTATGAAAAATTGCTTTAGTGAATAGTAGATTCTGCAGTTCTAATGCTGCAATGAACATGCACATTTAGCATAATTCCTTTAATATTTCAGGTACTATGGGTTGAAAATAACTAGTCTGTACAGCTCAGGCAAGCAGATCATAAGAAAGACTTGTAAAATATTCCTCCCTAGTCTCGTACAAATTCAGAGGGTTTTACCAAATAACTTTCAAAAATAATTTGGGATTTAAGTTGCAGATGTAATTCAAAGTACCACTGTTATCTGTAACTTCATTGCAGGGCTGTCTGTGTTCCCAGAGGAGATTTGTTTTGAAATGTTAGAGAGTTAATTCAGTATCAAAATACTCACCAGTCGTCTTTGTTCAGATTGTGGTGGATAATTCCATCTAGAATAGAAATGACTCGGGGTGTTTTTTTCCTTTTATTCTACTTTTTTTTTTTTCTTTCTTTCAAGCATTAGCTGTTCCTAGAACTTTGCTGGCTGCTGCTCTTAGTTCCTAAAATCCATAAAAGCAAACAATCCTGTCATACTGCTCCTAGATAATCCAGTTATTTTTCTTTAATTGATCTAAACTGTTTTGCTAAGTAGCTTGGTTATGTAAGCAAGGTTTCTTTCTAATCTTTGATCGAATTCAGCAAGAGGGAGAAAATTCATGGTCTCTTTGCATCATCTCTTCCACATGTATATACACACTCCACACCCCAACTCATGTTTCAGTTATGTATCAAGGTCTGCATAACCCAAGTAAGAGAAAAACAAAGAATGCGTAGTGAGATGCTTTTTGAGAATTGGAAGGAAGTGCCTTGTACACAATTGTGTTGTCTGTTTAATTCATGAAGACAGGCTTGCCATTCGCATAAAACCTAAATAATACAGAATGAGAAAAACTTCTTTTTCTTCCCAGAGGAAGATTCTAAGCCAGTGAAAGAACATGTTTGTATTGAAATGTGTTATTAGCCTGGTTAATTCTAGTTCCTAGTGACTTGTGTAATGCTGCCTACTAAACATTACTAATGTCTCACAGGGCAAAATGAATTTGCTGATTCCTGTGTTAATTGCCTTCTGGGTTTGAAGTATGCAGAAGTATAGAGGAATGCTTTTAATAACAGGTTTTCTGTGTGCATAATAAAACTAGCAAGGGTTAGGCAGGAGAGATGTTGAAAATCCTGTTACGGATAACATAGTAGTAGAGTATGATGTAAAAGGGTTCTGAAAAATAGGTATGTTAGGGTGTAAATGTTCTGCTTTAAGCTGTTTAACATTGAAAATACCCTGTGAAAGGTGCTGACATTTTTTTGTTGCCTAACTTCTGAGAACTTTGTTGTATTTTAATACTTTCTGATTTTTTCATTTCAGGAAATTCAATCACATTTGTGAACAAACACGATTCAAGAACTGAATACTTGTAGTCTGTAGAAAGGGGACAAAAACCTGTTACACTGCTTGTACAGTTTAAGGTTTCAGGGGATCTTCTCAGTTCTCCCATAGCAGGGAATCAATAACTTTTGCATCAGGTAATCTGGTGTGAACTTTCTAATTTGTGGAATTTTACAGCTGTACGTGAATAAGGTAGATTTTTTTTTTTTTCCAAGAAAGTCCAGCAAGCATTGCATTCCATCCTCATGACTACAGTGTCCCTGTATCACTTCAGTGAAGAACACGAACAGCAATCACACACACGCAAAAACCAGCCATATCTTGGGAAGACCTAAGAATAAGGAGTGTATTTGCACTACTTGTGAAGAAACTAAGAAAAACCCTTAGACTTAAAATAGAAATGCTTTTTAAAACTATCTGATGGATATTTCAAGAGCCATTAATATTTAAGAAGGACATTGTCAGTGTATATTTGTAACTGCATTTTGTGGTAGTCTGATATTTTGTCGCTACCCATTGCATTTGGGCTAGAAACCGTGTTAATATTCACTTTAAAAAAATCCGTCCATTAAACAGCTGTTTCAACTTGAAGCTTCTACCATATGTGCAGTGTTGTAGTGGAAGTGTTACAATTTCTTTTCTTAGTTTAATCGTGTTGATGTTTTTATTCACATTAAATTACAGAAATAATTGCACAAAAATTTGAAAATCACATTTAAAGTTGGGGTAATACTTGAAGCAGAACAGACTTCTGCTAACATTACTTCTGTAGTGTTTTATAACAGAAGACCAAACAGTGCTTTTGACAGAGCAGCCAGTAGGGCACACTGGTTCATTTTTTGTATTTCTTTTTTGGTTTGATACCGTATGCTAAATATGTACCTCTGCCATGCAGCTGTTCTCTAGAATGCATACACTGGTGAAAATGTAGAAAAAGCTATAATTTAAAACAGAATATAGCAGCTTTACTGGAAGGAACAATCTTACAGAAAATAATTCAGTTTGGACAAATTGTAGCAATGTGGAGGCATTTCTGGATAGGGATGATGAAGGGGAACACTGGTGTCACTGACATAAAACTTGTAGATTTTATTTTTATGCCTTCTGCAAAGCTTGTTCAGGAAATGTCCCATACATCATTTAAAAAAAAAAAACCAAACAAACAAAAAACAACAAAAAAAACCCCAAAAAAACAAAAACAAACAAAAAAAACCAAACAACAACACAACCCACCCACCCCCACAAACTGATACGATCTGGTCTGTCTCATTATAATCTGGTAGCTAATGTTGACAAACTTCAACTGGGACCAATTTTTCTTATTTTTCTTTTTCATCATACCTGGAAGAGTGAAGCAGAATGAGAAGAATGCATGCAAAGTTACCTCTGTAGATACCATGTTGTTTTTAAGTATGCCTTACTTTATGAGCAGGATTTCTACTTCGATGTTAAAAAGCATACACACAGTGTCTTGTGATATAATGGAGCACAAATGATGCAGCATATCGTGTCTACTGGTGTCACTGAATTAAACAACTATTTACAGTAATGCACATCTTGATATGAATGCTAATTAGAACGATATGTTTCTGTTTAGTTTTTTATTTTTTAAAACAACTGTCGCAAGGTTGGGTCTGTTGACCATGCCTGTATGCTATTAAAAATACACTTTGGTGTGGACTTCTCTTCCTAATCTCTGGGCATTTTCTCCTGTGAGTAGGATTGAAATTGGATCTGGAATAATACTTGAAACTTCTTTTAACAGCAGTGTGTTTCTGTCTTTTAGTATTATTAACAATGTTCTGTTGCTTCTGTATTTGTATTTTATGTTTAGATTTTTTTAACAGTTATTGTATCTTCTCAGGACAACCATTCCCGGCTGGTTTTGATCTCATTTTCATCTCTGGCTGTGCATGTAGCAAATTGAGTGCGGTTATGGAGATCAAGCCTTTGCACATTATATGCAGAAATGTGCTTTGCATTCTCATTCACCACTTCCCACACCCCAGATGGGCTTTCAGCATAGACTTGTCACTGTGCTAGTGTTCAAGCCTCTTGTGCTGAATTTTTTTTGTTGGTCAAGAATAATGTGTCTGCAGTACTACGTACAACCTCGCCTGCACTTACTCAAGTTATGTTTGTATAGGGATGCATTATGTGACTTCAAGAAAAAAAGTGGGGAAAAAAATCCCAAACAACAAAATTCATGTACTTAACATCTGAACTACCTGTGCAGTAGAGGTTCTTCAAATCCCTTTTATAAACCCCTCTTCCTTTTCCCCGTTACAGATAATTAATCTGCCTTTCTATGCATATAGGGTTGCGGTAGTGCAATGGAATGAAGGGATTTTTTCGTCATTTATATTGTACCAGGAAGAGATGAGAGATTAACTTGCAGATGGGGAGGGTGAATAAATCCTGATCTTTATATGCTCTTAAGTAAGTAAGAGTATCTGTCATGGGTATTACATACTCTATACATTAGACCTTTTAAAATGTATGGTTACCAGGTGATAGTTAATGTGATAAATGTATGAACTATGCTTGGTGTGATTGTTTAAATACTGTAAAGGTGCAGCATATTTTTAACCTGTCTAAAGCACACCCCCACCTCCTTTATAAGAGATATTTGGAAGCTGAGCATGAAATGTGGTAGAATAGATGTCTTGAAAACCGAAGTGATTATTTGACATAGTGGTGAACAAGGTATGTAGTCTTTCTCTTTGAGAAAAGTTCTTTTATAAAGAAGGTGGAGAGTAGTTCTTCCAGTTCTCTTTTGTGATTTATTTTTTTCCTGGACTAAGAAGTTTTTGATTAAAAAAAAAAAAAAAAAGATATTCACTGAAGTTGTCTGTTTCTGTTTCTTCTGTGGCATATTCTCTCACCACAGAAATGGATGTATGCAACACTTAACTAATAGCTTGACCAAGCATTGGCATTTGAACATTGACATTTTACAACTAAATATCATCCTTGAACCTGTAGTAACTGAAAATGGCATGAGTTTTTGTGTCATTCCAAGAAATTCCCTCAAACTTTATTAAAAGTGTTAGGTGATATCACAAAGGATCATCACAATCTCTACAGGATTTATAATGAAAGATACAAGCAAAAAACTATTAAATGGAATTCATTTTGGTCAACAAGATGACTTCAAGATGCTGGTAAATAAAATAGTTTACTACTTTTAAGAAAGACGATGCTATTTTAATTTCTTGCAACACCATAAACACTGAAGTGACAAGCATTATACCACTATTGATTTAGCAGCAGGCTGGAGAGAATGATTGTCATATTGTGTTCATCTTTACAATGATCTAAGTAGTATCAATTATGAGATTCCAAATGGCTACTGTTAATAGAACTTCTCTCTTGCTGAGCAAATAGGAGGACTTGCCTGGTCTCCATTCTGTCTGAGGAGGAAGACATTGATGCCAGATTCATTAAGCTTCAAATTGTAGTTTAATATCCTAGGATTCCTGCTCTGCTGCTATTCCCAGATTTGAAGCTGGATATCCTTTGATGTAGATAATCTATATTGCTGTTCTTAAATCAGCTGTCATTTGTTCTTCGGACTAAGAGAAATTCAATCTCGGGTTAAGTAATGTAAAAGCAAAAATGCTATGTTGTTCTGTACGCCATAAAGACAAGCTGATAGACCTTAAAACTTGTAATGGTTTTGGCTTGCCCTGCACTTACATCGGTGGATTTAAGTGTTTTATACTCCATTATGTCCACAAATTACTTTTAACTAATTTAGCTTGAGGAAGTTGCTGGTTTTGGATTTATGCCCGATCCAGTGATCGGTTCTGGCACAGAGTATGCTCTTCCAAGCACTTCCTCTGTGAAGAATAAAGAAAGATGGCAGCACGACTGTGAGAAAGAGACCACAATATATGGCCTTTTGCAGCTGGAATAGCTGACAACGTGCTAAACTCAACAGCCAGTGTTAATCTGAGAGCCCTCAGTGTGTCTCAAGTATTTGAATCAGCAACTGCGTAGGATAATTTGTGTTTAAGCTCTGATATTGTTTTCCTTGAATTTAATAGAAAAATCTTGGTATTTGACACTCAAAGATCAATCACTAGCTTATTCATTCTGCAAACAAAATACATCCATTTTGTATCAATTTCTAGTCTTCAGCAGAACTGTGTAGTGCAGATGGCTTAACCTACAGCAAGAACTTAGGGAGACGAGTTGATTCAAGGAAAAGGAGTTGGGCATTTGAGAAGAGAATGCTCAATTCTAAATTATGCTCTGAGAATGTGGTTTCTTATGGCCTCTTAGAAATTTCTGCTGGAAGGGGGCCTTATTTTTTACAGTCTGCCCTCTAAAAATAAACCAACAGTCACTGTGTTACTGGAAGTTAGGAAAAGGATCCCTCGATTTTAAAAAGGGGGTGTGGGAATTTTGCAATTTTTTCCACTGATTTTATCTAACATTCTTTCTCCACGATGTTTGGGAACTGAAATACCA
>Ga0181612_100734_pt1 | contig 13160 bp, 4 predicted proteins | sample HoacroProtozoa21_FD_119630 | JGI IMG/M metagenome (GOLD analysis project Ga0181612, IMG submission 119630) | Hoatzin crop microbial communities from Cojedes, Venezuel. Combined Assembly of Gp0051906, Gp0051904, Gp0051908
AAAAAGCTGAGCTTGTGAATGTGGAGACTGTTGCATAAAGCTTCCCGACTGAATAGACATGATTTCTCCACCTTGCTGGAACAGACCACCTCCTTGTTGTTGAGTTCCACTTGCTTGAACAGTCATCATGTTTTTGGTAGATGAAAAGAGATTAACTTGTGATTGGCTTTCTCCACTATGCTGCATTTGAACCATGGTCTGAAACACAGTACTTTGCATCTGTTTACTCTGGCCTGAAGCTTCTTCTCCATCTGCAGAATTTGATGCCTGAAACATAGCAGGTCCATTGTTGGAGACCTGCTGCTGAGCAGCAGGAGTAGTCTCGCCTCCAGAAACACCAGGAGATGAAGAGAATAATTCACACTGCATTTGCATGTCCTCGCTTGTTGATAACCCACTCATTATATGAGAAGCCTGCTGGTAAACAGGTGACTGTTGCAGGGCTCCATTCCCCGAAGTTGTTGAAGAGAACAAATCGGACTGCATCTGTGTTGCAGCTTGGCAGATGTTTTGTTGGATTCCTATCACCATTGCTGCAGAAGTCTCCATTGCCTGCTGCTGCTGCTGTTGTTGTTGCTGTTGATTGGACAACGCATTTTCAGGCTGTGAGTGAACATTTTCAGCTCGTCCAGGCAAAAGGTTCTCTGGTCTGGAATGGACAGCCGTGTCTGAGGAGGAAAATATCCCAGAATTGACACTATTTTGTATCTGGCTGACTTGCTGAAAGATATCTGCGTTTAACTGATCTTGAACATCCTCACTGCTGTCTGAACCAGAAAATAAAACAGAAGATAACTGCTGTTGAGCTTCCAATACCTGCTGCACCAAGTCAACGTTTCTATTGCTGCCAGTGGCAGTGTTAGTCGGAAAACTTCCCGCTTGCAGTTGCTGTATAGTGTTCTGTAACTGACTCACGCCGCTTGCTGATGAGAAAATACTTGATGAAATCTGCTGCTGCAAAGCCTGTGCTGGTTCGGAGAGAGTAGACTGTTGTTGTTGTGATGCATCAGTTAACTGTGACAAAGTGACTACTGTGCCATCTGATTGCAAGACTTCCCTGGTCTGGGAATCTCTTGTTTGGAACTGTGCAGCTTGCTGCAATAATGCATCACTGTTCTGCAGCTGACCCGGAGTAGAGACTGCTGAAAAGCTACCAGGCTGGGAAATGTCCTGTGTCTGGATAGTAGTTAGTGTCTCTGGATTATACACCTTCGGCTGTATTTGTTGCTGGTTTTCATTTTCTGAAGGTAAATGGGAAGCAGAAGTTGATATGCCGGACATACTGTTTTCCAATGTTTGTTGAGTTGGTCCAACCACATTTGAAGCCTGGAAAGAGCAACCCATTAAGCAATTCGTAAGCTTACTCAGGTGATACTCATAAAATTTCCACTAATCCACTATGTTCAGGAAAGATCAGACAGAGGATTTGACGGCTATGTATCTCTCCATACATAACCAAACAAGTAAGCAAATGCCTAGCAGTGGAAATGCTACTTCAAGGAAGGAGTGAAGGTGAAATTTAATGAAAGCAATGCTAGGAAGTGATTAAAATAACATTCTTACAATAATGTACTAGTTCTGTGTCACAGGACAAAAAAAAATCATCACGGTATCACTAACCAATCAATCTGTTTGAAGAAAGAACAAGATAACTTACTTTCAAAGGAAACTGTCTATTATTTGAATTATGCTCTGTGATCATATGTTTTGCCCAAACCTGTCTCAAACATGACATTTTCCCTGTGTGTTACTCTTCTCCACGATCAGAACACGGACTGATGGGTAGACGTAACTAAGACTATTAGAGCTGCTGTCTTCAAATTAAAAACTCACCTTGAAGACAGGGGGAGATCTTTTTTCTGCGCTTACTTCCATTGGAGCCACATCTTCATTCTTAATCATACTGCTTGGCATGAGTGGAGTTATCAAGGCACTAGGAAGAATGTTTACCTTCTCCAGGTTACAACCAGTGGCCTTCACTGCTGCAGTCACACATAAAAATAAAAGAAGGGCAACAGAATGTTAACATTCACTATGCAAGGAGCGGGTTTCTAGTGGTGGCCTGCTTCCCGTTTCACTTTTCAGCCCTACCGTAAGAGCTCCCATCCTCATATAAGATGCTAATATGCAAAGAGATCATTGCAAACGTACTTCAAATAATCCTAGAAAACCTGAAACCTTCAAAGGTTATGTTTAAGACTAGCAGCACTGTCACAGTCTTGTTTTCCTTCCATTTCATATCCTTCTAGACCAGGACAACCATCCATCAACTGCTTCAACTACAAACATAAAAGCTTAAGACATCTTTCCACAAATGATGAGATTTTAAACTTTACCACACTTCAACTATACGACTTCTCTATTTCATTTTGAAAAATGTCTGTTTTCAGATAACCATGTGAACAGAATGCTCAAAGCATTCAGACTATATTTTTCTTCTGTTAAAGGACTAGTCAAGCAAAAACTTCATAAATCTGCATGCCAGCTCTGTAGCAAGAGCAAGTTGTTATTTTGTATTCGCAGTTCCTATTTTTTCTATTTTTTTTTAAATTAGGTGGTTTCTTAAAATTAATTAGATCTTTTTAGTTTCCTGATCCACATAAAAAATATTACATAAGCTGAGATCTTCGCTGTAAATGAAATTGACTTTCCTGCATTGAAATACTGCTGAAACTGAGCTTAAAACAAACCAATAGGAAAGCCTGTAAAAAACATAGTTTCGTAAGTACTTTTAAGTAAATTAAAGAATTAATCTTCAACATAAACCAACAAATCTCCATGCTTTAAACAAATTTAAATCTTGACAGTAAAATCTCTGCAAATTTGTATCAACAGTATGCCATGTCCTCAGTAACAATCTTTGTGTGTTTATTCTACGTAAAACCAAAGACTCTCGCCTAAAATGCTATATTCTGTCTTAAGCAATAAATTCTCAGCCATCAGTATGGCAACAGTCCTCAATATACCAACAGCCAAATAAACTCTTTCCCTCCTTCTGTTAACCCACAGGTTTGGGGTGGCTCCAGAAATACAAGCCCCATGACCTGACATGTTGAGGTGTGCTGCTGGCAGGGAATGCAATTTGAGTGAGACTATTCTAAAATATGTCTACTTCAGGACAGCTAGTTATACAGTGTATCTAAAGACAGCAGTCAATATTTTTCTATACCATACTCACTATTTGTAACCCTTTGTCTTCTATGTGCTTTATCATGTTGCATTCATCAGAAACAATAAAAAAATATGCAAGCAATTAAAGAAATCCTACTGGCATACAGATTAGATTCTAGCAATGGTATGTTCATTCACAGTGACGTATTTGGTTGGAAGAATAAAAAAAAGAAGCGAGATTAATAATGAAACAGAAGTTTCAAAAGCAGAGAAACACTGTTGGTTTTGGTCTTTTACGACATTTTGTAATAGACTTTGTTCAGAACTTCTGAATAGTTACCATCTTAGCAAGGCATACACACTCTTTCCCTTCTCTCCCAAAGCTGGAAACTGAAATCATCATTAACCACTCAAAAACAATGCTCCAGCACTACTTCAATGTTAGAAGGCAAAGACCTGAACTACATGGCTGTCCATACACACCCAACCTCCTCAAGTTTTACAGAACAGCTTAGAATTATTAATTTGTTGTCTTGAAACCTAACTTGTCATTGAAGTCTGTCAGATCTGCAGACTCTTACAATGCTAGAGCTAAGAATCTCTAATGGCGTTGGGAAGCCACGCTTTTTTACATATGCAGATGTAATAGAAGTTATTTTAAGGGACAGTCACAGATACCTGGGACAAAGATTAAACTTGCCTGTGATAGGAAGGGAAAGGCCCTGTAGCTCAATACATAACTGCACACATCCCTGGCAGCAGCGGTTCAATTCTATTTGGCCAGGGTTGCTGGAAACCATGCCAGATAAATTATGAATTCTAGGATTTTGCTCCCAGTAAAAGGAAACAGTCAGGAAGCAGCATCCCACTGGATCCCCACCTGGACTTTATCATTTCAGAACAGTGAGGAATGACAGGCTGGGACATATGCAGAGACAAAGTACCTAAAGCAGACAAAATTTCTGACCTCTGGTTCACGATCAACCTAGAGTAGAATAGGTACAGGAATGAACCATCAAAAAAGAGCTGGCTAGCAGAAAACCCACACAACAAAGTAAATTACAATTTACCATGTAAATTAAGTGGAAGACATGAAGCTACAGAAATAGCACATTGTGCTGTTATGAAGAGCAGACATACTCCTGAAGCAGGTGGTATCTTCCCTTAACTAGGCTTCCACACTAAATTAGATGGATGTCAGTCTTGCCCTGGTACATTTCTTATTATTTTCCTCATCTTTTTCATCTTGCTACACAAAGTCTTACTAGTCCTTTTATCAGATTGTTTCACTGCCCTAAATTTTTGCATATCTGTCCCCCAAATATTCTCTGCAGGTTTAAACTCATCATATCTTGTATTATCCTCCTTAACAAGTTGTAAAGTCAACTTGTAAATACATTCCCTGCCAAGACCAAGCCATTAACTTCAAACACGAGCTTCATGATTTTAACCTGAAGCTATGGATTCCTATCAAACTTGGGATCACATTGTGAATTTGCTTACCTTTCAGCCTGCTTTCACCAGAGAAAGCTATGGAAATTTCCATTAACCTTTGTACGCTATCATAGTTTTAACAATCAATTAAGAAACATTTCCTTCCTCTACTTTATTTCAATATCGGAAGGATCAATTCACATCACACTTGAAAAACAGGCAAACCTAAAACTTGCTCCCTTGGAACAACACAACAAACTTCGCATGGACAGAATAGTCAGAAAAAAACAACCCCACTGAAGGGAAGAAGTTGAAACAATCAGACAGCATTCTTGGACTCACCAAAAGCCATCTTAAAACCACTGGACAGCTGCCGAAAAATACTAAGTTGCCACATTCGTGTTTTTCAGCACTCGGTTTTTCCCCACCACTACCTTTATGTGTGTTTTTGCTTAAATTAACACTACACAGTTTCTAAATCCTCTGTATTAACTGCCATTTTAGGCTTCTTTCTTCTTCCTTCTTCACTTGCCAGCATACTAAATGAAGATTAGACTATAGGGCCTGAGGCATGCAAAACAAAATTTTTTTTTAATATTATTTTTTGCAAAGCTTTTGTTCTGTATTAGCTCACATGAAAATACACTTAAAGGAATACTATAATAAAGTAGAATATTCAGAATCAGAAGATAAACCTGACTGGAAGAACATGGCCAGACTTTATAAGCAGACTTATCTTCACAGGACAACTGATCAATTCCTCCAAATTTGGGTAGGAATTTCTAGTTAAGTTATCAACAACAACAAGAAGAATCAATTTAGTACCTTTTATAGCCTCCTCAAAAGAACAATGTTGGGCTGGGCTGGAGATTTCCTTCTTCACATTAACATTCAGAGTACCAGCTGCTGAGACAAAAAACACATTGAAAAATGTCCAAGCACACAAACAAAAAAACCCAAAGCAAACCAGAACAGTTACTTAAAGAAATTAAAGTTCTTTGAAACCCACACAAACTTTTGCACTGCGTACTGTGACAAATGAATAAATAAAAATACACAATACAGTCAAACTTCAGCTCTCCTCAGGATAAAGCCTGGTGCTATTTTCTGGTGGTATCTGGTGCACTGCATGTAGTACATCTACTTTGTTCCTGCTCAGCTTCACTTTGAAGCTTATACTAGAAATGGATGCTACTTTATAAGAACAACTGTCTCCATGCAGCTGAAATTTGAGATACTTGTCACATAAATGAGGAAAGCCCTTCAGATTTCATTACTTAACAGAGCAAACCCCACCAGCAAGATGAGTTTGAAAAGATCCACTTTACATAGCATTTCTATTGTATGGACTGAATACTATGAAATCAGAAATGAGATGCTTTGCAGTTAAAACTGTCCATCCCTTCCCCCATTTAACATACATGTATCTGGAGTGTATGTAAATGGTTGCACATCGTGAGATTTTCCAGCATTGGTCACTACATATATTCCCACAGAAACAGCTGAGGTTATTTGCTGGTCATGATAGGGTGGCACCTTCACAATAAGGTGATTCTGCAATACAAAAATAATAATTTTAAAAAATCACATTAGAACTCTTATTTCATCGCTATTGATGTTAATTATATTTACATCCATCAAAACAGAGAAACAGACTGATAAAACACCATAAAAAAAAAAAAAAAAACAAGACATTGAGGGAAACGTGATCAAGTTACACTTCCAGTGAAGTAAAGTGGTAACTAACTTGTGCCAGAAGTGAGATTTGAATAATCTGCCTATCTGATACTCATTCACAACTTACAGCTCAAATGGAAGGTGCAGAAAGGAAAGACATACGAAGCCCAGTACTTTAAACATAAGCTTATGCCTAACATGCCTTGCTGAACTGCAATCAGTTTGCCATCAAATGCTGCCAGGCTCAGACATTTCCCTGTTCTGCTGAATCAGGTCTTTGTATTCCATGTGAGCAGCTGAAGGATGCAGTTTCATGTTACACTTAAGCAGATTTAACACTGAGCAGACATCAAAAAAAAAATAGGCCTGCAATGATTCATCCACAGTAACAGCGGTGAGTGACCTGTCTATGCCCTAGCTACCCGTCTATCCCGCTACAAGTGAGAAATCATTTCTGCCAGTGCATGCATGGAATACAGCCTTCAGAGGTGGGAGCAAGATGACATTTGTCAGATGTCATTTACATCTAATAATTTCTCTAATTACAGCCCACTATTCCATAAAGACACATAGTTGTGTCAAAAAGAACAAACAAATATTTTGTAAAAGATTTCAGAGAGGAAAAGAAATTCAGCCACGTATAAAGACTATGGTATACACACAACCTATTTCCACTCAGTAGTAATCTCATGTGTCCTTAGGAAAGCTCCTGGAAAAAATTGTATTAGGCTTTTTAATTACATTGTACGTAAGGGCAAAGACTTACTCACCAAGTTCAGATACCACTGTGGTGTCCAAGTTCTCAATTAGAAACTGAACAATTATACTTGTAGAAACCCAAAACAATTATATTCTACCAGACTCACTAAAGAACTTATTTGAAGAAAAGAAGTATTATTTCTAGACATGTACAGGAAGAGGGAAAGGCTTATTCGATTTTTCTTTGGAAACAGAGTTGAAGTTGTCTTTTTATTTATTAAAATATAATAATAATAATGCATAAGTACCTGATGAAATAATTCCATGTCTATTTCAGCTTCTGCCTTCCAAGAATTCTCATCTAAATGACAGTTAAAAAGCATAATTTATTGCACATCCATATAAAGCAATTTATGTTAGTGCCTTTGATACTGCTTCTCAGTTTGCTCTCTATAACTAAACTCTATCAACCAGTGTAAACCCAAACATCATGCTCTCTTCTGCACCCCAAGCCATTATTGCTTTTGCACTAACCAGAAACATTTTCTTGGAAAATCACTTTTGTTCCCTTTAGAAAGTTCTTGCCAATCAGAAAAACTTCCTCTTCACCCTTCACTGAACAACTGTGTAGACTTTTCTTTAGGATCTCCGGCACTCCCGCTGGCTGAGCTGCAATTGAAAAAACACATAGTTTGAAATCCAGAAAACATCAACATCCAAAACAAAAAGCTTTTACTTACAGGATTACAAAGGAAAGAACAAAATAATTCCTGAACTTCTTCCTTTACTATATCATTCATAATAAAACTTTTCAGAAAATAACAGTTTCTGTTATTTCCTCACTAAATGTAATGACCTCATCAAAATCACACTTAGGTAAATGATCCACTAATCATCCTTTCCCTTTTCTCCTGCATTCATTACATCTTCAAAACAAAAATTTCAGTGTTTGAGCTAAATCTCAAGAAGCGTTCAGGAGAGAAGAAAATCTGATTCTGTGATTTCTTGGCATAGAGAGGAACAAACAAATGCATCAGCCCTTAGATACAGCTGAAGCACACCTTCAAATTTATCCTTAAGCTCATAAAAACATTTTCAATGAAGCTTCTCTCATTCTGCTATGCAAAAGAGTAGAAGGAGTAATTCTCATATTAGCTGGGTTTTTTCAGATTTTTCTTTTTTACGATGTAGCTGTCTGGCTGGTGCAAGAACTAACCCAGGGCTTTGAGCAGCCTGGTCTGGTGGAAGGTGTCCCTGCCCGTGGCAGGAAGGTTGGAACAAGGTGATCTGTAAGGTCCCTTCCAACCCAAATCATTCTTTGATTCTATGACTTTCCAGACCTATATACTTCAGCTAATACAAATCCTTCCAAGAGTCGCATCTCTGTAGCTGGGGATTATAGCAATTTATAGCTTATAAACCAGCAAAGAGAACGTGGCTGACGGATACACATCCCTGGAAACCTCTGCCTCTCAGCCAGTGATTCAGACGATGATTTATATAACACATAGTACAAACTGTCTTTGCTGCAAACTATTTCAGTGCTTCCTGAAGCATAAATCAGGTAAGACCATGTGAGTTAAATGAAAATGAGCAAAGATAATTTAAATACAGACACACATTGTAAAAATACGTATTGCGAGTTTGTCACATTTAATATGTTATAAAATAGTTCCAGTTTCTAATAAAGGTTTCCCAACCATTTTTTTCATTCACCAGAAAATGCTAGTGGCAAAAGCCTGTACTTGCGCTTTACGTTTATGTGGCCCACTCCTAGTGTTTAGTAACATTATTCTCTGGGCTTACTACACATACATACTGTAACACTCCCAATTATTTAATGACCTTTCAGAAAGGATTTTTCTACAACTGTTGCAGCAGGTTCCTAGGCAACCATTACGCAACTACTAAATATGCTCAAGGCACATGAACTTCTGAAAAGAGTAACTGGATTTAGGTTTGCTAACCAGTTAACAAAGCCTATTTAAAACACAGACCTTAAATGAAGGGCCTGTATCTACTTAATGTCTTTCCTATGGTTTCAGGAACGTTACTGCAACTTTGGCAGCAACATTAGTTATAAAACACAACATAAACAGACTCTGATAAGTGAAAATGTAAACCTTATTATGAGAAGATACTGTACACCTCTGTAATAAGACATATGTAGCAAACAAAACAGATGCAATGTGCTTGAGGAGATGATTTATATAAACAAATAACTTAATTTTTTAATATAAACAAATAACTTAATAAACAACAAAACTTTATGCCATATTGATCAGCCAGTATGCAGGTACCAGCACTATTTGGTTGGCTAAGGTCTACTGCCTACTCGTAACTTCGGAGTAAGTTAAGACGGCAGAGGCACAGAATCCTGGAAAGAGCCTCAGGGCTTCCCCTCTCAACCTTTACATCATGATCAGTTTTACCGACATCATTCCTCAAAGACACGATTCTAACCAGAGCATTTTGTTTCTTTGTTTTAGACTTCCAGCAATGGAGATGCTGTAAAACTGCTGGACAATCTCTTAGCTACTTACACAGTCAGGAAGATTTTCTTATCAACTGACCAAAACCCAGTTTACTAAAAACTAAACCAATTTGCTTTCTACTATATTCTTTTAGAACATTTTTTTTATGGAAGGATAACCTTTACTTCCTTCTTCCTTTTCTTCTAATGTCCCTTAGCATGTCATCCCTCTCCTATCTTCTCTGCTATTTATTCACTGCCTGTATCTCAAGATACAGCTACTAATGTTAAGGGTATAAATGGAGGCATTCAACAAACTGAGAATGAGGACTACAAGGGACCCTCATAAACCAACACTGGAATGGCCTTACCAAGAAGCTAAGCAGGAAGTGCACCAAATACAGCTTTTTTAGCTAAAAAGCCTATTTTAAAATTGGTCTCAAACATCTCAGACTCTCCGCTTCCACTTACAATAGCAAGTTTTGGATTGTTATGAAAACCCAGATGATTCCCATTCCTATTTCTGCTATGATTTAAATAATGTTATCTTTAACCAGTCAGTTAATGATACAAACAAAACATATACAGAAATAGCTTAGTTATATCCTTATATCTGAAAATCAGTATCAGATACTACAATGCTGTACTGACTGGAATGGAGCTACAGACACAACTGTATTTCTAGCAAATGTACTTACGTATTTTAACATACATGCATGAATCTGAGAACTCCACCAGTTTAAAAACCACTAGAAATAGAAAGATGTAGCAAAAAGTGGCAGGAGGAGGAAAAAAGAGGGATAGGAACACCCCAAGCTGACCTTTCCAGAAGAGCACCCCAAATGTTAAACTACTGCCTAAAGCACAGGACATTGCTGAAGACAGGAGAGTCCTCCCCTGCAGCAGCAGCGACACGTCTTTGGTCCTCAGCCTTTTCAGGGTTTCTACAGGGTCCCTGCTCTCCCCAAGCCTTCTGCAGGGATTCTCAGTGAGAGCAGAATACTGGAAGGAGAGATGGGCTACATGGCACATCTGCCGAATCGCCTGTTGCCTCCAGCACTGCAATCACATGGTGGTAACTGATGTGGAAGCTCACGTGTTTTTAATTATCTCCTCTTCCATTCTGTTCTTTCGCTGGCAAGACAGCTGCGATTTCTGAAGAGCTGAATAGAGCCCTGACACAACAGGTACTGACAGTGTTTAGAAAAAAAAGAAAAAAGCAAACCAAAAAACTTCTTTTTGTGCAATGGAAAGAGCACAACACAAGCACCCAGGAGCTTGCCTCCTAATAGTCTGCTCCATGCACGGAGAAAAAAGCTTTCCTATAATCTTCTTCGTCAAGAAGTACCAATAACCCCATCAACAGCTGTATCAAACACATTTCCCTCTCTCTTCTCTCTGACAGGTGGGCAGAATTCCCTGTAACTGGAAGTCTCTACAGACTACGTACGCACAGGCAGCCCCTGATGTACTGCAGCCTCCTCTGATCTCATCTGTCCTGTTGTTCAGTACAACCTAACCAGTCAGTGCAGCCATCTGTGCTAAACAGGGCATTTTAATAAATAGCTATAAAAAATTTAATTCTTGCACTCAACCAGAACAGATTCAGCCTCTGGCCCAACTGCAAAGAGCCATGCTCACTAAATTATTAGAAGTCCTTTCTATCACTGACAGATGAACGTGACAATACAGAAGGAATTGAAACCTGTATCAAAAAAAAGTCATACAGTAAGTTCAAAGCAATCATGACAAAAATCCTGACGTTTTAAAAGGCAAAAATCAATTTAATAAAAGTTACAACTACTTTTAAATACTGGTCAGTCATTTAACTAACATGCCACCCAAATAAAAATCAAGCCATGTGATCTTAGCCATAGCAATTCTGAAATAATCACAGATTAGCACTGGGGTTCTTATTTTCCCCAAGGCATTTTATGGAAATCACACTAAAATCCAGAGTCCTCCAATACCAATTTTTTATTTTGATACTTACTGCACAAAATTGGGGAAGAAGGTGTCTGAAGAGTCAAAGTTGAACCATCTTTGCGAGTGATGTTAACACGAAATACCAGCCTAGCACGTGTGCTTTTTTTCTTGGAACCAGCAATCCCTATCCTAGCTTCAACATCAGCATTTCTCAGCTTCAGTATTCCCACGCAATCAACCCTAACAACACAAAACAGTTGAGAGTTTAATAGAGTTTAGTAAGTTCAGCATCTTTAACAATCCTCCAACTAGTTACACAAGCCACAAAGTCAAAATTCTTGAAGTAATTACTGAAATACTATTAATTTCTTTCATTTATTTACATGAAATCTCTGTATGACCTTTCTCATTATATAGCCCAGTTTTCAATTCATCCCTATACAATTTGGATGATGAATCACAGGAGGAAGGAAGATGAAAGTAGTATGAATAAAACAGAATATGCAATGTAACAAAGTAATTCTGGTAAGCGTTCAATTTATAATCACAGATCTTCATTCTTCCATTCCTGGGGCTAGATCTGCGTTTGTAAGATTATTACTACAAAATATTCTGCATTCACTTAAAGCAGAAGTAGAAGAAAACTTACTGTAGTCATATTATTTTTTATGCTCAGTGGAACTTGGAAGTGACAGATACATCATACCATAACTGTGGTCCTAGGGGAAATGTATACAGGGCCAGGGTGAGAGAGTGATGCAGTGCTAACTCGCAGTAAGTCATGCTAGATGCAAAATGATTTAAAGCAAAAAAACAAACAAACAAAAAAAAAAACCAAACACAGCTTGATGCATTAAGAAGAATATTGTAAATTTACCAGGATCTTAGGCCCTACATCCAAAACGTACAGGGACTATCTGATATCTAATTTGAGTTGAACACATTTTTGTGCTGCATCAGGGCCAACAAGCAACAGCTCAGGAGCCGAGGAGGGGAGAGTGCGATTCAGACGGTGGCACTGGCACTACCATCAATGGAGAGGTGCTACAGCATCACTGAAATACTAGGAAGATTTCAAGGCATCAAGATACCTTTTGAGAAAACAGCCTAGGCAAAACTTTTATTCCCAGATAATTCCAAACTCATCTTTCTAGTATCTCTATGTTTATATACTTTTACATTAACACTTCAGGAGAATTACAGAACCGCTCTGTAAGAGGCAGTTTCAAATGTATCATGGGAATGTATTTTATATCTAAAAAATCAAATTGATTCAGTAAACTCTGTTATCCTGATTAAAAAGCGGACTGAAACCACACAGGCAGAGGAGGTCACTTGCTCAAAAATCTACTGCAGTTAACTACGGCCATCAGACAGAGCACATCCCTCCTCAGCAGCGGCCGTGCACTGCCTACCTGCATCTGTAAACTGCATCTAAAATGCTTCCTATACTTGACCAGACAAGCTCTGTAAAGATAGCAAAGCAGGAGGCTTCCGCGACAAAAGGACTACCTGGTGGAAATGATAGAAATGGAACAAGCAAAGCAAGAGAGGAGAAAAGTCAGAGTTTAGCCCCACTACCCACAACTCCCAGCCTTTTGCGCCTAAAGCGGTCAGGAGATGCCAATGTTCTCTTTCCCTCTTCCGATTCTTTTCCTTCCGCTCTACTTTGCTCTAGTGAGGCCTTATCTGGAGTCCTGGGTCCAGTTCTGGGCTCCCCAGTTCAAGAAAGATGAGGAGCTACTGGAGAGAGTCCAGCGGAGGGCTACGAGGATGAGGAGGGGCCTGGAGCATCTCTCCTACGAGGAGAGGCTGAGGGAGCTGGGCTTGTTCAGCCTGG
>Ga0181612_156932_pt1 | contig 13159 bp, 10 predicted proteins | sample HoacroProtozoa21_FD_119630 | JGI IMG/M metagenome (GOLD analysis project Ga0181612, IMG submission 119630) | Hoatzin crop microbial communities from Cojedes, Venezuel. Combined Assembly of Gp0051906, Gp0051904, Gp0051908
AAACCTGCTCTGCCAAAATCCCAGCAGAACAGCCCGGCCAAACCCCAGGTGCGTATGTTTCTTACTCTCTCCAGTCTCTGCAACCTGAAATGCAAATCAATGTAATCTAGTTATTTCTCTCGTTTCAGCCGTATGACTCGGCGGGAAGTGGCTGCTTGTGAATACTCACGCTGTGCTGTAACAACTACATCACTTCAAGGAGCACCGTGTCACACACCCAGCTGGTGGGCTGAGAAACGACTACCCACTGGTGTCTCCAAGAGGCTCTCCTTGTTCAGGCATTTTCTTACGGAATATTTAGTAACTAGCCATCTGTTTCTCACACACAACAGCCCAAAGCACCGCACATGTTAACACCACTGCACTTGACAAAGCTGCGGAGTCAAAATACTTTTATGTTCCTTCACGCTTCCTTTGCAGACAGATTTTGATGAGTGCACCATGAGTGCAGCAGTGGGTGCCCTATGCAGCTGTTCTCATCTGGCCACGGGGAACTGGCCAGCACGTTAGGCAGAAAAATTAAAAATTAATAATAATTTAAAAAATCAACAGCATTCAGTGGTTTTGTGGAGTGGCTAAAGGATTTGGCTGTTTCATTCCAGCACCCGTGAGTTGCTCTTCAGAACACCAAATTGCAAACATTCAGGGGCACATCAAATAGATGCTTACATACAGTCCCCAGTTCTTGCATTGTTTCCTTGATTTTTTTTTTCCTCTCCTTAACTTGTACCTTAAAGTCCTCTTTTAGTAGTCTCAGTAAATGACACATGACAGCAGAGACCTAGGGCAAAGTTCCTCAAAAGGGAATCAAAAGAAAGCTGTTAGGGGCATGGTAGTCTGTAGCTGGAATAATGAGTTACACATGCAACACGTTTACGTGTCACAAACAGCTGGCTTAGTTCCCTGTGGCTGGTGCATGCCCCAGTTTTACAGCATTCCTCGCATTCATTTGGCTTTGCTTTGGGAACATTCCAGTCTCCTGCAGAGGTTTTACCTTAGAAACATGGAAAGATACTATTCTAATTATCTCAGGTTTATTTCCATAAATTAAAAAAAATGGTAAAAAGCAGGGGGAGGGGTACTTCTAACTCACCAAAGGCGGAACAGGCAAAGGAATGGGGTTTGAAGAAAGATAACGTCGAGCTTTCCGAATTGCAAACTTTTCTGTAGGCAGTGATTTCCCTGCAATTTTCAGTTTCAAACTGGGAACAATCCTGAAAGTTTAAAGGAAAATGTAAGGAATTTTTCCTCTGTGAACCTTTGGGAGAAAAACAGTCAAACTTAAAAAAAACCCAACCAAACAAAAAACCCCACCAAATCAAAGAGAGCTTAAAAAAGCTGTCACACACGGACTACTGCTACCTCTGAGGAAGCTGAGCAATACATATTCATAAAAGCTGTCTTTATGCAGGGCACGTATATCTCTAGGCTTCCTCTTTAATCAAGCAGGAGGAAGAGGGACTCTTCCCCACCCAAACAATAAATTAGATGATGCACCTAACTTTTAAAAGGCCCATCTCTTCACAGACTAAGGAAGAGGCAAGCTATCTTTTGTCAGTGTTCCTCCCATTCTCCCAGAGACCAAACTGATTCACTTCGTAATGGATCCCAAATCCAGTGAAATCTACTTGTAATGATTATATAACATATGGAAAACCTGAAAAGTATCAGTATACTGTAAGCACATAAAAAAGTGGTATTTAGATTTTATAGAAAATTTGTAAAAATCAAAGTAATTAATTTTCTTTGGCCCAGTAAGGTTTAAGCATTTTTGAGCTTAAACATTACAATCAGGCTAATTCACTGTATTAATAATGCATATATTCACTTGCACATTTAACTATTTCTTATTCCTTTTAGACTCAAAACCCAAGAATCAAGTTGTACTGATGTCTCCACTACGGAGGCACACATCCTGTAGCATAATCCATTAAAGGCTTTCCTATCTTACATGCCATTTTGATTAAAGGAAACAACTGAAAAAGAATGTGAATATTACATGCAACCACAGCAGCCACTGTATGGCTGACAGACCTAATATCTTGTCTCTGAAGTATTTCCAGGCCAGTAGAAATCTGCTGGCTGAACTCAGGGTCCACTTTAGTCTAAGAGTATGTTTCATTCTGCTATTTCTTACCAATCCAATGCTATTTGCACAGATCTTCCCAACTGCACAATGAATAATTTTTCCTCTCTTCCCCCAATACTGTGATATGAAAAGACAGGAAACTGTTGTGACTGAGAGCTAGCAAGTTTTACCTAAATAATTCAACTTCGCTGTCTCCAAAAGGACTGCAGTCATCTGGTCCAAACATACTGAGATAAGCAGCTTTCATGTAAATATAAGTAGCCTGCAAATGCAATCAAGAATATCTGTACAGAAAAATGAATTTATAGCATCACCATTATTGATATAAAGCACAAAACAGCAACAGAGGAAGAAGGTGCTGCTTTTGCTCACAGACAGACATTAGCTTATGAAATTTTAAGCAGGAGAGAAGTATTTTAGAAAGTGGAATACAGAAATTGTTTTTAACACTTATGTCTTTGTTTACTTTGTATCAGCTTATAGTTTATGCCCACATTCCAAGAACAAATGTCATGTTTGCGTAAAGTGAATTTTTATTACTCTCAGGAATACACGCTATGAAACTTGTGAAAAGGTCACGCTCAGAGAAAAAAAATACTACTATACAGCCTGTGTCCAATCGCAACTTGGTAGCATATCCCAAATATTAGGTTCTAGAGAACATGAAACAGTTTTTGAAGGGTTTCATGATTTCAGATTACGAAAAGTACTGATTTCATAGGGATTCCTGAGCAATCATACATTCAGCAACCAAGGAAAGGAAAGCAGCAGACGACATTACAACTCTCGCAACAGGAGAGAATAACAATTGGTGAGTTCTTGAGCACTGCTTTAAGAACTCTACAGTAACCATAAGTTTCAGCAGTTTCCTGGAATATTTTAAGCTGTGCTTATTTATTTACACAGGAATCTAACAGTGCATATACGTGACCATCTTTCACTTAGCTCATGCAGTTACTAGTTTGCTGCTATCACGTTGCACTGTAGAGTACATATTAATAGGAAGCATCTTCTCTGTTTCTCTTAGGCCCCTGCAACATAGTATAAAACTGTACACACAGTTTAAAAAGATGCATGTTAATATTAATCCTACAGCATTTCAGGATATTAAAGTTTTTAGCCAGGCAGCCCCTGGCTGCGGGAGTCCCTTGGGAGCTCCTCAGACGAATGCGCCTGGCTGAACGTGTTGCTGGGATCCCAGGGGTACAGGGGGTCCGTCCTGCAGCTTTCACCCGAGTGCGAGCACCGAGAGAGTTGCTCTCCCTTGGCTGCTTGGACCTTACGTTGGTTTTATTTCCATTTGGCCAGTACATACAAGGTGTAGTAGAGAAAACAGATACCCCCCCACCCTCATAGTCTGATCACATTAAGAAGAAACAAGCCAATCAAGCTCCAATCAACCACACCCCTCCCCAGTGAGACTTAATCCCTTCTGACAGATTTCCCTGGGGCTCGGGGGAAGACAGAGGGAAGACAGCTACCAGGGTTCTGGATGGAAGAGCTCCTCCCTTTCAGACACACAGGGCAAGGCGCCTCTTCTAATTATATTTATTATCCTGGAGGCACCATCACGGCTAGCCTCACTCATCACCAAAAGAGCTTATATCCATAATGGCAACTGACGCCATTAATTGCAATGTGTTGATGACACAACCAGTCAATACACAGCAGAACATCTTTAACAAGCTGTTCTTCACCTGCAAGTCAGGCCCAAAAGATTTCTGTCTGCCCACAATCTGTTCAGATTTGAATGTTTGCAATTCACATTGTTCCGTAACAGCCACAGCAGACTAGGTTTCGTTTTACCATCTTCATCTTCAAAGCCACAAAAGCTTCAAAGCTACAAAAACTCAACCCAGTCTGACTGAAAGTTAACAGACACTCCTGTTCCACTTGACTTACCTTTGACCAAGTGTTTTCTTTGCTTAGCAGGTCTGCATAGAAGAAAGCCATCTTCCACTGGCGCTTGTAGGTGAAGCACCACATGAGCTCCCAGTAACACATGTGATGAAATTGCTTCCAGTACTGCTGAGCCTCGCAACATTCTTCATACCTATTAACTGCCTGAACACAGAGATTTCCAAACACTGCCTTAATTATGTGTAAATGCACATACACCAGTGCTGTAACAGACACTGGGGCTCCATGATCTGCCAGCATGGCTCCTGCAACTTCCAAATTATTAACAGCCAAATATTCCCCAAAGTCACGTCTGTTGACTTCACACAAGAGATCCTTGGCTCCACAGTCATCCTGGTGTTAGCAAGTTTACCCCTGCCACAGAGCTCCCCATTCTTGGAAGTTCTATTAAGCCCTAAGCATAGGCAAAATGAATGTTTGTGTCTAGAGAAATTAGGAAGCTAAAGTCAGAGGACAGATGCTCAGCTGACATTTACTGTTGCAGTTCCAAAGATTTCAAGGGAGGTACTGCACTGCACACCAGCTGATGCTCTCTCTCAGAGTATTCTGGACACGCATTCTTCACCTCCCTAAGTCTTTCAAGTCTGGTATGACCCTCCACTCAGACTGAAGGCAAAGGATTACCACTGGATGTTATTCAAGATACAGCTCGCTTCAGGATAGGAAAGACAATGAGAAAACTGTGTCATTAATACTGGCAGACTAGACTATCACCAGAAATTGAGCAGGGTAGCAAAAAAAGCGGGTCAAACAGGCTAGTCAAAATAGTGTTCAAAATTCCTATTTGTAATTCATAAACTGTAAGTGACATATAGGCCAAAGCCACAGGAAGCACTGGCCGAAAAGGAAACATTGTTCCTAGAGGAGTTTTTCTAAAGCTTTTGAGACTTACTTTCCCACGAGCAAAAGGATTACTTACCGCATCAATATTACCCTTTAGTGTTTCTATCCTGCCTGCAAAAAACAGGAATATGGCTCCCTGTAATAAATAATAATAAAAATACAAGTATTCTATAACAGTTTTCAAGCTGACCATACAGTCTAGATTTGGCAAGAAAACATTAAACGACCATACCAAACTAAATTATGATTCATTTTACCTTTGGATAGCGAGCCAAGTAAGGCTTAAGTAGTCTTTCTGCCTCCTCAACATTTCCTTTTCCTGTCCCTAGAATGCATAAAAATGCAAGTGATAAAAATAGTAAGAAAAGAAAAAAGAAAAAAAAAAAGGGAAATGCAAAGTATTGATTAGTCATCCTCATCTGGCCAATATTTAAGTTCCTCTCCCTGATAAGTAAGGTGTAGTACAGGCTGGTCTTGCACTAAGCCAGCCAGCAGGAAGACCTGACCAACGTTGTGCTTACTGAATTGAAAACTCACTTATGCACAGCCCAACATCTTTTGTAGAATGCTTTAGCAAAAGATAACAGGGAAGTGTATCTCAGTAGGAAGCTATCACCTCCCAAAAAAGTCAGAGATGACGTATAAACACGAACAAAATATTCAGGAAGTCATCACTTACAGCCATTATTTTAACCTCCCAAATAATGCACCTGGCTACTGAAGACAGATTTAGTTCTCACAGCTTCCTTTGCTATCCCAATCTTCTCCCTTCTTATGTGTCAAACAAACCTCCATCCTGAAGATTAAGATGCTCTCTTCAGTTATGATGTGTATTGTAAAATCACCCACAAATGAGTTATCTTTAATCTGGTCATGAACAAACAATTCACCAACAAACAGGTGATGGAATCATCTTTTCCCCCTCTGCGTCCCACAAGAACTAATCAAATCCAAGAGTTATTATAAACAATCTTACCTAACACAAAGGTCATGAAAGTATGATAGCAAAGCAACAGCATGGTACACAGCACCGACCTAAAGCTGTATGACGATGCTCCTTCTTGAAGCTGCAGCAGACCATGCTCCTGTGCAAAGAGAGGCGAGTAGGACAAAGTATTGGAAAGGAATCCAAGCTGTGTTCTGCTAGTCTGTGAACTTCTGCAGTGTCATCTGCAGATTGCTGGCTCACCAAATTCACAAAATGCACTGACAGACATTGCTGACATAGCAACCAAAGATAAAAACACACATCTGAAGTTATCTAACAGTATTTCATGGAGGTACGCCTGATGACAGAGCAGCAATTTGGGATTTATTACACGGTTAATGCAAGAGAATGCGAGACAACTTATCACCATCAGCCAAGTGCTGCTAAACAGCATTCCAGAAACAAAAAACACAGGGTTTTGAAATGCAAGGCAAATAACACATACTGCCATTGTGCAGTGTATCCATGTTTCTTGTTATTCACTGCACAAGCAAGTTAAAGATATAAAGAAAAAAAGAAATCTGGAACTAGCAGGGCAAAGGGCAAAAGGATGTTTTTAAGTATCCTAAGTACAAAAGGAGCTTTGCAATGATGCTGGCCCACTACCATCAGTGGAAAAACATGGTGAAAGGAAAAATATTTCTGTTCTCTTTGGGAAGAACTAGAACAATCAAGTGTAATGCTGCATTCATATTAAATGAGAGCATGACGGATAATCGATTTTAAGGATTCAAGCTCCTGAGGCAACAGCAATTAGCAGCCCATTCTAGGACTGGCTCCATGATATCAACAGCAAGAATATAAATATGCAAACATACTAACATGAGATCTGCCTGCTAGTTAATATGCATGGTAAGACACCCACTGTGTGCTGGGGAAAATTCTGCTTAAAAGTTACACTGTGACTGCAACGGAAAGTTACTGGAACACGATGTAGGTGACTATAAGGACATCCTTTCAAACCAGCTACGCTATAATTAGGGACCCCGAGGGATGTCTATCGGAGCCACTGCAGAAGGTATCAGAGAGAGCACTCACAGCATGATCTCAACACAGATTTTCATTTTATGTATGTCCTTGCCCACAGATGGGTGTTATGCTACCTCACCTTTACCGCTTACTTTGTGACCCGAAGCCTGTAAGCATGTTCTAGTTTTCATCACACATGTACTTTTTCATTCAACTAGTGTGGTTAATTGTTTTCACATAAATACAGTTATTTTACATTTAAAAAACCCCTTAATTTATTACATTAATTACTGTTATAGGGAAATGTACCATTAACACATATTTGCGGGTCAATTAGTACGACACCTAGCCTGGACAAAATAATCAAAATACTGACTTGCATGTCACTTCAGAAGAAATCAAAAGATAGTAGAATCATTACTGAAAAGTAGTAACTTAACGGAAATTAAGCACTCGGCAAATAAAGCCAGCTTCATTTTCTGCTGAGAACTAAAGTTTGATTAATACAGATAATGAACAAAATATGATATGTTCTGCTCCTTTAAACTGCCCAGATGAAAACCACAAATATTTGAAATTAACAAAAAAGTAGCTCTGTAGTACTGCAAAGTAAATGTAAGACAAAACATCCTGTAGAATTAATTTGGGCAGAAAAAAATTCCAAAGTAGATTTCTTACGTACATTTTTTTTCAAGTGAAAAGTCTTCAGGCTGAATATTTCACTGAGCCTTTACTGACACCAGTACTAGGCCTCACAATGTTTGACGTCTTCCATATATTATAAAAATACATATAAAATGGGTGCTGATCACATTTGTGAATAGCACTGAGAAGGATAGAGAAACCAATTATATTACCCATATGGAATAATTCAATTATTTGTCAAGTTGATCTCACGTATTTTAGTCCCAAAAATGTATTTTAATACAACCAAACACAAAGTTATCATTTGTATGAACAAGGAACGCAGCCCACACCCAACCTGTGTGGGACTGCTTCCTCGAAAGCAGTAACTGTGAAGTAACCATGTTAAGAACACTGTCCATGCATCAGAAGAGGGCTGCAGATCTGGCATACTTGAGACTAAATTCTTAAACCAAGTAGTCACACGGCTATGGGAAGCTCACCAAGCAAGTTAGTTCACTCTGTGGTATGTCCATAATCCTATTTTGTCCAGTACAGGTATTAAAGAATGCTTACTTTTCACTCTGCCACTTGAACACCCCAAACATTCTATACTGAAGTAACAATATAACCGTAGACACAGTCTGAAAAAAGAAGTCTAGAAGCAGTTGTTACTCGTATTGCAACACTTGCTTTTAGAAAAGGCAGTAACAAAGCTGCTTCTCCTCAAAAAACCTCTTGCAAAGTGCTTCTGTTGTGACGAGATCCCCAGGAAAGTGGGATAATGAAGGGTGTCACTGGGAAACCAGCCTCGGATACCGTGCTCAGCCAGCCAGCCTCCCTAGGCTCCCTCTGCGGCTGGCAGAGACAGAGGCTCTCCTCCAAGCAACAACTCAGCACAGCAGCCTAGGCCAGACACTGTGAATCACCTTTTCAAGCACCTACTCTTTCTCCACAGGGAGCCTTCGGAGATTAGCCAGCAAACCTAATCAGCTATGTGAGGTGTCATGAGTTGGGCAATGCTATTACACCCACCTAATCCCCACTGGGGATCAAACTGAGCATCTCGGCACTAAACCACAAGCAGCTACTACTTGAGCCTAAGAAGTAGTTACACTACCAAACTACACTCGCTGCTGCCAGTCACTAAGCGAGTATATTATATTTAATCATCAGTACACACCTTCTAACCATAAATAACCCGTAAATACCTCCCACACCTATGCCACAGGTGATATGAGCAACCCCAGAACACCACGAACGAGCTTCCGAACAAAGTCTATTACAGGTCACATTGCTACAATATAAAACAGATGCCAAGGCAACAAGAGCTCGTAATTTCTCAAAAATACTTAAATGATCTTAACACATTTAGTTTTTGTTTTCACATAAAATGTAAGTTACTCTGAAGGGCATCAGGTATAACGCAAAGCAGGGAGCAATGACACTTTTTAGACAACTGCGATCCAATACAACAACCCTCACCTTTCTGTGCAAGTTGCTCATACCATCCCACTATCTCCTAATTCCCAAGACTATCACTACATTACGTTACATCAGTATCTCATGGATGTGATCTTTGTTCCAAGCCACCCAATGCTCTGCCATTCAGGAGTCCCGACATCAGCAGTGGGGATCCCCACAATGAGTGCAGGATGAACAAGGACAATGCTCAAAACCATTATCAGACAAAGTTAAGAATGGTTCATATTTATTTCAGCTGTCACTGACTAAAATCCATCTACTTCCCTGAAGCAACAGCTCTCGAATGATATTTTTAAATCATTCCTTTTTAATTAGGGATCTTGACAACGAAAGCAAAGCAATGTCATCATTCATGTCCGCTGACCTGCTCGTATTACCTCAGGCTTAGCAAGGAGGATGGATAATATTAACAGCTTTTATGAAGAACAGACTAAATAAACTGGTACATGGGGCATTTGAATGTATCCCATGAAATAATTTTAGATTTAACCTTAACTTCAAATTTGCAGAAAAGACCAAAATGCAGATCAAAAAGATGCTTAGTGGGAAACTGGAATTCAATTTATTACAAACTGAGACATCAAAAATACTCTTCAGTTCAGCTGCTTTGGGAAAAACGTCCTCCCACATCAAAAAGTATAATTTGAAATAAATTGGTTGTATCTGAAAGTTTTCCTGCCTTCCCCTGAAATCATGCTGTCATCTGACCCTCTGACAAATTGCACTTAACATGTGGTGAGCTCCTGTCAAACCTTTCTACAGTTTAGCAGCACAGTATTTGTAATCATGTAGAAAGTAGGAACAAGGGTAAATATTAGCCTGAGACCTGGCAGAGAGGTCAGTAAGAAGGTTCAACGTTATACGGGAGACAGGGCAAGGACTCTTCCGATCTCACACCAGAAGTTAGTTATCATTAAACACAAAAAATCCAGATGGGACACATACTCCACCTACTGCCCAGGGAGCGAGGAAGACACGCCTCCCCAGCACAGCATACCTGAGGGTGTGGAATAGATACCTTTGCCCACAAAAAATTTCTCACCGAATTGGTCAAAAACACATTGAACCTCAAACACAGGGCCTATGCCATTAAACACCAATACGCCCGTATTTTGACTAAGGACACAGGGAAAAGGAGCCTGAACAGGGAGAATGGCACAACCGGCACATCTCAGAGTGGAAGGGAACAAATGTGGCCTCAGGCTACTTTTATACTTTATTTATCTTATCCTACCTACTGTTTTGAGACTCCAGACTGCTCTTAAGTTGATCATGTTGTCCGCAGTACCCACAAATGGTTTAAGAAGTAATTGAGCATTGGTCATGTCCTCATTTACTATCAGACATGACACGTCCCTAGGGGCAAATCTGCTGACTTCAAGGCAGATTAGTATTGTGGAAGATATTGCAATGCAATCTGATATCCAGTTTTAATAAACACATGACCCACACCAAAAGCAAGCTGTCCCTCCAGTGCACTGTAGCGCTCTCAGGCAAACTGTAAACAGCTCAAGGCACTAACCACGGCTCTCTTGTCTTTCGCACAGTCTGACGCTCACCACGAGCACTGAATTGAAGAGACTGCAACATCAAACACAGATGTATTCAAAACTCCTTTCTTCTGGATGGGGTACAGCACACGACACACAAACTTTCCCTCTCCCCCTCTGTCACTGTTCCACCTTCAAGACTCTTGTCTGTACTGCCGGGGACAGCTTCCTCCTGCAGGCTTTGGAAAACCACCACTGGAAAGGATTCCAAATGCAACTGCAATTTTGCTTTTGGCTATGGGCATCTGACTCAAAAATGCTAAATGCAGAAAGACTTTTTTTACTATGTTACAATAAATGACCATCAATGAACTCGGATCAACATGTTGAAAATACTCCTTTTTTATGGTGTGCAGACAGCAGGTTTTTGCTTAAACTTATGGTAATCTAGGTCACGCTTCAGCGAGTTATTAAAAAATTGGAACAGGAGCTGACTCATCAACACAAATATCAGCCCACTCATAGCCATACAAGAAATCTCAGGGCCAAAAGAAAACAACGGAAGTTCAATTAGAGGGACAATTTTCATCTGCAGTAATAAGACAAGGATTCAGCAAAGTATTCTCAGAACTCTGCTGGTGCGTGAATTGTCCTTACATTTGTAGCAGAACATTTTGCTTTAGATGTTATTTGTTTTTGTAACTGACAGGTAGAACTATTTGATTCTTTGTCTCTAATGGTTGTGAAACAGGTCCTGGTCAGCTCCTGGAAATTTCCAAGTTCTAATTCACGCTCTGGCAAAAGCTCCTTGCTTTTAAACAAGGTATTTTATTTTCAGATCAAAGATCCTTCCTGTAAACTAATAAAACGGTGACAACACTCATCCACCTGTCACACAAGGTTGCAGCTCTGATTCAGAAAAAAATTTTCTCCTTGAAACTTGTTTTGTAAATAGAAAGCATTACAAAACAGTTAAGTTTTAACTTGTTTATACAGCTTTTGTTGTGTTTGCAGGACATCATACATTTACCCTACCCAGCATTTGTGAAATAAATGTGACTAGTGGTTTAGGTTAAACTGACCGTGTTTTCTTAACCCAACTTTGAGTGAATCTCATGTTCTGGTGGTATGAGAGGCAAAGGCAGGTGCAAGGTATGAAGGCCAAGATATTCCCATCAATTTAGTACCCTATTTTGAAACAACAAATCCGCAAAAAAATAACAAAGCACTTTCTGTGCATCTGCCCTGCAGAATAACTCAGGCTCATGCAAGTTTATTGGTGCTTTGTTACTAAACTTCTGTCCTTAAACTGCATGCACAAACAACATAGGTCAGACTGGTTACTCTCTAGGCAAAAAAGCACTTACTCTTTTAGGCAAAGAAAATTTAGGTGCCACACTCAAGTTATTAGTTGCTATTAAAGACATGGAGAAAAAAAAAAAGAAATTAAATTGCATTTTTTTTTCCCAACTGGATGTCATGCAGGAACCTCTCAGGGACATTCAGATGCTGTAACAACAGTAACTATCAAGTACGATAATATATTAAAAGGCTAAGAATACACTTTTGGCTATGGATTTCTAAGCACAAATATACACCAAAAGACCAGTAACTAAAAACCTAAATACGTCAACACCACTGTATTAGCCATTGCCTTTATCATGTTTCAAAACTGTATCCTCATTGAACAATGGTATCACAATCTTTGAAGTGTAACAGTTCAAACAAAAATATAAAGGAAAACTGAGCTGCACGAAAGCATCAGTGCCAATAGTGCACATGTGATACCAATCAGAGTGTTTCAGAGGGTTACAGCTAACGAGGGGAAGAAGAGAGAAACTCCTGTCTCCATTTTTTAATTTAAGAGTGAGGGGAATGTACCAATAATATGTATTTCACATTTACCTTGTTTCCAGAAAATCCAACAAACTCCAGTAATCTCAGAATCCGTGCGGGAAACATGGACAATGTCTACATAAAGAAATGCAACAGTTATGCAGTAACAGACTTTCTGCCTCTCAGCTACCAGCTGCCTCCTACAACTTTTCCAAACACATGAAATAATCACTAAAATTACTGAAAACATCTTTCTATGTCTGAAAATTTCCTGGGTAAATGTATATACCTGCTATACTTTACAAATTATTTAAACAGAAATACCTGTTGAAGATACGGATCCTGTGGCTCCAGGATTCTCTGCACAGAAATATGTTTACATAGCACATGCTTAGTAACTCTAGTACTTCTCGGATGTTTGAGAAGCACTGGGCGCACACCACACAGAACGTATTTGTTCTTTGTGCAGTAAATCTAACATCTGGGTATGCGCCAGACTCACACAAGGTAATGCAAGCAAGGGGAAGCTCCAGGCACTTTCTGCAGGCCACCACCTGAACAATCACGTCACCCCTCATCATCTCTGGATCAACACCTGACATACCAGGAACCATCCTGCACTACCTGACCACCCGCTTCCTGAGTGGAACACAAGCAACAACAGTCAACAGCGGCCTGAACAGGACCCAAGGCCCCATTCACTGCCCCACCAACCGCCCTGCTAACAGCCAAGTCCCTGGTTGCTTCCCAAGCACCATTTAAACAGTAAATGGAAGTCAACAAACACAGGAAACTGCTGCTTTTGTGCAAGGCTTCTCCTGGCCCCCATCCAGTGGGTCCTTTCTCATGAGACTGTAACACCTTCCCCTCCAAATGCCCCCCAAGCATCGGTCACTCGGCTAATGAACACCCTTA
>Ga0181612_159559_pt1 | contig 13159 bp, 6 predicted proteins | sample HoacroProtozoa21_FD_119630 | JGI IMG/M metagenome (GOLD analysis project Ga0181612, IMG submission 119630) | Hoatzin crop microbial communities from Cojedes, Venezuel. Combined Assembly of Gp0051906, Gp0051904, Gp0051908
AAGAATGCTGAGGACAGTGCCTCTGAAGACACAGTCAACAAATATTCAAAGAAATATTTTCGAAGGCAACGGTAACAATACTTTAAGACTTGCAACAAGTCATGATCAACTAGAACCTTCTACTCCAACACTTAAAATATCCCACTGCTTGCCTCTGGGTGGCATCCTTTTTTTTTTTTTAAATGTTACGTTCTGTAGATTTTATTCCTCTTTTTCTTTTCCTAACCTGAGTAGGAGTTCCCATCTCACACCCCTCAAAGGTCAGTTGCAATAACCACTGTACATACACACCTATAATATACATGCTTCTATAATATACATATGTCATTAACAGTACACAGATCTAAAAATCTGCTAAAGTGATATCAAGATTAGAATGCCACTTTCTCAGGCATTTCAAAATGCTGTCTTGTCTTTGAAAAACTCCATTATGTGTGTCACCCAACCATGTTTACTTCTGCTGTCCTGTAAGTGATGACTATAATAGGATAGGTAATCACATACTACTTTTTCCTTCCTACAAGACACCAGTCTGTACCCAAATGGACCATATGATTTTACTCCATTTAGCTTGACTAGCCAAATAAATACGGCTTCTAGGCAATATCTATCCCAGTGTAGCTTAGCCCTGCTCTGATGACAGTTGTCTTAATTTTCCCAAAGCTTTTCCTCAGCACCCTCACTAGAGTATTTCACGATCTACCAAGACCGCATGTTAGCAGAGCTTTGAACCATATCTGTCTCTTGTGAACTCCCCAAAGACTCAAAAGCCTTAAACTCAAAGACTTCAACTCTAAAGCCAAGTTTTGTTAAAAAAAAAAAAAACAAAACTAGAACACTCTAAGCGACTCCAAGTGACTAAGGACGACAGAATAGAAATGAAGAGTGTCTTATGGGGTCCCACTGTAATACTCCACGTACCTTAAAAGGATGCCACTTAATTTTAGAAACTAAGCACAGCTGTAACAGATGGTTTACAAATACCGTATGTCAAATAACATTCTGAGAAAAGATGCTACACTGCTTTGCAATGGCAAAGTGACTGACAAAGAACATAAGATCTACTATTCCAAATGCCAGATTCCAATAACGGGACACAACTGAGATCTCAAACACTGGCACAGATGTCAGGCAGCATAAGATACATTTCTACTCTACTCCTCATTGATTTATGCTTTTTTAGTGAAGTTATACAAAGCCACACCAAGTCCTACGAAATCAAAGCGTATGCAACCACACTAATTCTGACAATCAGGCTGCTCAGTAAATTAATTCACACTTAAATTCTCCAGGACTAAAATTCAAAGCTATTTTAAAATGAGGCATCCACTCCATTTAAATCTCATTTAGACTCCAACCCTCTAGGACTTCTGTAAAATAAAAGAGAGGGAGAAGGTATGTTTCGCAGCTAATGAGTTTGGCATGTGCTCTGTTTTACCAAAGCTCTAACTTGCTCAGGATTTTCAATTGTAAGAGATCTTGTGTTTATTTTTCCCTCTTTCTACTTTATCTGTTTGGAATAAACCTCTGAATTCCATTCTCCTGTAACATTACAGAATGCTGTAGTCACAGTTACTAAGTATTCTAGCACTAATTTCATTCTTCTGAGGAAGCTATTGCATGGGATTTTTTTTTTTTAATAATAGTTTTAGTGGAGTAAAAGAAGAAAAAAACCAGATTAGCTAAGCACTTGGGCATTTCTATGGAATATGTGAAAAGTCATAGAAACCCAATAAATATATGTGGCATTATGATTTACAACAGCTACTTCCAACAACAGTGAAGCACCAGTCCAGTTGTATCTCAGTTTTCTTTCAACATTATATGAAATAAATATCCTGCACAGTGGATAAGCCCCTGAAAAAAATTTTCAGACTGGAACAGCCTTCTTAATTTCTGAGAGGCAACAATGACTACCATAATGCTCGTTGCCATCTGCCTGCCTCTTAAGTAAAACTTACAAACACCAGATCAAAATGTGTAAGGAATAATGACTTCACAATTCCTTCAGCATGTCATCACCTGTGCAACAAATCACAAGGTATCTGAGACTGCAACAAGTTCTGTCAGTATTTCAGCAATGCTTGTACACAAAGTGTTTTAGAAGCCCGGATCTTTGAACTGTGAAATTACACTAGTTTTCCAGGGATGTATTCATGGACGAACCCGTAACTTCCACAGACACATCAAAAGTTACTTAAAATTTTCAGGCAGGTAAGACTACTGGACTAGGTGTCTTTCTGCTTGCTGCTTTCTAAAGCTCCAGTCAACCATCTGACCGTCTGATTTCCTTTTTATTTATTCCGATATAACCAGCTTCCACCCAGGCCTATCCTCTGAATACCCAAATCATGGCACAGAGCTTACCAAAAAGTGCATTTTTTGCTAGATTGCTTGCTTCTGCAAGCCAGAACGTCTTTGTTATTGAGTGAACACTTACTACAGTTCATACTTACAGCTCCTCAAGTACTAAGTATCATTAATTCCAACATCTAACACAATGATACAGATTGACCTTTAACTAAGATTTAGATAGATTCTTCTGTAACAACACAAAAAGCCTTATTTATCCAATTCTTGGTAAATCAACAATGCCATACCCAGTTGTCAGACAGCATATGTTTAAGCCCATTAACTATTTGCATGGAAAACTCTGAAGACTTGAAGCCTTTACTGTATCCAGTGACCCTCTTACTTCCATACCCCCTCAAACATTTATCAGAGTTGCTTTATTTATTTTAAATTCTATTTTCCATTATTATTTCTATGATTATTCCTGTATATTTCGCCATTACCTTTCTCTATGAAGTTCTGTATGACTGATTTAAAGGAGGCTCTGAGGTTGTAAGGTAAGGCTGACCTTGTTTGATTGTTGTCTTTTTTTATGGGCTGTTTCCAGTTTTTCACGTGACATCATGGAAATTTTTCGAACATACTATTACTAATGTCTGTAAATTAGTCTTTGCATACAAATGTTACCAAAATCTGGACTCTGCTCTTGATTCCTCAGTTTCTGTTTGTAAGACAGAGCTATTTCCCAAAGCAGGACACAAGGCATTCACACACCAACTTGCAAACGAAGAAGCTGAACATTTTTTTCATGAGAGAAGTTCTGTGAGGATTTATTTCATCTTCTTTCTTAATCTGGTCCCTCTACCTCTGGAAGTCATTCTTAAGCATGCTGTTTTTTGCATTATCTCAAGTTTCACATATTTCTTCATCAAAACAGAACTCAAAAAATAAGAAATTCCATTTGATATGTCAAATTTCGTAACATGGAGATGCAAATAATTAAAGTAAGACTTCCATTGTAAAGAATTATGCAAATTTTTAGTTTCTGGTATTGCTTTGCTGCACAACAGCTATCCAGATGTATATGCCAGATAAATTCAAGATGCTAATTCTAGTTGTATACGTGTAAATGTGACAAGGACATACTCCACCATATGTTGAGAGTTTGTCAAGGTATCTCAGACTTCTGGTCCAAGATACCAAAAAAACCCAGAAACCTTCTTGTACCCTGCTCAGTTGTGGTGACTTACTCACTGCTAGTACAGGACAGAAGCTAAAAAAAGACTGTTTGCTGACAGTGCAATTTTTTCTCAAAAACATTTGCCCATACCTCTCCCCCCCGCAAGTTTATACCTGTAAAGTTCCTTCATCAAATGCTTAATTGAACCCCTAATAAAAATAATAACAACAATAATAATGCCTCATTCACTGGGGTGGGAGCCTGAGAAACATAGCTGTAAGTCTTAACAGACAGGGTTTTATCAATGCCATTGACAGCCAAAAAACAGGGCAGATTTTGGTTATGCTTTCAAGTTTTTGCCTTACAAAAAATCAAAACCTTTGAGCTGTTCAGATTTCATGTAAATCCTTGATAAAATTCAAAGTAATTAGTGATATATTTGCAAATATTAATTCTATTTTATTACTACTTCCACTTTACTTCATATTTAGTAGATACTGACATGTTCATTAAAGAATGAGGAAAATAATTAAAAAACTTCCTTATTCTATTCTGAATGAATATGGTTAATTCAAGCATTTCAGTTATATAGTTACAACACACACATGCTAAATCAAAAAAGTGACACTCACTGGAACAACCCATTAACATCGATAGAAAATATCTGATAAGGCAGATACATCATTAAAATGTATCTGGTTTGTTTTCACAAGGTAGCATAAGTCTTGCAAAAGTGCTTGGTGAACTTCCAGATCTTATTAAATATTTATAATTAATGCCTACAAAGTAACATTTCACAATGTGTGTTCTAATTAAAGGGACATTGTCAGTTTGAATTTTTTTTCTAATTTGACCCATCTGAAAACTTCAAATTTCTGTTTAAATCCCATTTGGACTGCAGATCCTACAATTCTTAAAAAACTAGAAAACTTCAATCCTCTATGAAATTTTTCAATGATCTTTCACATGATCATAGGCACAATATCAAATGCGCTCAGGTTAATGCTTCTTGCTCTATTCTGGCAAGCACAGACTACTTGGGGAGTTTTTGATATAAGATTAGTCTCCCCTTTGCTATCACTGTTGCTATTCTGTAACCCCCCCTTAATTTTTAGAAAGCCTATTTCCAAAAGGCATAAATGTAGCAAGGAATACAACATTTACTCACAACAGAAGTCTAACATTGGGTGGGATTCATTCCTTTGATGTAACTCATTCTTTCTTAACCTCAACTTCTTTTTTTTTTTTTTCTAGTAGATAAATAATTAATCTAGGGACAAAATATTTTCTATTATTCTAATCTCTCCTCTACATATTTCTTTAGAAGAGCATGAATTGTAACATACATCCCATTTGGTTCTCCCATGGCCAAGGATTATAAAACTAGTAGGAAAATAATAATTTTGCAACTTGATAAGTTTCTGTTATACACTACTCTTTACAAAAACCCTCTTGATTGAGAAATGCTGTTATTAAGAGCAGAGCAGAGCAGTAGTAAGAATATATTTTCTAGATTGCACCTAGTTTTTTTTTAATATTGCCTTTTAATTAATTTCAAGAAATTTAACCTCAATATCGACTATCTGAAAATAAAGAGCAGTAAAAAGTAATAATAAGGTTGTCCTTCTATGAGAACAATCATGTTGCTACTACAGATTATTTTAAAGATAACCAAACATCATATATGACTGTCAAAAAGTATGGGAAATTGACATTCCAGGTTGTCCTTAAATAAGTAAGTTCAAAGCTCAATTTTCAATGTTTTAAAAAGTCACTAGCCAAATCCCTGGTTTAGCTCAAAATAATTAATAAGACCCCCAAGAAAATAACTTCCAAATAAATATGTATGGGCGTATCTCAATATTTTCTTAACTGTGCTTAACTGTGCAAGAGACATTCAAAAATCGATTCCAAAATGTTTTTACTCTTCCTATCTTAGACACATTTTGTAAAAAAACTGCTTTAAAAGATCTTATTCTTAGCTGAAGTCAGAGACTGTGACCTATGGGTGTCCCAGGCACCTACAGATGTTACAAGTATCAAAAGATAAATCTATACTAGTGTTTTACCTTGGATTAGGCATGCAGTTTTGAAGCAAATCTCCAAATTTTCTGCATTTACTGTGCTTTGGTTTGCATCAAGCTGTCTTGGACTGCTCAAACTGTTCCCTTTCAAATGAAATAAATTGGATGCTGAACTCTTGGACTGTGCCTACTGTACACCATCTGCTGAATGGGTCTAGAGTGCATAGGCACAGGATAAAACTACTGTAGAATGGAAAAAAAAATAATCCCTGAAGCACATCTGCTGTGAATGTTGGGTCTTTGTTACCTTTTCACTCTACATATCATTTGCTATACATATTAGTTGCTACAGCAGGTAGAGTCATAGTCTGTATTAGACGCTGACAGTCTACGTTCAGGTTTGCATCTAAAGTTTGAAGGGGGAAACAACAAGAAATCAAATCCCTGAACACAGGACTCCTAATGGTGAAATGGCTTCTGGTGCAGGGGTGGGGCAGGGCAGGAGGACAGTTTTGTGTGTGCTTAATACAACCCTGCTATGGAAAGTTTCCCTGTAACAGCTAGAACAACACTAACACACACACATACACACTCTTTCCCAGGACTAAAATCCCAATTTTGAGGCTGTTCACAGGTGACATAGACAGACAAAGGAGGGACTAACATTATTTCCTTCTGTATAGCTTTCATTGACGCACAGGCACCTATACGGTTCCAGAGCTGTGTCGCAGTTATCAGCATGGCCATGGCAATTACACCTGTAAGAACAATAGGTAGCAAAGAAGAAATTCAGACATGGAAACACATCTGTGCAACAATATATAACACGGTCACAAAGACAATTTTGTGTATTACATAGTCTGGTTCTTTATTAAGAGCAACATCTCCGAAGAAAATGTTGTTAAGTGCAGTAACCTACAAAAGACTACTTCACTCAGCGTAGTTTTAAGTATCAACAATTGCTTTCCAGGAAAATAAAAACCAGCACGTAGTAGAGCTACTGTTGTCTTATGTAATATGTAATGAAAACTATATTTCAGTATATAACATTAACATGTAAAACTTTATTAAATAAATGACAATTATTGATCAATATTTAGCCTTACAGTGTGGCTATAGTTTTTCAAGAAATCTTAATCATATCAAACATAATCTTCTAGTTTAACCCATTTTGATCTCAGTTAAATTGTCCAAATCTCACCGAAATAAAATCTTTATAGAGCATTAGCTAATAGGCAATAACCATCCTACTCTACCTGAAGGGCTGCTGTTCTGGAAGAATGGCACAGCTTTGCAAACTACAGCTGAAATTACTGTTACCTAGTCACCAAGATTGTAGCCGTTTCAGTAAAAGCATTATCACAACACATGTAAATCAACAATCAAAACATATTAGTAGTGTGGAAAATTTTAAGGTAAATGTGGCCTCTAATGGGGTGCTTCCTCTCAAAATGAGATCTCACTACCAAAATAATTTCAGGAATGATACTTATTAACAAAAATCTGCACCATACGCTTCTTGGAAACTATTTCATTGCCAAATTTGCATATTATTTACAGGGCATAATTAGTCCTTTCAGAAGGCAGCACACTTATATACAATAAAGTTGTCAGTCACAGATAATGTAACACTTTTACTGACAGCTGCCCAGTTTTAAATGGAAAACTACAGCTAAAACAAAGAATGAGTTCTGCATTAAGACTTAAAATTGCCATGTCTGGGAATCTATAATGAAACTTGGAAGAGCTACTGAAGTAAAGCAAAAGTCATGGTTTCAATCATAAGCCATTGCTTAGAGGCATTGGTAATTCCAAGGAAAGGACTGCTTTTGACAGATTTGTGCAATAAGTATAATTAATTTTAAAATAACATGTGAGCAAATGTTTTAAAAAAACAGTACACCAATCATTTCAAACTTGATGCACTGCTTCAGAACAAATTCCCTTCTCATTCATAAATGTAAAAGCAGAAAAACTTCATTAAATTTTAGGCAGGTCATTATATACTTCGCACAGCTGTATTAGTCAGAGGCCGTGATGGGTGGGGGAAGAGTTCCATAGCACCTACCTTCCGCTGACTGTAACTTCATTAACTCCGTAGTATCTATGCCTAAAATTTACCCAAGACTCATTAGTATGATACTGGCCACGGAGATGAATCCTCACTTGTGTAGCTTTTACAAATTCTTGGAGAGATGGAGTATTGTAAAAATCTTTGTAACCAGGTCGTTGATTTGGTTCCGGGGTAAGAATACTAAAAGTTAGATTACCACGGGAATACGGTGTAAAGCTGTTTAAATAGAGAGGAAGACAAGTCAAAATCAAAATATCACATATTTTACAGATTCTATCTCCTAACACACTTTTTCTCAGAGAGAGGGTCTCCACTTCACTGTACATAGGGTTTTTTGTGGTTTCTTATGTCAGTGGATTCCCAGTCACCAGAATTCAAGCAGAGGGAAAGAAATGTCTCTATATGTCTGTTTTTCCCCAAACTGCCATGCTTTTCTCCAGACCCTAAGTTTCCAGTTAAAAGTAAAGCCTCTAAAAGGCAACTTCAAAATATGAATAAAGTGTGACTAATACAGTGTCATCTGCACTAAGTTTTCAAAAAATGTAACACAGTGTCTTTGAGAAACACAAGGAAATTATTCAGATGACTAAAACAATAAGTAACATGCCCATATTGTTAATTATATACCTACTAAACACATATAAAAACCATACAGGAACAATTATATTTTGAATTCCAGAGTCGTTGGACTGTATCATCTCCTTTGATGAGTGAGCAGTTAGCAACATACGCCACCTTCTAGTGAGTGAAGTGCAAGAGAATTTAATTGAATGTAGCAAGATTGAGAGTAAAACTGCATATGTAAGCCAAAGAAGGGGAAGGAGAGTCCTAAGAATTTGAATAAAGGCTGAGTAAATAAGTATATATAAACTGCACGTTTGCACAATTTGGCATGAATCATATATCATGTTGGTATATTTACTAGACAGAGTATAGCTATTAGTAGAACTTGTGTCTGCAAGAGGCAAGAATGCCTCCTTATTTGCACACCTACATGTCCTCATTATAAACAGGTATCCCATGGTATCACCTGGCACCTGACATACAACATTCAAAAAATGTAATTCTCCTCACTTCAAACTATCTCTGAGCTTCTGAAAGATGAGATTCGTAGTTAGACGAGGTCTGCTGAGTCACACTTCTCTGTCTTCATGAAGGATCTTTGAATGTACTGTGCCTCTATCCAGGTCAGTGCTTCACAAAAATCTCAGTGGAATACATCTCTATGCTTCTCTGAGGGATTTTGTCCCCTCTTCCTCCCCCCTTACTCCCCAGAAATTTAAATAAAGTATTTTTCTCCCGTGACATATATAGCTGTAATGGAAATGTTAAGACAGGTATGAATGGCAGAATAAAGATACCATCTTGGTATGGAAACACCAGGAGGAACAGCAGAAGGACTGTAATGCTGATGGCACCTAGATAAGCAGGTCATCAAGATCTTAGGACAGCTACATGCAGCTTCTCAGGAAACCAGGAAAACAGAGGAGAAGATAAAACACGGGTCAGCCAGTATTCAGACTAAGCAAAGATTCAAGCCCCTGACAGGGGGTAAAGGACAGTGAACAACTCCTAACCTACAGAGGTGGTACAGGGTGAAGAAACAAAAACCTTAATCACTTTCATCTCCTAAAGGACACAAAAGAGTCCATTCATTACTAGTGTGTGGTCACCAAACCAAGAACCCTCAAGACATGGTAAGGATTTCAAAGCCAAGGTTACTTGCCTTCTATGTAAACCCAAGGAGTCTTGGTAGGCCACCAGGATACAAGCACACTGGTGTCTAAATTTGGACATGTCTTGGCACTTACAAGTATGTGGGTATGAGAGAGAGAGAGAGAAAGAGAGAAAGCAGTTTTGTTTTACAATAAAATCACTTTCCCCTCCTATAAAGTCTCAGCAAGGAGCTCTGCTTACACTGCTAGCATAAATTTGGAGCATTCCAACATTATCTTCTCTGTGAGTACACAGAATACTCACCATTACAGGGTATATTTCTTAGCTTTTAAACAAGGCTTTCTTTACATCAGCTGTATGCAAAAACATTCATTTGTACCACTTCCTATCATCATTTACACCATAATCGAAGGGGAGAAACAGTGGCACTTACAAAGCATTTATGGAATCAGTTCATACTTTACTCCTCAGTTCTTTTTAGAAAATACACAAATACAGATTTCTGGGCTGAACAGGGCATTGCATCTCATCTGGGTTATTTATCCAAAAATGTCTGGCTTACTTAAGACATTTCCCTCCTCCTCTACCCTCTGCTCCAAGGATCAGCAATAAAGCTCAAAGTCCTTTGCTGAAAACCGGTGTAACTCAGATGACCTTATACTCCTCAGAATACTGAACTCCTGGAGAACAGACAAAGATGCTGACTCTTGAAAAGTCTTAGGAAGGTAGCAAAAGTGATACAACAAAAAAAGCAAAATGCCTACAGCACCTGATACCATATTTTCCGACTGATTTCCAGCCAAGTACTAAACAAGCCTAATATTGACTTGCATCTGAAATCAGGCAAGAGATGCTGCATTTGAATATATGTAGTAGTATAAAATTCATATATATATATGTACTTAAACGTGCGTGTGTGTGTGTAAAATTATAACAAATTAACTATCTATTATATATGTTATACACTCTATTTATAAAATGTATATTGTATGTATGCTTTTAAATGCGCACATTAATCGTCTAGTAAAAGGGCTTGCAACATGTTTCTAAATGGTAATGATCCTTCTCATCCCCCCAAGTTTATTTATGTTCTTGCTTAGAAAGATTAGAAAGCTTCAAGATACAATTTCAACTCATTTCTTACATGTTTTGCATGATTAGTAGTAAGGCTGAATGACTGACTTTTGTACTTAAGTTTGGCCTCTCTTCTAAGCTTCCAACCAAGCTGCACTCTCAGATATCAGAAGGAATACTTTCACATTCACTAGACAGTTTAAAACAGTTATATGAGTACCTTTCTCCACTCTTCCTCTGAATGTTCTGTAATTCTACTGACACTAGGCCCCCAAAACACAAGCATGTAAAATTTCAAAAGTCTAGCTCAAAAATAACAGAGGAATCAATTGTGTCACATTGCTCAATGTCTGAAATCTGATAAAAATGACAGATGATCTTTTAGCAATCTTCAATCGAAGGATCAGATTTGGGATCTTTTATATACTCAGCAGCCCATAATAAATGAGTATACCAAATTAAAAGATTCTGTCTCATTGGGACATAGAAATGAATTGTGTCGGGATGTTCAAAGCATCTGTATTATGCAGATAATACTCATTCATACCTAGGAAGCTGAAGACAGTTGACAGAGTCTGGTTTTTCCAGAGATCCATTATTATCCATTCCAAAAATACTGCAGTTTTTAGCAAAATACTGCCAGTCTTCCCAGTTTAGATCATCTCTTTTTTTCCTTTCAATTCTTACTGCTTCAGGGTGTGGGCTAAAGAACTGCAGTATAATATAGAATACCTATAAGAAGATAACAAATTTATAAACCAATATGAATGGCTAAGTTGTAAAGCAATGAGAATCTAAACTTTTTTTTTCCTTGTGACAATATAGTTTGCTTTACCACTCAGACAGAAAAAGAACCAATATCTCAGTTCAGATACTTCCAATGAAAAACAAAGACAACCTTCTTTGTTAAACAAGCTCTTTGATCTCTCACACAACTGAAGTGTTGAAACAGAACTCCACTGCTTCTTGAAGATCATTTGAAAATGCACTACAAAGTCACATCCATAATTTTTTACAGTAGTATTATTTTGGCAAAAATGAAGGACATAGCTTTGTGTTGCCAAATATTTGATGACATACAATTTGATCATACCTGTCTGATAACAGTTAAATTTATCTTTTTTTTTTTTTTCAGATCTCCCTATTTTTAGCTTGGAAACTCATCAAATACCCTGTATTGTATTAAAGAGCACTTCCTCCAGCATACTGCTTGTACAGAAATGTGTATGTGTTAAATAAGCCGTCTTAGAACTTCACAGGCATTTGAACATGCTTTTAACTAAAGGACTAATTCTTACTTATGTAGTCAAAAGCCATCGTCATATTCTTTCCCTTCTCCCCATTAACGACAAAAAATAAAAAAATATAAGCTAGCAAGAATACATGGAAATTTGTTATAGCCCCAATTGTGAATGCAGCCTCACTACTGATATGACCCTCTTCTCTTTCCAAGACATCCTGACACTCTTCATCTGCATAGTGGAGTGTTAGGGGCAATCTGGCTTCTTCAGGAACCTTGCCTGCTTATTGCATTCTCCTTCTATATTTCTCAGGAAACTAAACTACCACCTCCAGAACATCTACAAAACAGAAATCCCCTCTGATATGTCAGTGTGATGAAGATACATTAAATTGCATTTGACTGCAGTCAGCGTTCTACCAGAAGCTATAAAACAAGCACCTCAAGTTTTAACAGAAATCAAAATCTAAGTTGAAATTTACAGAAGTGGAGTTAAAAGAGAGCAACCAATTTCTACATATCGGTGTCTTCACATAGGATATCCACACTGGGATATCAATTCTAGATTACAGCTTGTAACAACAGCCAAGGCACATCAAAAGAGAATGACAAGAACCATAAGGCATTTTGTTGCATTTTGCATTGTTTCACACTGATAAAGGAAGTTTTCTTCCTGTTCTCCTAAGGACAAAGCCATAAAGCATAAGGTATAAATTTTCTCAAAAGTATAATAAACTGTCTACAAAAATCTTTTCCTACTTTTGGTTTAATAAATAGCAAATGTAATATTTTCATTACCTGATACTGTCCATTTTGTAAATCTATTGTGATAGAAACACCATGATCCAGACCTGCAGTATTAGCAAACACAGATGAAATCCAGGTGGTCCCAATGTCATCATCATTGATGTAATACAGAGGATGGGCTTCTGCATCCAGCCTCAGCACTCTGTCATTAGTGGTATCATCCGCACCATTAGGAATGCAGTACCTCTGTATCAATGGGTGTACCCGGGGATGACTTCCAGGACAGCGGCAGTCAGACTGGGTATGTAGATGAGGAAATTTTCCAGAGAATACTTCCAAAATGTCTCTGTCACAGCATATGAAAAAGTAATCATATACATGATAGAGAAGAGCAAGTGCCACATTGTGCCTCTAGGCTCACAGATTAACCAAAAATTCAGCTTAGATTACAGTAGAAGCCCTAAAGGCCTGGTTTCATCTCACATAAATGGAGCAATCAGCTAGGAATCAGGCCAGTCAGGGTCCCTACGTAATGAATGGTAGGCAGCAGGCACCTTCAGAAGGTGTCTATGAAGAAGCACTCTGGAGTCATTTTCATCGCTCCACAGACGTACATGGAGCTCCACAGACATATATGGAGCCAAGCAAAATTAGCTCCTTGTTGGGGTGCGTGTCTAAAGGTAGGTAGGATGAATCCAATCCTTAGACACAAAGACAAAAACTCTTGATGTCTTCTTATGGTATCATGTCTGACTCCGATCACTGATCTGGACACTGTTCTCAAGCATACCATAGGATTGGCATATCACCTTTAACCATAGATGAGATGACTGTTTGCACACAAAATCCTT
>Ga0181612_148000_pt1 | contig 13157 bp, 8 predicted proteins | sample HoacroProtozoa21_FD_119630 | JGI IMG/M metagenome (GOLD analysis project Ga0181612, IMG submission 119630) | Hoatzin crop microbial communities from Cojedes, Venezuel. Combined Assembly of Gp0051906, Gp0051904, Gp0051908
TGCCTTTCCCTACATTCAGGCTGATTTAAAAATCCACTAAATGAGGGTAGTAGGAGATGTCAGAAGTACAGTGTGTTCAAGCACAGCCTCACGAATGCTCAAAACATGACATAAAAGATTTGGGAAATGGGGCAAATAGTCTGTGGTGGAATACTAGTGGAAACCCAGGGAGACTGAGTAATTTCTTGAACTGACTTCTTGAAAGGTTTAGAGCCCTCATAAATAGGCTAGATGTCTAGGACAAAATTCTTAGAAAGAAGTCAAGATATTTTGATGATGATTTAAAAGAATTAGTGAAGAAATAAATAAGTAGGTAAATTGGAAATTAAAACACTTTGAGAAATATTTGACATGTCAGATAAGATATGTTTATGCAACTTAAAAATACGCTTGAAGTACCTTTTGGTAGCGGATGAATGAGTAAAAGTGATGAAAGAGAGTTTTCCTCCCTTGTAGATGTTACTTGTTTTGAGAAGCTATGGAATGTAAGGCACTGGCAGCAACTAAAGTGAATCTGTATATTTATATTAGATTACGTCTTAGTGTTATAGTGGAATATTTTTTCCAGATCATGGGTAATGGGTACAAATTGATTATGAAACTATGTATTTTCCTGATTTGTCCATTGGCTTTTCTTGTATTTTCATCATTTAAAGCTAAAGGTTAAAAGACTAAAGCTTTTCAGTGTTACAATGAAGAAAAACTATATCATGAATTGATGTGCTCCATTGATCAGGTCTGGAGAATCCTTACGTAAATGAAGGTTTATCCAGAGGCAGTTCTTAATGCATTTCTGCATTATGTCAAAGTAGCAGGGATTCCTGTCACCAAGATTGAACTGCTTTGTTTATAAATTTCCAAGGAATACTTGATTTGTGTGCTTTTTAAATTTCAGTGTGTTTATAAAATATAGGCCTAAATTGTTGGCAGTGTTCTGGTAAAAAATGTTGCTGTTTAGAACTTCTGTCACACCTTTCAGATTCTGCACTTTTAAATCTGTAGGATTTTCAGCCACTTGGAAATTGAGCACTGGGAGTCCTAAACTAGATTGTGTCACAAATGCTATATTCAGATGTTATGTTGCTTTTTTGGTAAGCAAATTTTAATTAAAAGGGGGTGGATAAAAACAGCTGGTTTGAGATTTCTGGATAATGAGTCATGCAGTGCTTTGAGATATATTTATAGTGCAGGGAACAATAAGACTAGACTAGATCCTGGAAGGAAGGCTTCAGACTTTGAACACTGTGTTTTATGTGGTAGCAGATACACAGCTAAATCATCAGGATACAGGGGACCTGCCATGTGCAGGGCTGTAGACATAAGAGTAATTGTGAAAGCTGTATTCATAATTCAAGGGATGAAAGCTGGTCACTGTTTGCTTTCTAAAAAAAAAAAAAATAGCTCCTAGAACTGGTATTTTCATTTTCAGTTCTGTAATATCAGGAAACAGGAGCTACTGTGAGAGGCAGCAAACGAGAATCCATAAAAAACTTTGCTCCACCATCGCTCTGCTTTGTGACCCCTAAAAATTAATTTATCTTGTGCCTCAGTTTCCCCACCTGTAAAAGCAATCCTGATGTGTTCCCCACAAACATTTTGAGACTTCTGAATAAAATAGTCTGCACTGATGCTGTATATGTACAGGTAGGTATTAGTCTGCCTCTTTAAAATTTTTCTTGTGTTAGATTATATTTTCTGCTTATTCACTTTATTTTCTTGTTAATGTTAGTTTCCTTTTTTTGTTTTGTTTTTATTTTGACACCATTCTCCTAATAGCACCAGGAACAAAAATGATCAATGGTCCATTCTTCATGCACACAATAAAACAGAAATGTATAAGTATTTTGATGCAGTGCAACGGTTGGGTTTTTTTAACACCTATTTTGTTACAGATCAGGGAATACAATGGACAGATGCAGGGAATTACCAGTGCGGGATTTGCATCCTTGACATTTGATGGAACTGTAGGAGCACCGTTAGTTCCTCGAACATCTAGCAAAGTGTACACTTTTATGGATGAAGAACAAAAAACAATAGAAGAATTACGTGTTTGGGCAGCTAGTAATCTTTCCATCTCTGGACCAGCAGCAAAGTTGTCTGGTGTTCAGCCAATGCTATTCTTTGATCTTACTTGCCAGCTGGTAGGAAAAGCAAAAGTGGATGGATCTTCTTTTCTTCTAAAGGTAGATTTATTTTTTAAAATAATTTGTTGGATTTATGTATTAAGTCACTGTGATTCAGTTTTTGATAAAACAGACATATTCATTTATTTAAATAATGTTATGTAGATAAATATTTCAAGGTTAAGCAAATTTTTGATCCTTGAGCATTTTATTTCTATGAAAACAAAACAGAAATCCCAGTTCTCTTTAAAGTTGTTCATCTGATTTATTTCTTTAGGGAGGTTTTGTAAGATGGCATTGGTGTGAATCATTGTTTCACAAACATTTGTAGATAAATGTCGTAAGATTTCTTAAAGTTGAAAAATATAGTTAGTTTTAAATTTAAACTTGTTTTTTAGTAAGCAGCAATTATTGTTTGTTTTTCTAGATCTGCTGGATGTAATTAATGCAGTAAGTAGCACTATCTAGAAAAAGAGTGAATGGATAATGTTATCTATCGTGATGGATTTTATGAAGCTTCTTATAAGCGCTTTGGGGATCAGTACTCACTGAAAGTACAAAATGCAAAGTGCCAGACAACAGGAGAGTACTTTCCAAGGGTGATCCTTAGCATCAGCTAAATAAAAAGGAGGTCGGCATAGTTTTCCTGGGTTTAGTTTCAGATGTATCAGTCTGGTGTGATTCTGAAACTCCTCTGTATTTCTTTTTCCTTCTTTTATAAGTTGATTATTAAAATGTGAGCAATGAACAGCCTGTTATTTTCCATTTTATGACTTCATAAAATTATTTATTAGTTCTACTGTATTAAGCTGTATTGTTACAACATATTTAGAATTAGCACACTGCATTATTCCTTCATTAAAGCAACAAAGATTTTTCTTGTGCAGAATGCATGCACTACACAGAAATAAACCTTCGTTTTCATCCTGTAATATGCTTTGCAGCTGTTACAAATATTTCAATTTAATTATCCCTTGTGAAATAGATGTCAAATGAGACCCAGTAAAGCTTCAGAACTTTGTGGACTGTAATTAAGTTGTTTGTTAATATGTTCAGCATTGAAGGACCCTTTGCAAGGACAGAGACAAGTGCTTTCTTAAATTATTAATATTTCTTTACACTCTTTTCTGTGTTATAAGATCTGAAGTTGATTTTGTCAGTTTTGCATAGTAAAGATAATGACTTGGGAGGAAAAACTTGGGATAGACATTGGAAGGTAAAAGTTTGAAATCAAATGACGGTAGATCAATTTTTCTGATACGTGAATTCCTTTGATGGTGTATCTTTTTAGTAGTAAAAATATAAAATACTTAAATTTGTGTTAAAATACATCAGACAAGTTTAAAAATGGTAGATTAACATTGGTATGCTGTTGCTAATTTCCTCTATTTTTCAAGCATAGCAAAATCCCTTTCTCATAACGAATGTTGATCATGATAGAAGAGAAGCTTTTTTGAAAAATTGTAGACAGATCTCTGATTATTTTGTTGATTTGCTAAACAAACAAAAAGAAAACCCAAATTCAATACCAGCTCAAATTGAATGATCATTAAACATTACTATTATTATTTTTTTATATAACGAGTATTTTAAGCATTAAGCTCATGTAACTAGTGAAGATTGCTTCAAAGACAACTACAATGAATTTGAGTGATTTTCTGCATCACCCGTAGCATAACTTTTAATATTACACTTGATAAATTAATTGGGATATGCAAAGCCCCTGAGGCTGACATGGCATAAAGATGGTATTGCTAACTTCCTAGTGCTTCCCTTTTTCTGAGAATTTTGTTATTCAAACTAGTGGAGACTAAAAACCTCACACTAGAAATTATTGTCTCATTTATGCCTTTAATAAGAGTTTTACTACTATTCTTTTCTTTCCGTCTCTCTGTCAGTTAAATTCCCTACATTAAGCTGTGCCGTACAATCAGCACACTCTGCTGAAGTAACAGGTTTCCTTGTGTCTCTCCCATTTCAGTGTTTTGTCGACCATGGTGATCAAAGGTTGTCACTAACTACTCTTAGCTGCAGCCTGTTCATGACTAGTAACGGAACCATTTGCTGTTGCTTATTCATAATTAATTGAATTGGTGTTGGGTTTTGATACCAGGGCTTCTGTGTTGTCATACATAATTTGAGTAAAGTGAAGCTGGCAAGCTCCTGAGGTAGCGAGCTTGATCTGTTTTCATATTTGTGCAAGTGACAACCAAAACCAACTAGTTTTCTAAGGATGTGTCTCTTTTTTTTTTTTTTTCTTGTAAAGAAAGCTTCTGGCTTACAAATTCCTCCAAGAGGTGCCCTAACGCTAGCCCCTATCAGTTCCTGTGGTAAACTAAGTAGTCATCCTTGTTATCTGGCAGGGATCATTCAGGTTATTTCAATCCATTTGATCCATCTCTTAAGCGTAGAACTGTCACAGTGTCCCAGGTAAAACCAGTTGAAAAATAATGGAAAACTTGACACACTTAAGGTTCTGTCTTTTGTCAAAGTGACTAAATTCATATTATATATGCATCAGATCTATGTTTCTCGTAAGCTCAGTTCTGGAAAAGGTTTGATAATTCAAGCAATAGGCAACCTCTCTTTCAAAGGTGGTTTTAAGCATTTCACGGTACAGGATCAGAAGATAATAAACTTTTCTTTAATCTGTGGCAGCATGTAGCACCTCATTATCAGGGTCCTTCAGAATACACTCTTTTTTGGGAACACTAATTTGATGTTATGGGTCATTTGCACTGTGAACAGTTTTCCCTTTCATCTCTTGATTTGGGATGAGTATTTCAACCATGAGTTGTGCTCAGTGTATTTACACATGGCTTTGCTGATTCTTAGATCTTTTCCTGTGGATCCTTTGATCCACAGCAGTTAAGTATAAGGGGTAGAAACCGTTTCAAAATTAAGCTTTGGTGTCTCTTTTTCTCCACCTCTGCAGTGCCCAACTCATGAGACAAAATGCCTTGTTATCACAAATTGTCTGAAAATTAGCTTCTGTTGAACTATATGCATGAAATCCTATGAAATGCAGAATTTCAGTCTTACAGTCCAAATGCCTCTAGATTTTTTTTTTTCTATGCCACTATTTCAGACCATTATTTCTGTTGTCTTTGAGAAGAGCATATCTTCAGGAACTCAGGAAACCAGAGTTTACAGAATATTTCATAAGCAGCTGTCACTGAAATTTTAATGTTTAAGTAATAAGATTTTGGTTCCAAAGTGCTAAGTCTTGGTAATCTTACTTTTTTATAATAACTGATAGCTCAAAAATAACTCTATTGATATTTCAATACTTAAGTGTATCAAGAACTTAGCTTTAGGCAATCAATTTTTAGAATCCTTGTAATTAAGTAGATGTTAAATACTGATGTTTTTCTAATGTGTTTTGGATAACTAGCAGTGTATGCTGATGTAGGAGATCATCAGTAATTAAGGAAGTGTATGCTGTGTACTCAGTCATCCCATACTGTAGCTGGAGTCGTTAAAACAAACCTACAGCAGGATTAAAATATTTTCATATGTATGGTTCTGCGTATGATGAATTCTAATAGTTGCAACTGCTAGATAAACAGTTGAGGTTTTGCTAGCACTGGTTTTGGGTGGGTTTTTTTTTTAAATATTAACAAGTCCCAGGTCTTAACTCTTGATCATATTCTCTATGGAGGTTATTTTATACTCTGTAAGGAACAATAATAATTTAAAAAAAAAAATTCTCATAAGAGTTAGTTAAAGTAATTTAAGGACAAGAAGACTAAGACTCCAATTAAGATTTCTTATTGTTATGATTTTTTGGTCAAACAACAAATTTATTTTAAAAATAATTAAAATCTTAATCTGGAATTTTCTGAGCATATTGAAATCATGAATTTGTACTGCAGGTATGGGATGGCACAAAGTGTCCCTACCCAACATGGAAGGTGCCTGTGGAAGCAAGAGACCTGGAAGGAGAAAAAGTTCTTCTTCATCAGCTGCGAAACCTGACGGTGGATATTCTAGTCTATGATAACCACGTACAACTGGCAAAATCACTTAAGGTAATGCAGAGTTTGGTATTTCTAACTCTGGTTTTGTGGCCTATTTTCTGCTTAGAACTCACTTCAGAGAATGTATCAATTCAGTTCTGCTGTGAGTTAGTTTCAAATGTTCCTCTATCTTTCACTGTATTTCCCATACCTTTTATTTGAGTGCAAAACTCTTTCAACATATGTAAAACAGCCTCATTATCCTAAAATTACCATGAAAATAATTCTTCCAATAAGCAGTTCTTTCCAGACTCTGTAATATCATATGTAATCCTGTGAAAATAATGCACTCAGAAAATGTATTTTATGCTTTAGAATTATATTTTTTTTTAAATGATATAAAGTGGGGTTAAACTTGTAGTCCCATTAAAGGCCTATAATTCTAAAGTCAATAAAAGATTTTCTGTTCTGTAAACTTCTGCAATTTGCAGTGCAATCTTCATTTAGTGGGTCAGTAATGTCGATTGTGCTTAGACAGAGAAAACAACATAATTAAACATTTGATCTTCAGCAATACTGCCATCTTGCTTCTGAATACAGTAGATTAGCAAAGAATACATCTTTCATTTTATGCTTTGCCCTCTATACCCAAGCATCGTTTTCAAGAAAGTGTTTACCAGAAAATAAAGATAAGTGATAGCCATTTGTTAGGCTGGGGCTATCAGCAGACATGAAATCAATTTGATATATTAATGCCCTTTCGTAAGTAAATATCAGATAGCAAAATAACTTGCCTTTGTTTAAAAAGTCATAACAAAACTTACTCACAGAAGTATTTCATTATTTACAGGTTCTCTTCCAGAATTTTTCTCTTTCTAACTGGTGTAATCTATTGATGTAAATAACTGCTGATGTTCCAGTGAAGCAATGTGTTTTGAGATTTAAGAGAAAAAATATTTTAATATTAATAAAATGTATTTTCTTGAGTAGCTGATGATACTGCCTTTATTACACTTTCCTATTTATATTCAGGAATTCCTATTGAATATGTGGTAAATGGGATGTCTTCTCCATTTTTTTCCTTCCTGTAAGCCCTTTCTTTCTTCCTGCTAAAGCATCTGTGCCTTTGCTGGATACTGCACTGTGTAGCAGAAGCTCTAATGTCAGTGTGAACTGTTATGAAACCTGGTCTGACCTCCTGAGCAACACAGGCTGTTTTTCTCCTCCTGACTATGTCCAAAGTTGCAGTAGTTTCACTCATGCAAGCTGCAGAAGTTTTAAGTTAGATCGTTTTTGAACACCGCTTTTTATTGGATTGTCTTAGTGGAGTTATTGCAGAACAAGTGCTGATATCCTAACCATTAAACTTCAGGAAGATTTATTAAGTTCAGGTAGCAATATGTGCAATTAATGCTATTTCACAGAATACTATAAAGATAGTAAAATTTTGAGGTACTTTTCCTGAAATGGAAGATTTATTAAAAGATTTGGTTTTAAACAGTAGTGGAGATCATGTCATATTGTAAGAAAGTATAGTTGAAATCTATTAATCTGTATAATATTTTATTTAGTTCAGGATCTTGTTATGCAAAGATTTTTTCAGAAAATTTATTTATGTAGAATTATAAAACTGGAGAGCATGTAGTGTGTGCATGTGCACCTTCCCAAGTGAGAACAGAACAGTGTGGACAGAAACTATACTAGATGTTTTGCCAGTTTGTGGTTTCAGAAACAATGAAAGTGCGGTTTTTCAGCCATCTCTTCTGCATTTGACAGTAGCTTAGAATTACCTTTTTAAATGTAAGTTGCTATTGAATTGTTAGATTACACTCTCCCACATTGTTGTGTACCACTTGCAATGACAGTTGTAGCTCTGAAATGATGTTTTACATAGGAACCATCTGGTTTACACAGCCTTGAGACCAAGCAGGCCAGACTGAAGAGGAGAAAAAAAAAAAAACACAGACCATGAAACCCCTGAAATATTTGTTCTTATTTTAAAATTGAATCTTTAGGTGCATGTTCAGACAAGGAAACTCTGAGTAAGCACTACACTACAGTCTAGAGAAAGTGGGTAATGTGTTACAGTGAATTTTTGCTAAATCCTGGAGCACACTCTCAGGGATATTCATGCAGGAGTTGGTTAAAAGCTCCTTGTTTGGATTGTCTATCCTGAGAACACTGTAGATAAGAGTATTTTATCCCATTTTCCAAAGCAGTCCAATAATATTTACAGTTTTCAATGGAGAGAACTTTAGTAATATTGAAGGTACACTGCAGTTGATACCATAAGTAGACCTTTTGTCTGCTGTATTTATTGGCCTCCCTTTCCTGCTGGGTAAGATTGTGGCTTTTCAGCATTTGCTGCCTTAGCAGAACACAAACAGAATATTCAGAAATCTCATCTCTGAACTAGATTATTTACTGGGGCATAAAGACACATCCAAGAGCTACAACTAAGCAAAGACAATAGTGTTCACTGCTTTTTCCCAAATTTCCCTCGTCCTCTGGCTACCTGGGACGCGTGAGACTTTCTTGTTACTATAGGAACCCTAGCCTGCAACTAACTGTTCAGAGTACAGTTGCTCTGTGTAGATTGTTATTATTCAGCCTTCCTCATTCCAGTTTTTCCAGAGGTTCTCAGGATTCACTGATCTTGCCATACAACTCAGGAATAGGTGGGTTTCTCCATCTGGGGCATTTTGCTAGATGGTAAGCATCATGGTGAGTAAGTATCAGTGGTCGGTCAGTGCACAGTAGAGCTCCAGCTGTCCACAGCTGGTTGGAGATTTCCTTATGTACTGTCATTCATTTAATACAGTGTACTGTGCATTCCTCTTATGGCTTGATACCATCAATTTTGTGTTGCCATGCATTTTCTGAATCATGTAATGGTTTGGGCTGGAAAGAACCTTATAGATTTTATAGACCATCTAGTTCCAACCCCCCTCCCATGGGCAGGGACACCTTCCATTAGACCAGGTTGCTCAAAGCCCCATCCCACCTGGCCTTGAACGCTACCAGGGAAGGGGCATCCACAGGTTGTCTGGGCAACATGTTCCAGTGCCTCACCACCTCACAGTAAAGAATTTATTTCTGCTACTAATATAAACCTACCCTCTTTCAGCTTGAGGCCATTACCCCTTGTCCTATCACTACATGCCCTTGTAAAAAGTCCCTCTCTGGCTTTCTTGTAGGCCCCTTCAGATACTGAAAGACTGCTATAAAGTCTCCCCAGAGCCTCCTCTTCTCTGGGCTGAACAGCCCCGACTTTGTCAGCCTTTCCTCACAGGAGAGGTATTCCATCCCTCTGATCATTTTTGTGGCCCTCCTCTGCACCCGCTCCAACAGGTCCATGTCTTTCCTGTGCTGAGGGCTCCAGAGCTGGACACAGGACTCCAGCTGGGGTCACACCACCAATGTCATACTGAAGAAATAAAGACTTTCAGGAAGAAAAGTTTCTGGGAATCCTGAACTTAAAATTGACATGAAAATTGAAGAATTTTTTGAAAGTAATTAGAAGTCAATGTTATAGATGAATTTATTGAACGTGCACCTTGGAAAATGAACACCTTCTCTTCTGTGACAGAGCAGAAACAGAGGAGGTTTCCTGCCACCTCATTTTAGACTGGTAGCACGTGCTACACCCTGTTGTAGAATGCCATTCTCACCAATGTCAATCTCTCCACCAAGCAGCTAGAAAGTTAGGGACACAGTGATGCTGGGGTCTGCCCATATTTCTGTCAACCTGCTAAAGACAACTCCCAGCCACTGTGCAACAGCGCAGCTACTCACGTGTCCCCTGCGAGGTGGTGAAATGGACAAAGCATGTCTGAACAGTTCAGTATTTTTATATGCAAGAAGCTTTAGCTTTAATTTAAATTTTAAAGTCACATGTAAAGAGTACAATTTTTATACTTATTCTAAAGGCAAAGAGCCCAATAGTCCCCATAGTAGCACTTCATTTGGCTAAAAATAACATCTACAGGAAATTCTATTCTTTGTAACATAATAAATTGGTCTTTATACAGATCAGAGTTTCCTATTCTAAAAATATGGTTTAATTTGCTTGAGAAGAGTGCTGTAGGCGTGGCCTGATCCACAGTATTCGGATCTTGGCTGGACCGTTCTAAAGTTAAGTGGTGCTTGGATCCAGGATTTCGGTTTGGGTCACAACTGAAATAGAAGCAGGTGCAAAGCAAGAGTCCTGCCACATAAAAGCTGGGAACTGAGTAATTGCTTTAACACAGTTGTGTCAGTAGAGAGAATTCTCTTCTATACAGCTAATGCCCATCTCACACAAAAACCATCAAGCCAGATCAGCTCAAAGCCAAATATTATTTTTCTTTCCTTACAAAGGATACTGATTTCATTGTCTCTTTGTTGCAGAAGGTCTTTCAGTTTTTTCAGTTCTTCTTCTCCTGCTTCTTTGTTAGTGTCTTTTTCTTCAGAGCTGTGTTGCAAGAACAGTTTTTTATCAGAAGTCTTTGAATGCTTCATTAATTGCTATTGGGAGAAATAAAAAGAGCTTAACTTTACCTCCAGCTATGTACTTACTCTACTCTGAGACTGTCCAGTTATGGTAGAAAACATAAGGCCTTGCTAGACTCTTGACAGAACAAAATCATGCCACCAGTTGACTGTTAAGTTATATGCATAAGTACGGGACATGTTGTATTTGTTCATCTTCACTACCAAGTGTGCAATTTACTTTACTCTTTCTACACATATGTTCCAGCGTTCTCTAGTATCAGAGATTTCAGTGTTAGCAATATATCTAAAATCTAATTATTTAAAGACAATAAATTAAGATCACAAATGTATACATTATTATATTGGAGAACTATATCCCAAAATACTCTCTCCCAACTTCTCTGTGTTGATTCAAATAACTTAGAGTGGTCTGTTGTAATTTACTGCATGCTGAGATCCTTGCTGGGGTTTCCACAAAATGCTGCTGAATTTTTCCAACTACATTTCAAAATTTCTATTACTCCTCCATGCACTTCACAGTTCAATTGTTTTACCCTTTTCCAGTGTCTCAACTGTATTGCATTTCTTTTGGCACTTTTGAACTGTGAATATATTCAAAATATTTTCAGTGCCAGCTGCACTTCAATCTGTGTTTGAAAGAAATACCTTCACATGAACGAAGCAATACTTGATCTTGCGCATGTCAGCACCAACATCCAGAGTGCTATCAGGATCATTATCTTCAAGAAATGTTTCAATTAACTCATCCAACCTGAAAATACATAGTGCTTTTAAGGAGGGAAAAAAAAAAAAAAAAAAAAAAGCAGACAACTTTGTAAAGTAATGTGTCGAACACAATACAAGATTTACCAAGTTGACTGATATGAGTAGGCTATTTTCCTTCAAGGTCCATGCAATTGCAGTGTACTTCTGTTCCTGATCCTAAAATCTGGATTTGATACTGGAGATTCTACAAGTCCATATCAGAACATGCTAAGGAATAGTTATAGAACTGAAAGTATCTAAGAAGTAATATTTTCTTTTTCTTGTTTTAAAACTTTCTATTCTCCTACCGTCTCATAACTGCAAAGATCTAAAGCCAGCCGTCTCAGTAGACTAGATTTTTACAGGCTTTGGGCATAGGATTTTTTAATATGTATGATTATTTGTGCAAAACAGAAATCTGCTTCATTTTCTATTACAAGAGTCAGCAGCTTTCATACATAAAATTACCTGCTCCAATCACTAAGCAAAGCAACCTATCTTCCGATACAGATATTTATAGATTTCTCAAAGACCTACCACTCTTCCTCCGATTAATGAAATGTAATGAAGTATTTCATTCTCTTGCAATTTGTTCTTATTTGACAAACATCTGACATTTTTTCAGGGAGGAGCAATTCTGATTTTAGTAAATCAGTCTTCATAAGAAAATCTAGCACACAGGAGAATCCTCTTGCTTTTTCAAAATCAAATTAAAATACTCAGACTGGAAACCTACACAGGCATAATATACCATGGCTCTGGTATGTCACAGCTATAGAGTCACTTTTTCTCTTGCATGTTCTCACAAGGTCTCTAGGTCTTGCATTCCAGGATGCAGGTAGATCATCCTCAAGAAAAAGGGCAGAAGATTTCTAAACCAAAACTAGCCCTTAGCCCACTTACTAAGGTACATTTCTGGAAAATAGCAAGTGCATATCTGAACTCCATCAACATGTTTTAGATTCAAGGCTTCCTGGTTCCTGACAAATACTATTACCATTAACTTAGTATGCAAATGGTGGGCAAGAATGACAGCCATATGCCCTGTAAAGCATAATTCTATGATTTTAAACATTAATTCAGGCTATTATTCTCAGAAGATGAACCTAGGTTCTGAATCTGAGTGAGCCAAGGTATCTAAGGTACCTGCATCAAGTGCCCAACTGCTAGAGAAGGTCAGGAGTTCAGACCCATCTCTGTGCCTAGTGTTTCTTTGGACTAGTTTTGTCCAGCTCCTCACTTAATATGCAAGCCTTCTGAATGTCACTTAATAGTGACATTTATCATTCATCCTTTCCAGTTACACGAATGGGGATCTTGTTGCCATTTGATTATCTGAATCACTTTGCTGTAGCCACATACCAAAATTTTAGGCATTATAATATGATAGTGTCTAAAGCTGACCCTAAAGCAGGTGGTTGGGATATTGCCCTGCTTTTGCAGACTTCTCTTACTGAGATTCCTCACATTAGTATACTGTAGTAACAATCCCTGCTGGAAGGTGAAACATAGAAAGCAGAATGTGAATCAGAAGTTAGAAACCAATTCAGCCTCTTTGCCAATTCTAGGAAACAGTAGAATCTTCAGTGAATTTTTAGATAATTTTTTTAAATTTCTCCTTTAAGAATTAGAACAAGAACACACCAACTTAATCTAAACGCCATGGGCAAAAAGAAAAAAAAAGAAAAGCAACAATGAAAATCTGCATGAATACCAGCAAAAGCAATCACTGCATCCCTCATATTTTTATAGTTTTCCATGTAAAAATTACCAGAACTCTTTCTAAAATAGACAGAGTCTGACAACACTGGACATTCTGGTTTTGCAGTATATCAAA
>Ga0181612_129566_pt1 | contig 13156 bp, 6 predicted proteins | sample HoacroProtozoa21_FD_119630 | JGI IMG/M metagenome (GOLD analysis project Ga0181612, IMG submission 119630) | Hoatzin crop microbial communities from Cojedes, Venezuel. Combined Assembly of Gp0051906, Gp0051904, Gp0051908
AATTTATTTACAGACACTAGAGATTTCAGTTCAAAAGGATGACCTTTTCAGAAAGCTGTGGAAAAAGTTAAAAAGGAAACTGCTTTGCACAGCTCCAGTGCTGCAGCTGCTGGTATGGGCATCCAGTAAAGTGTGTAGAATGAAACAGCACTGATAATCCTCATAAAAAATTTAGAATGGATGCAGAGTTTGAAACTTCTGTATCCTGAGTGGATTTTATTTGTTTGGTCCATACTGGAATAACTGGCTGAGGGCTTATTAAATGACTGAGAATAATAAATAAGGAAGTCAGAGAAATTACAGGTTTTCATTAGTCTTTAGATGGATGAAATTGTTTAGCTGTTGTAACTCTTCTCCACTGCTTTGTGTCGTATTTAATTCTATTTCTATCAAAAGAAGCATACAAAAAAGGAGGATGATTAGAGAACACAGCTTGCTAAAGATAATTTGCTGCCATCTATGGCTTTTCAAGTGGAACTCAAATGACTGTTGCAAAGAATTAAGACAAATATTTTCCTTGTAAGAAATCTGGATGAGGATGAGATGTTTGAAAATAATTAATAGACTTAACTAAGGCATCAGGATTTAAGTGCTTTTTTTCCCCAGACCTTTGGAAATTTTACATACCACTTCTCATGTTACTGTCATTAGAAAATGGCTAAAAATTAGGTGGGTTTGTGCTTTTTGTAGCAGATCCCTCTTTGCTTTCTCATGATGCTGTGACAATACACAAAAGCTGTAAATTTTGTTCAGATACACCTGGAAGTTTCCCCTTTTGAAGCAGGTAGAAGCAAAATTGGAATGAAAATAGGAGCTTGTAAAGGAGCTCCCAGTCTTCTAAACTAGGGGGAATCTGGGCAGGATTGTGCCTGAGCTTTTCTTGCTGAGAAGTTATAATACATTCAGAATTTTAAAGAAAATAAAGAATCTTTTAAATATGAACAAGGCTCTACTGACTTCAGCAGCTTCGTTGAAATGTTAAGAGGAGTAAAAGTTTTCAATGTGGGAAGAGAGAGGGAAATCAAGCAGGAAATGGGTGCAGGAATGATCTGGACTGCTCCTCAGGAAAGAGGAAGCTCTGGGATTGCTGGCTCAGGAGCAGCGTGGAGAAAGTGGGAAGAGAAAGTGCAAAGAAGACTATATTTTAATGGCAGGGAGAAAATTCAGAAGACCACTGTGTTCTGAAGAAGCTAGGGGAGTAAAGTTGGAAGGGATATGGAAGGTGAAATGGAGGCATAATGTAGAACCGGGATGTTTAAAGGTGAAGATTAATACAAAAGGATTAAAGTGCATAACACTGCCGTTCAGTCAATACATGAAGAACGATGTATCCGATTAGGATCTCTCTTATTCTCCATTTACACATGCAGAACTGCACTGACTAATGCAGCAAATTTGGTTCAAATCTCTGTTGCTGACAGAACAATACTGATACCTGTGTAGGAAATTCTTCAGCTTTTTCAGAACTCCAGCATTAGGAAGGCTGAACACCAGCTGATCAGAGGCTTTTCAGTTTCCATTTTCAGACATTTCACTCTTTGCAGTGAAGTAGGACCTTGCTTCAAAAACTGTGAGATAATACAGAAATGGTCAAGGCGGGGGGACAGTGGGGAGAAGCATGGGAGTAAGAAAAACTGCACTTTATTCAAAGCATCCTGTTTCAGTTGGCATTCGTGGAGTTACACATGTGCTATATGTGCACATACATAAAAGACACATTTATCTACAGATGTGGCTAGTGATGCTTTGGTTGGAAAAAATACGTACTTTTCCTCTCTTTTTTAACCTTATCTGTGCATTCTTGGGTCATGTAGCCTTTGTGCTGACTCTGGACAAAAATCCCCCTTTGATGGAGGATACATGCTGAAAAGTAGAATTCTGAATTATGTTCTCTAAATTATCCCGTGCTCAGAGAGCAAGTATTGATTTTAAAAATGACTGAGCCAGACCTCGCACTGCAGTCCCCCCAAAGCACAACAAACAGCAGTCATGTGTTCAGGTACCAAGAGGCCACTGTGCTGGCATTGTTTCAAAAAATCAGAAAGTCATCAATCAACCAAATAGTAATCGGAATAAGTACATGGTATCTAAAGACACATTTTATCCAGTTACATGCTCCAATTCAGTTAGCTACGAAGAGAATTAGAACAATATTGGACCGATTAACAAGTCTGCCTTGGGAACTGTGAGCTGTGAAGTTATTTATTTTGCTGCCTTGTATAAAAGAATGAGCAGAATTTCATCTGCATAGTCAAGCATTCAGTAACTTCCCACAATAAACAACACAGCATGTTTTCGTGCTGGAGTGTTCTTTATGGAGCCTGATTGAGAAAACAGAATTTTACTGTAATTGCTTTCTGTAGCTTTCAGATGGTTTGGACACAATTGTATTTCAGGAAGATTTTTTTTTCTTCAGGAGTCGTTAGTCATCGGTGCTGCAATGGAACTTCACAAGCAGTAAAATTATTAGGATCAGTGTATTCAAAACATCATTGAGTTTTATTTTAATGATACAATTTAAGGATCAATGCAAAAAGCACGGTTTAGAATTTCAGTCTTGCACAATTCAATTGAATCAATAATCTACGGTGTTGCTATGCAGGATGCACTTCACAATAATATAAAATATACCAGTTCTAAAGAAATACGTGGCTGAAAAATACACTGTTCAAGTGAATACATCCAGCTCTGTATACTTGCAGCTGTCTTTTGGGAGATACAATACAGGAACAGACAGACAACAAAATGTTTTGTAAGTTAAGGTAATAACTTATACAATTAAGATGGCTGAATTTTTCAGTACTGCTGTATAGCACTTCCCCGAATGAAATCTCTGACTTTTAGGTTTAGAGGTTTAGAATTCCCAGGCTCAGATTGCTATTAAACATAGCACATGGTTTTCAGTATAGAGAAAATTAATTTTAAACTATTATAATTCAATAAATCTAGAGTTTACTGATGAGTCAAAAACAAGGTACGTGTGTACGTAAGATGCCATAGTATTGTCTCCTAAGACCTAAGCTGATTTTTACATTTAAATTTTACATATATTTTTAGTGTCTGGAGGGAAGGATGTTTTTCTGTGTTCTTACTAATGATAAATACAAATGAGTTATGTTTCCTTTCCTTAGAGCACCCCACCTGTCTGCATTGTGTAATTATATATGAAACCTGCAAGACACTATTTACATTCATTTGTAGGGCTCTGCTGTAACTCAGATTTAGCACGAGTTTGTGTCACACAGCCACTCCCCGCTCTTTGTTTCCTTAGATTTCAAGAGACAGCAAGGTTGAAGGAGTGAAGCTTTAATTACCTTCTCACCACAGACAAGTGTGGCTTTTCTAGGTCTGAGCTTACAAAACGGAGCTGGAAGGATCCGAATTAATCTATATGATACCTGGCCAATGTATTCAGCTACTTGAGGGTCATCATATTAACATGCTGTCAAGTCCCATCCCTCTCAAAAGCACTTACTTCTGTCCTTTCTCCTTGGGAAAAAAACAGCTTCTGGGCAGCAGTGTGTTATTCAAGTCAGGTGAATAAGCTTAACATAGGCAATGGTGATAGAAAACATTTGAAGCTTTGCTTTCCCAGGCAATGATCACTGCAGGGAGCTGAAAAATATGCAAAGGGAGCATTGCTGATTCATTCAATAGATCTGTATGCTTGGGAAACAACATCCAGAAAGGAGATAGGTGACAGTTCTTCCTCACCATTTTCGGTGTAAAGCATTTTTAAGAATCTGTCTAAGGTGAAGTATAGGTAAATTGTTCAGGTCTTGTTTTGTTGTTATCTGCTTCTCCAGATATTTAAATATGGTGGAAAACCCAGACCTGTGTGACTCAGAAGCTCAATCCCTTTGTAAGTGGCATCTGTTTTTTCGTAACCGTAGTGCTCTTCGAAGTTGCAGTTTGACTGAACACGAATCAGTAATGAAACTAAATGAGGTTTACTTTAATAGTTTTGTAGAGGCATAAAGCATTTTATATCTTTGTTAATTAGCTAATATGTCTTGTTTCAGGTGCTTTTCCCACTCTGATGTGTCTGTCTGTCTCTGTGTATGTTTTTCTGTTTTCACTGAGATATTTTCAGAAGCCTCTGCCTTGTTGAAAAACAAAAAACTCTACTGCACCTGTAGGACACTTGAAGTATGGAACATTGAGCTCATCTTACTTCTAGAAAAAATAATCATCTTTATTTTGTGAAAAAGAAATAGAGAATTCTAAAGATTCACCTTTGCTTTCCATGGAAGTAGATTTCTACAGTATGTTGCAGTTTCCTGTTTCCTGCCTTACGGAATTTGAAGAATTAGCCAGGAGAAAAATTAGTCACTACACATAGTGATTAACCTGTGTGGGGAAAAAAAAAAGTTAGGAAGCTTTAGAAAATCCTGAATAATAGTGCAGAAGCTGTTCACCATGTGCTTGTGGAGCTTGTCTCCAAAAATGCAAAGTGGGACACTCTTTTTAAAGGAGAAGTGGCTGAAGGCACAGTTTTTCTTCTCCTTTCCACTTCACAGCAGACATTTTTTTTCTCTTCCCACAGTGTTAAGCTGACAGGTTTTTCTCCGAAGAAGCAGATTTGTAAGAAATTTGAGTTTTTCATGCAAGGATGTTTGTAATTTTAGAGTAAGGAGGGCAAGAACAGCAGAAGGAAAAAAAGGAGACAGTGTGATTCTTATACGTTTTGGAGTCCCATGTGTTACCTAAAAATAGCTCTTTGTGGAAACTAGCTGGTTTTCAAATACCCTTGAATTGCAAACAGAACTTACGTGAAATCCGTGGTTAAACATGGATGCAGTGTTTAGTGAAATATGTATTTTCCATTAAAGAAGAACTCTTAAAAGAGGATGACATAAATTTAGGCAAACTGATGAGGGCAAAAATGAGACCCTGACCAGATTCCACGACCTGCAACTGCCTTGTCTGCCTAGGCCCATTGGCAAGTATTAAATAGCCATTAAGTCCCCCAGACTTCTCTGTTAGCTTGATCCAGGTTTGTCAGGAGAGCAGAAGGAGGTAGGATCTGGCCACGCTCCCACACCGAGCTGACATTCCAGGTGGATGGCTCTGAATAGGTTCACGTGGTAGAAGAAAGGCCAAAACACGTCAGTCTCATGTATGAATGGTTTCTATTAGTTATTTTATTTTTATGATAAAATTGGGACCTGGAGGTTGAAGGAAGAAGGGAAAGGAATGCAGAGAAAGAAATTTGAGTTCTTTCCCCATTCTGCCAATATTTTACTGCAGCCTAAAGATAAGGTCATAAAATTACTTGCTCTGTTTCTTCATCTGCAAAATAGGAAGCAGAGGAGCTGCCTGTGGTATCGTGAAAGTACGAACAAAAAGCCCTAACTCTCAAATTGTTCTTCTTGTATGTTGCAAGAGGTTTTTCCAGTCCTAAAAAGTATGTGCTGCAAAATACATGTAGCATAAAGAAGCCAATTTACTTAATACTTTGATTTTTTCCAGAAAAACAAAATATTAAATTATCCTAGGTCTGTTAGCCACTTTAATTGCTTGTTTACTTACTGCTGAGAGCTTGTACGAATTAGAAGATGTAAATGAAGCAGTAAGAAACACATAGCTGTAGCCAGCTGTGGCAAACCTCTGTTGGGAGTGAAAGTTTTGTTCATGTTCACATTCCCAGTGGACTAGAATTACAGTAAGTGAAATTCACGTACTTCAAAAAGGTTCCTCATTTGCAATTTATGAGACGGAAGTGCATCAAAGGCATAAAAGCCAGCAAATGGTCAGAAGCTAAAAGTGAGGAGTAGCCAGGCTTCAGAAAACTTATTAAACTGATGATGCCATTGTATGAATAAAATAACTTACCTCAAGAAATCTATAGCTAGACCATCTCCCTTCAGATGAATATCTCTATTCTAATGCAGTACACTGCACTGAAAATGATTTTCAATGTAGTTTGCTCTCTTATCTAGCAAGGTGCAGCAGTCGTGGCTTTGTGGAGTGCCTGAGTATTCACCAAGTGCTGGCTTCCAGGTCAGCTGAGGAGCAACTCCAGGCAAGGCAGCGGCTGTCCTCAGTAATCCCAGATTGCTAGATTGACTCCTGGTTTTGCTTCTGCTTCCTTAACTTGGAAGCCAAAACCAGTGGAGTGAAAGGGTGTGCAATGGATATGATGCCTCCCTGATTTCCATTCCAAGGAGTCCACTGAGATCTGACATCCTTCAAAGCTTTTTCTGTTCTAGTTTTGCAATAGGAGTAGGTGATGTCCTTGTTGCTCTTGCTGTACAGCATTGATTTTGGCTGTTACGACCCTGGGCTCAACCTACTGTCTCTCCTTTTACTACAGTTTAAAACTGTTATTGTGGTTGATGAGTTCAAGTTCATTCTGACTTCATATTTCAGTGGAGGATTTTTTTTTTTGCATTAATAATGACCAATATTTTATAGTCCAGAGAAGGAAAACACTGTTTAAGGGGGTAACAGCACACACTTACAATGGTCTCTTGCACCTTTTTGTGTAGGGGTCTAGAATTCGGGTCATGTGTGTTTTGCTCTCTCTATCAGGTGTCTAATGGCAGTTAGTTAGGTCCCAGACTCTCTGAGAAAAGACTGTCATTTTTACCGTAGTTTTAATGAAGTTGTCACTGTAGGGTCCATGCTTCTGAGGTGACACAGCAGCGGTCCTTCATGGTCCATTCCTGGACATTTGCAACTGCAGACTGTCCAGCCTGCCTGATGCTCCACTAGCCTCTCATGGAGCATATTCCCCAGCCAGCTATGATACTCACTTTCTAATCCTGTTTTTGTATTCTCAAATATACCTACTAGATATTCTCAGAATATACCCAGAGGAAGAACATTTTTTCTCATTTTGATACCATATTTGGTAAGAGAAAGCATAGGTTTGGCTCAACTACTGTCTCTACAGATGTGTTTTCATCAGAATATGAAGGAAAAAATTATCCTGTGAAAGGTCTTTTCTTATTCACTAGACTGCCACTCAGTAATTACTTCTAATGCTGGTTTTGCCAGTTTTTGTTAGCCTTCTCTGTCCCCATTGTTAGTGTTGATATCAGTGCTACTGGGCATTTTTTCTTCTAAATAAAAGCCTTGTACAGCAAGGGTCATCCAAGTGGCCCAGCAACATTCACAGTCAATGGTGGGATTGCATCAGGACTCCAGAAGCTGACTGTCTGGACTGAGCTTACCTGTTTCTGTGTATTTAGATGCAGACTGCTACAATCCAATTCATTCAAATCAACATCAATTTCCTCTGCACAGCAAGATGCCCCAGACTTTTCATGGGTTTCTTTTATGGGTTTTTTTAGGGTCTTTGCCCTTAAAATTCATGGCAGACACTTGAGAGGTTATGTCCTTTTCATGACTCACTTCAGGGAGTTTCACAGATGTCTTCAGTTTGTTCAGGCAAGATTTCTATCTCTTACTCTCCAAGCAGAAGAGAATTGCCATTAGCCTTTTATACTAGGCTTAATTGCCAATTACCAGCAGGTAAACAGCCTCATAACACTGCATTGCTCCAAGCTTATTACACTTTGCAAAGGACTCATGTGCAGAGAAATCTCTGCAGAAAGAGGGCTAAAGGGTGTTTAAGAACCTCCCCATTTCTTCCAAAGTTTCCAATACCTCCTTGTAGGTGTGAGAGCTCCTCATACATTTAGCTGGAATATCACAGCTTGTTCCTGTTAAAAACCTTATAATGTCGCCTTCCAACAACAAGGGCAAAAAGCATTTAAAATAATAGTCTTTCACAAAATAAAACAAATGTATTTTGAAAATTGTATCAACACAAGCAAACAATTTTCCACATGATTTTTGAAAAATAAGAAATTGTATATGCAAAATGAAGTAAAGAAAGAAGCATCTGTTTTGTTCTGGTTTGTTTAATCGCATTTCTCCATATTTTAAGCAGAGCAGGTCACAAACACAGTCCAGTGGGGGAAGTTCAGTATATTAAATGCACCAGCAGTTTTCTCTTACAAATTGATTATTTAAATTGAGCTGCTCTCAAGTAATGGACAATACCCGTGCTTACAAATTTGAGTTTGTGTGGAGATTTGCATTCCAATCCATTGTTCTTTTTTCTCTGTGTTACCAGAGACATCCAACTTAATTTCTTTATGCTTATCTCAGCACTTACATCTTAAAATTAAAACTTACTGGGGGTTCATAAATTACAGTAAGGAATTATATTTTTTGCTGCTTGTCTCTCTTGTCTGCATTTTTCTCCTTTCAGGACCCCAAGCCATACTGACACATGCGTATGGCTGGATGCAAGAATTTTTCTGCTGATGAAACTAATGCAGATATTTGGGAAGGTTAAAAAGAAAATTGCTTTGACATTTTGGCTCAGCTATGAGATCTGTAGTGTGGGACTGGAAAGTAGGGAGTAGTGACAACTCCTCCTCCAGGCACTAGCCCCAAAGTGGGAGACACCTTTCTGAGAAGAGATAAAGGAATCACTGGGAGTGGGAATTTATCCAAAGATTCTTGGAAGGACACCCAGGCTCTAATGTTTTTACTGCTCTGATTTTTGGATGGTTCATGAGCCAAATTAAGTTGTTCTCGTATTTCTTGTAGTATCTACTGCTGTCAACAGCATCATCACAGAAAGTAATTTCAATTAAGCACAGACACTCCTGATTACTCTAGCTGGACAGAGCTCTGAACATTCAAACCTGCCTGTAGTTGATTCACAGAAGAGTTTGAATTGGAATCTCCTTCACTATAAACAGCAGAACAATCCCATTGGAAGTAGACAGAGTTCCAATAGTCTTCAGGGTCAGCCCAGAAAAAGGTCTTCTGCAGATCTAACTAAATTTCACTGGCAGATCTTGTCTCTGTTATGCTTCGTTCCATTGAGGGTGCCTAGCAACTTGGCCATATCTCATAAGCCTTTGCTTTTGGAGTTAGACTTGCCAGTGCAGCTTTAAACTAAATAGGGCTGTAAATCAAAATGTCCTCATCTACAATTCTTTCCTGAGTGTGTGATTACAATCATGCTGCATGCTATTTGTACCGGGATGTTTAAAACTGCCTATAAAACAACAGCTAATTGCTGATCTGCTTAATTAAAGAGAGCCTTTTGTTGTCACATATACAAAGATAAATGAAATAATCACCTTTGGACTAATGAGAGATAATTAGATTATGCAGTCCGATAAATAAAGACAAAAATCCTGCAGATTGCCACTGTACTCTGGGCAGCTGAGATCACAACAGGGTTTAGAAGTGCACTTTCCTCTCGTTTCTACTTTAGCTGTAGTGGTTTGGATTTTTTCCATCCCAGAGTTAACACAGTGATCGGCACTTCCAGGCATTAATGACTGCTGTTATGTACTATAATTTAGAATTTGTTGTTTAACAGCAGTGTGATTTGCAGGGACACAGTTTAATTTACTGAGAATTTAAGCTCCCATTTAAAATATAAAAAATCCTGCCTCTGACTGTTCACTGACCTTACAGCCTGAACAGATGCACAATGCTGACAGTCTTCTTCAAGAAAGGAGGTAAAATCAAATCGCCATGTTTGTGGTTCTTGTTACCCTATTTAGATTGATAAACAAAGAATCAGTTTTGTCCAGAAGGTCTAAAATACATGTACTGAGTGGGTGTTAACACTGAAGTCTAGTAATAGCAGTTTGTCTGTCTGTCTTTAGTGGAAATTTCTTATTTAGCGGAATCATACAGTTTCTCCAGGACTGGTGTCCAGAGCTTAGGGGAAATAGCTCACCAGCTTTCTTCATTCTTCCTTTCATTTGTGGTCTCCAAAGGAATAACTTTAGCTCACCAAAAGACGCACTTCAGGCATGCACATAATGCACATATGATCAGACTATAGCTTGCAGGAGATTAACTCATCACACAGCTATATATCATGGACATCATCAACACCGACTGTTTTATTCTTCAGATTCACTTCTGTTATGGTGCACTACTTGGTAATGTTGGCAGATCCTAATATTTCTTGAAAAAAATGGCAAAAAAATAAATTAATTTGCCTTCAATTATCATTTTCCATGCCACAGTTTTATAGCAGCTCTGCATTTCACACAACATACATGTTAAACTCAGCAAAACCTTTGATAGAATGAGGGTATCAATAGAGGACAACTTTTCCAAGCAAGCATAAATGAGACACTTCTCTTGAACACGGTGTTTCCCTGGCAGGTCTCTGTTTACAGCTGGATTTTTTCTTCATGGAACTGGTTTTTGGTGTCAGCAGCCAACACACAGAAAAAGCAATGGTTATTTCCTAAGTGACAGGAATATGAACTTCTTGGAACCCTCACCTACATCATGTGATTGTCAGCAAGTAAAGATCAGTTGTTTATCAGCTATTTTGTCTTATTTACATGATCAGAACAAACTATCATTTTGACGATATGTCTTCCTACGTTTATGGCTAAAGCCCAGCCTAAAGAGGGTCCTAAATCAGTAATCAGAGCCTTATGCTGCTGCTATAAGAACAGTGTTCTAGTGATTTTAATAATTTTCATCACATTTGCTACTTAGATTAATCAAATATATGATTAAACATCTGGTACCTTCTTCTATCTCAGTGCTCACCATTCTGGTGCCACAGCACCTACTGAGCACTGTGTGCTAGGGACATTCACGGGGCTGGGTGCACCCCCTGGAAACTGGAAATCTCTCCTGTTTGACCTCCACAGGAGCTCTCCCCTGCTAGAAAACACACATGCTTTCTGCTGTCTTTAGTGCTAAAGCATTTCACTACTCTGCTGGTCTCAGACACATCTTGATGACAAAAAAGGTCCATTTCTGCCTTCTTTCTTGCTGTTCATGAGCTTAGATACTCTTCCTCCTCTGTGTGAGCACAGAAAGCTTCAGCCAAGGGGGGCTGGCTGGTTATTCACCACTCTCTTTACAAGACTGTAAATGCTCCTCTGGGTTTGTGGCTGCCTTTGGTTTACTTCTTGTAGGGACCAGAAGACAGTTCAGAATATATTCTCACTGTGTGATGTCTGATTGTTTCTAGGCCATTGCCTATTGTCTTGCTCAAGTCTGAGAAGCCAAGCAGAGGGGTGATGCTATGTGCAGTGTATGACTGAAAGCACAGTAGTTACTCGTATGTCCACATTATGTGCTGGGACGCTTGCATACATCTTCCATGTCTAGTATTAAGGTCACCTTCACAGGGATACACTGTCACACTGGCACCTATTTTCAACCTATTTTTCAAGCCTCTTAAATCTAGATTAGACCAGTTAATTATTTTAATACCTTCACATTCAGAGTTAGGATGTTGCATGGTATTAATGCCCATTTAATTAAAGACAACCAGCCAAATCTTCCATTTAACCTTCATAAGTTTTTCCTATTAACAACACCGTATTTTGTCTATGCTTACATGGGTCACAACACGGATACAAAGAAAAAGGATGGAGAAGTGCATTTAATTATATAGCATGCATAGGTCAAGTGTTTGCCTCATATGTCACTGTATGGCAAAGACGACTGCAGGAAAATCAGCTACACAGTGAATCAGGTCTGCTGGAGAGCCCTGTGGTCTCTCTCCGCTGGAGAAACCATCCACAGAGCCTCCTGCCCTGCCTCGTACCTTCACCCACATTAAGTCATGTTTATTTACTCGGGTAAGAGAAAGGAAGCAACAGGACCACCTGAAAGGGTGGATGTTGCTCATTGTGAGCAAAAGAAGATGAACTGGACCCTTTGTTACTGGGCAATAGCCTTTTTTTAATGGATTTTCAGGAAGATCTATATACAACACACATCCTCCCTCATTAAAGGCAGCTTGAACACTTAGCAAAGGTCAGCTCCTACCTGGGGTAGAGCTGTGGGGAGACAAGAGGTTAAGGCTAGTAAAATTCCCATGATATCTTATATGGAGGTGAAGAGATAGCATATGAGAAAAAATCAGAAGAAATATCATGTCCAGCTACGTAAGAGGAATGAGCTTTTAACTCTTGGAACTTCTGAGGTAAAATATTTGTTAGCTGATATCTGGACTACTGATCTGTAGCTACTCAAAAACAATCCTCTACCAGTTAGTTTCTGAGAAGCTTTTTTTCCTATTCTCTTTATCTACTGAAAAGCTGCTGTGCTGCTGCAGGAAGCCGGCCAATGCTCATCCTCATCATCTGGAGCCCTCAGTCCTGGATCTGGACTCTCTACTGACAAGTGCTTCCCAAACACAGAGCGAAAAGTGATCCCTGCATCAGTAGTTTGTGAACAGATTATTCTTGCACATATTCTTCTTTCTCTTTGGATTATGGTAAAGGGTTGCATTGTATTTTCTTTTGATTAGAGGTGGGCCAAAACTGGAATCACTTTGAATTGCAGATTTAAAATAAAATTGCAGAAAGCAAGTGCTCCCTTACATCTTTATTTAGATCAAGATTTCAAATAAGCAATTGCAAATTTGTAGAGGGCAAAAATATGAGGAGAGCTCCATCAAAACCAGCTTTTGCACTTGGTTGGGAAAGGCAATTTTTTTCTTCTCCACTAATTCCTCAGGAGTTTTGCTGATGTTTCCGGTTGTTGCAGAATGACTTGTGTTCTCTGTACAGCTGAGGGGAACTGATGGTGTTTAGTGCTAGTGAAGTCACCAGCCCTTTGCACTGCCAGGTTGACTTTTCTCCACTGGGGCTCAGCTGGGCATGTCAGAGAGTGATGGTGTAGCCAGCGGGCACGTCCATCACCACATTAACAGGGGGCACTGCTATAGCATCGCTGAAGGCAATGTCAATGCCTCGATTAGTAGGACCAGCCCGTGTAGATTAAGAACTTGATCCTAAAACCCAGGAAAGCCAGCAACCTCAAGTCAAATCATCTCTGTAAATTAAAGATCCCTCAAAGGCTTCTCTTTTTCAGAAGTTCAAAACTTTATAGTCATGTTTCCTTCTTGATTTTCTGTTTTTCCTTTTCTCTGGTTTAGCTGTGTAGTTGGACTCTTTATGCATCAGTTCAGAGATAATAAATGTTTAGTGGCAATTTGCCAGCTTGAACTCACAAGTGCTGAGCTTATGCATTACTAGGAAATAGTGGTTTTCTGTGGGGAAATATCTCCAAACATGATTAGTAAAAAAAAAAAAAAAAAAAAACCCTTTGGAAAAAATGGTGGGCTGCTAACAAAAGGAAAATATTTTTTTTGTACATTTCCTAAAACATGAAAGAAGCGGTGGAT
>Ga0181612_128786_pt1 | contig 13155 bp, 12 predicted proteins | sample HoacroProtozoa21_FD_119630 | JGI IMG/M metagenome (GOLD analysis project Ga0181612, IMG submission 119630) | Hoatzin crop microbial communities from Cojedes, Venezuel. Combined Assembly of Gp0051906, Gp0051904, Gp0051908
CCAATTCTTCCAGCACCTGGAGGGTGCTGCCGGTGTGTCTGAGGGACTTGTCCTCTGTCCCTGCGTTAGACCTTGTCCCACTGAGCAAAGGCAGCCCTCCAGCCTGGCACCCAGGCCCCAAACCAGCTAGTCCCTGCTGAAAGTGTCACTAAATGCAGCTGTAAGAGTGTGAGTGGATGGGGAGGCAGGTCTGCAGACAAAAGGCAGGTAAAAGCCAAACGAAGTACTCCAGCAGTGAGATGAAGCAGCTCACTGACCTAAACCGTCCTCCTCTTCTCTCAGGTTCAAAATACCACACTCGGTGCCCACGCCTTTCCAGTAGCAGCCTGGGCACAATGTAGGGTCTCCCTTGGGATGCAGGAAGAGAATATGCAATGACAAGGTCTATGGCAGACAGAAGCTCCCAGGCTTTTGGAGCTTTGCAAGATCTTTTGCAAGCAAACCACACCAACCTACTCCACCTCTTGTCCCACCACCCCATTCACCGTGGGTTGTGCAGGGAGCAGTTTCCTCTGCACTCGCCCAAGCAGCGTTAAAGAGGTGGCAGGAGGGCATTTACAGAAACAGAACTAAGGCCAAATCTTGATTATGTCCATAGCTGAGGTGCTGCAGCACACTTTCACTCAATAGACACTGCCTTAAGACTACACTAAATAAATAAAGGGCCCATATGTAGCATCCAAAGCCACCCACAACAACATCTGTCTGAATAAGAATGGTAGGATCAAGCGTCATTTTCAAGGTGCAGGTGATAGCTCAGGTATAGAATAGGTACTCAAACACTAGTCAAAACAAGAGAAGTGTGTTGTCAGTCCAGTCACAAACAACAAAGAAATCTGGTCTCAGACTAACACACGTGTTTTTCCCACAAGCCGGTGGTTACGCACTGGCAACACGGCTGTGTCTGCTCCGGCAGGATGGGACACACGCCACCGCAGCTATTTAACTGACATTTCATGGCAAGCCTGCAGCTGCGAGCGCTGAAGTTTTCTCAGGACCGCATGTTCCCGACTCAGTTCCAGTTCATTAGGCCTGTCTGGGCGCTTAGCAGCCTCAAGTCGGTCTGTAACAGCCTGATAAGGTCTCTCCTGACTTCGGCTTTTACAGCTCACTGCTGCAACTTCCAGCCGTGACATCATCTCCGCACACAGCAAAACATCTGCCCGCGACGACTGTCGACAGCAGCTCAAGAGCTCCCGAGATCTTACCGGGACTGCATCAGGAAGCGGAGTGGCTCTTCAGGAAGGAGCAGCCTGTGTGTATGAGTGCCCACGGACTGCAGCGCAGCCAGGCGAGAGCTGTCTCATCCCATCAGAAGGTGGCCACCGGTTTCTCCTGCCTTGCTGGGTGACCTTTACATTACAATATTCACCGGGGCCCTTCTTCTGTCACGGCATAGCACAGCAGGAACCGCTGGAGATCGCTTGCCTCTGAGGTTGTCTAACCCACTCAACCCGTAAAACCTGCTTAAGGCGAAGGTGGTAAAACACCTCCCAGTCTCACAGCCTGACACCAGGCTTATGGAATCACAGAACCATAGAATAGAATCAGAGAATGGTGAGGGTTGGAAGGGACCTTAAAGATCACCTAGTTCCAACCCCCCTCAACCGCTGCCGGGAGTGGGCAGGGACAGACGGTGCTGCTGCGGCTCTTCGGGGCTCTCCAGGGCTCTCCTTGTGAGCCTGCTTGCAGGGCACGGCACCTTCAACCCTCGCCAGGCTTCTCAGACGCGCTCCCCCACGTGACATGCTGCCTGCACGGCAGACCGGCTCAGCCCTCATCATCAGTCACTACTGTTTGTCCAGGTTTCCTGGGGAAATCTTTCCTTCTGTCCCCCAGAGATCTGGAAGGTAAACAAACAAGGAAAAGACTGCGTTTGTTTTACAATTTGTATTTTAACACCTGACTGTGGGCATTGCTCCGAGAACAATCAGAGTGAGTTTTTTGAGGTCCAGCCTCAGACTGAGCTTTCAAGCAAGAGCAGACAGACAGACCGTAATTAGATGCAATAAGCAAACACAATGATAGGAATATTAACGTCCAAGACACACACAGTCAGGCAGACTGGAGCGGTGTACGTGTAGCAGAGGAAAGCCGATTCACATCTGCTGCAGCGCTCGGGCTCCCTGCACACGGAAGCCTGCACTGTCCGAGGGAGCAGGTGCTCTCCGGAGCAATTCCAGGTGCTGCAATACCTGCAACACCCATCACAGCTCAGCAACACCAGGCAGAACTCAGGTTTTCCTTGGCTTCTTAAAGAAGCCATTTGCTGTGCAACCATGCAGACATACTCAGTGAAGGATTGCCTGAATGCAGAAAGGACAATTCTAGAGAAAGTACGACAACGTTCAAATTGCAGGTGGATCACAGCAATCCTCCCAGAGACCGTGCTACCAGCATTTCTCTATCAGTGCTTACTAGTTCATATGAAGGGAGACAGCAAAAGATGCAGAAACTGCAGGAAGGACAGAGGAAGATCAGACTGGCTGCTGGATGTGATGCTGCACTCACGAAAACTTGCAAGATAGCAAAAGATGAGTAACACCAACAAACTGGAGGCTCTTTGACTGCCTTGTGCCTTAGTCAAGGTAGCTCTATCCAAAAAACATTGCTTCCCATGTCAGAGCTGCACTGAAGCAGTGCAGGATCTTCTGCTGTCACCAATCCCAGCAGAGCAAAGCCATAGCCCCTTGACCAGTGCCAAAGCAGTGAATTAGGAGATCATCATAATCTTCCTTATCCTGTACCTCTCTACTCTTGCCGCAGATGGGCAAGGGCTGATCTACCACAGTATGGTCTAAGCAGGACCTTCCATGAGAGTCTAATTTTAGATACAGAGAGATAAATCCTGTGCTTTTGACCGACCCATGGACAGCTTCTCGTTGGTGCGATGGACTCCTTGATGCATAGGAAGGAACGGCCAGACTCTACTTGAAGTTTGGGTCCCACCAGCCAGTTTTGCTGGACTTTCCCTCGGGGGAAGGCGGAGGTAAATGGCAAGTTGTGTCACCAGCGGTCGTTCGGGGAGCGGAGCTGCAAGTCACTCACCGCTAATGGGATTCTGCAGCTTTAATGATTACGAAAAGGTTAAAATGACCTGCCAGGCACCCTCAGCCATTTAAGCCTCTTTTCCTTCCTCGTGCTGCTTTAATCTTGGTAGCACAGTCACGTGACTCGGCCAAAAAAAGCCCTGAAGCCGATTAGTGGCTTTCCACCGGCTACAAACGACTCAAAACATTTGGGACAGTGTAGATGCTCCAGAATGAGCAGCCTGCTTTGCCTCGATGAAGGCCGCCACCTTTACAAGTCGCCAAGATGGTACAGCCCCAGGGGAAGATCCCCGAAACCAAGGGGACAGGCTGTACGCATTTCCACCTGTATCAATCCTGTTACATATTTCCCCCCTCCCACCTCCAAAACCCAACCCTTCCCACCCGACTTTGCCTACTGCTATGGAAGGCACTATGCTTGTCTCTACAGCAGTAAGCAAAGCCTAAGCCCACCCCATTGCCAGAGTGCTACGCTCAAAGCCTCTGCCGAGGTCGACCTAAACTTTTGCGTCAGCATCCTTTGATTCCTCATACACAGCAGTTCCATGAAAAAGGATTTTCAGGGCTACTGCAATTCAGAAACTGGGCACGAATTGGTGTCACGCTGGGGCAAAAGCAGTATGTGGGATCGTATCGTGATGCAGAAACAAGAGCCCTGTATGGTAACAGGGGAAATAATCCTTCTTCAACGGTGCTATTAAAGATCTTGAACAGGATCTGTGTCCAGTTTTAGGCATCACGCTTCAAGACTCATGCGGACTAGCTGGAAGGAATTCAGGAAAGAAATAAGGAGGATCAGAGTGTGGAAAGCATAATCTAACAGGAGAGCTTGAAGAAACCCAGATTGCTTAGCCTGGAGAAGAAAAGACCAAACATAGATGTAGTAATGGATTCAAAGACGTAAGTGATTGTCAAAAAAAAGATGAAGTGAATAACTTGTTCTCCATGTCCACCCAGGAAAAGCAAGCTCTCTAATAACAGAGATATTTAAGGGCTAGAAGAGATTGCCTTGAGAGGTGGTGGAATTGCCACTGATGACGGCTTTCACGAGCAGGTTGGACAAACATCTGTCAGCAGTAGTTTAGGTAGAGCTGAGTCTGCCTCGGGGCAAAGGGATGGGTTAGGTGACCCCGAGAGCCCTTCGAGTTCTGTTTCCCATGCCTACCCTGTACAAATAACACATGAGAAAATCTGTGGCTATTTCACTTCAGTTTCAGAAAGCAAGCACCACAATTATTTGAAGGCAAAAATGAAATCACTAAACAGCCTTTGATTGGCATGTCAGATTCAGTACTCTGAAACCATCCATGCATTTTGGGTTCCCATCACCTGCAGAAAGCCTCATCTAACTGGTGCTTTGCCAGCATGGTGACTGGCAAAGAAAGCAGGGCTAGCAAGAGCGTGTGGAGAACAAGTGCTGGTGTAGGGCCCTCTGATACTAATGGGAGGTTTGCAATAAAAAGGTTATATTGGAAACAGTTGGCTGTCCTAAAATACAGTTAGGGATTTCAAGAGTTAGTAGCCCCCTAAAAACGAGAGTTCTTATCTTCAAGAGTTATCGTTTCCAGCTTTTCCACAGAAATTCACAGTCCTAAATCACAGAAGGCCAACATGCACGAGGCTTGGTACGACTATAGTAAAAACATATGGTCTCTAGCTCAAAAAAGAGGAGCTCAGTGACTGCAGACAAGCTGGGGAATTCCAGGAAACCTTGTGGGTTCGGAAACAGCCTCAGCAGCACTGACAGGCCAACCGCAGTCAAGGCTCGTAAGCACTGTGACAGGGGAAGCCGCGAGAGAAGGCTACAGACACAGCCGTGTCCCTGTCTACGAGTCTTAGGGCAGCACAAGAGAAAGTACAAATGTGCTAATTTGAAAACTGAGCATGTGGGGAACGGAGACCAGGTTGTCCTAAGCTATTTTATTGGTCCAGAAACCCCCGTAATAAGCTGCTATCTTCCCCAAAACAACCACATGGTCTTTCAAGATAGGAAGGTAGCTGTCAGAAGCCCAAAGACTCTTGAGTTTGCACTAGTGAAACCAAAGAGAGTTGTAAATTCAACTCAAGTTGGGTTCAGAGCCCTTTGTCACTCTGTCACAGTCAGAAAGCTCTGGGAAACAGGCTGACCTGAAACATCAGGGCATGCCCAGCTGCCCTGTTAGTTACCTCTTGCAAATCCACTGAAATGAGTGCAAGTGTGTCCCAGAATCTGCTCCCTGCTCTCCACTGTGCACTACTGGCGCTCCACCTCTCAGCAAGGAGAACCAGCAAGCACCCACAACTGGTATTTTTGTCTTCGAACACATCACACTGACCAAAGCTGCGCAAGACATTTGCCCCCAGATCTGAACCCAGCCAAACACATGCAGCTTTGATCCCCCCCTCAAAAGATTTGGTGGGGTTGTTGCAGTTGCAAAAGCTTCACCATATTTAACAAGACCTTTGCTGAAGTTTCTACATTTTTATGGCAAACTTCTAACCATCAATGGTTCAAAAGCCTATGGGAAAGACAACAGGTTAATCCAAAGCCTTGTGAAACAGAACAGTTGTGAACGAGTTTTGCTTTGAAATTTTTAGGTTTGTTTGAATCCTTCAACATTTTCTCCCAGCTAGATTAACATTACCTCCTAGGTAAGAAGCACTGCCAAGTTTCAGACGGCTGTAAATCTTCTATTTGACATTGTACACACAAATGGGCTGGTAGGTTTTATGCAGAAATTCCCACTGCCTTTGCAGGAATCCTGGTTAGAAACTGATAGCACAAAGCAGTCCAGCTGCAGAAGGGCTCTCTTCAGTTTACAAAACTACTTCCTAAGCAACCTGCGTGGGGAAAGGCAGATTACCAGATTAATTGATAGGGGTTTTTTTGTCAAAAGGGTAAATAAGATGATCTTAAATATTTGCAAAAGCCATTCTTTGCAAACATCAAGCTGAAACTTCTGCAGGCTCTGAAAATGCATTTTGGGTTGTAAATCTGCTCCCTCCTTTTGCTTGGGAAGATTCTTCTGGACAATAAACGCAGCGAGGCCGGGAGAGGGCTGCATAATTATCCACTCCACACAATGGAAACCAGCCTTTCCAATGTCGTCCTCAACTGTCAGGAATCCAAGCTGCGTGATAATTAAACCTCAAAAATCCTCTTCCGCCACTTCCAGAGAGAAATTAAACTTTAAATTCCACTCCTCAAATACCCCCACCACGTTCAGAGAGCCCCCTATTAAAAAAAGAATCTCACGGATGCAAACGAAGCCCTTCTGAGTACTGACAGGAAAATTTTAATTGGCAGCGAGAAAAAACTAATGATCAGGTTAATGAAAAATAGGCTCTATTGATTCAGGCCACTCGACCATTCCTGATGAGAGTAAACAGCCCCCCTCTCCTTCCCTGCTCCCCTCGCCTTTGTCTGCCGCGCACGGCAAGGCTGAGAGCAGGAACACATTCAAAAGCAGTGCCTCGGTGGGAAAAGGCTGGAGTCAGATCAAAGTCCTTCCATCCAGGGGCCTGCTGGAGCCCAGCGCTCGCCAAGAGGCCTCCGTGCGCCCAGGAATTTGTTATCCCCCTCGTTAGCCCCGATCCAGACCGCCCCGCACCCCGTCCTTAGCCCCAGCGCTGGCTGCCCCCATCTCTCCCCCTGAGCCTAAACAAGCACTAAGTAGCAAAGGTGTTAAAAATTCCTGGTCTTTTTCCAGCGAAAAGCATTTACCCGGTTATGGCTGGTGTTTACGTACTGGGCAGGGTGGTAACAAACCACGTTCCCACACGTGGCGCTGGCAGGGGAGGGCTCTTGCTGAAGCGACGAGCAAGACGCGTGATTTCACGGTGTCACCCACTCTGGCCACGCTACTCAGTATGAGGGCTGGTTGGGAATTTTTAGGTAAAGCAGTTTTTCATAGGAAAATGCTGATTTATCAAGCGAGCATTTTTAACACAGACATCCAATTTCATGCAATTTTTAGCTTAGGATGAAATTTCTGGTCAGACCCTCAGAGAGAGGAAGGGAGAAAGCCTAAAACAGCCGCGAGCCCATGGCTTAAGGCAATCGCCAGGGAACGTCCAAATCCCTGCGCTCTAAGCTCTTCTGGAGCTGGGGATTGTGTGCGTCTGTGTCACAGACACACAAATTCCTACAGCTGAGGACACGGAGCCTTGCTAAACTGCAGGCAGAAACCCGGCACCCGGTCCTATTTGCCAAAAGTAACTGCAGCTGTGGAGGCAGTGGCTCCTACCAGCTAGGATGGGCACCTGCACAGCTCCCAGAGTTCACCCGCAGTTCAGTTTTGGATCTGTGCATATTTTGCAGTTAGCTGGTCTGATGTGCTGGTCTCTCCCAGCGAGACAGAGTTTCGGGAAGCGAAGCTCTGCTGCAGTCCAGAGCACCGAGGGGACCCCGTTCCCCTCCACCCGGTCCCCTCCGATCTGGGATATTTTCTGAGGCGGTTCTTCTCTTCCCTCGCCCAGATCCTCCCTTCCACCCAGCAGCAGAAAACCACTCAGCCTCACGCTCTCCCACTGCAGACCGGAGTTAAACATTACACGCTGCAATTGCCTAGCAATTTAACTCACTTTCGATAAACACATTCCAGCCACAGTGTGACTGTGGGAGCAAGGTGTGTTTCTTCCCAAACACCTTTAAGGACTCGGTACCGACAGGAAAAACAGCCACACATAAAAATGATAAAGTATATCCAGTTAATTCGCCGTACTTCAGTGTCAAACTGGACCATGGCATGAATCCAATCCCTGCCAGCTTTCACCTGAGGTAAAAATCAACCAAAAAAAATACAGCTGGGTCACAGAGCCCCTTCGTGCCATCAAATTACACAAACGGAGCAGAGATGTTGCTATATTCTTACACGAGGGTGGAGAAATGCTTTGGAAAGCAGCGATGTCCCACCTCCTACCTGCAGCCCTCTGCTGCCAGCACCCGCTGCCCTGCCGTGGGAGGTAGCGAAAGGAAATTACACAGGAGAAGGGCTGTCGACTGTAACGTGTTGGCTATGCCCAACTGGCACGGGCTTTGTCAGGGCCAGCTGGGCACAGCAGTAGGCCAGCCAAAAATAGGCTATAACCCAAACCTGAGCAGAACAGGGACTCCAGATACCTGAGCGAGTGACACGTGGTACGGCTTAAGAATCTGAATACAGTAAACATATAATTAATGCCTGGAAAGAAAGGCTAGACAATACCTAAGCATTTCCTAACTGCACAATGTCTAAAGGGAGTAGAAACAAGACGGAGGAGCAGATTACAATGTATCACTGGGCTGGACTGAAATAATGAGACAACAGGAAACAAAACCTGTTTTAAAATAAGTTAATAGTACAAGACTACTACAACTAAAATAGGACAAATCATTTAGCAATGGCAAGTCAATCCTCAGATAAATCTCCCTGATAAACACAACCCGCCCCCGCTGCCTCCCTCAGCCAGGAGCTTTAGGAATTGCTCTACAAAGCTGGTCCTTGCCAGCACGGACCCCTTCCATGGGATGCCGAGCAGCCCTCATGGCGAGGGGAGGCGGCTGCCAGCGTCCCACAGTACGAGTCCCCAGGAGACTCGAGCAAAGCAGGGAACTGCGCCGGCACCTCGCCTGGGGCAGCCAAGGAGAGAGACCGCAGGCATGTGGCCACCAGGGACGGCACCATCAATCCCACAGCGGTTCAGAGAGCGAGCCGTCGGATGAGACTTTCTGATCCCACAAGCCGAACAAGCACTCGCTGCGGCTTTGCAAAAGGACTGTGCAAACCTTTCTCATGTTGCCATGAGGTTACATCCAGAAATTAAAACCAGGCAATGCAGCCAGCTTTCCCTGTTATTTATTAACAGGCTGATTACCTCTCGCTCAAGCCCTTTGGACTGGTGGCTGACCGCTCCCCACAAGGCAGGTTGACACGTGCTTCTCCGGGTCTCCAAAGCGGCCTCCACGCCTGGCTCCAGCGGCATGCGGGCACCCGCAGAACCCACCTCTGCATGCTGGCCTTCACATCCATATCACGCATCTCAGCCTTGAAGAGCGGGCTCTCGGCAGCGTGGACCCCTGCTTGCTCTGTAGTGTCGCATTCATGAGCCGGTTCTGGCTACACACATCATGGCAGAGCTGGGGCAACAGGAAGGGATGCAGAAAGGGACCCTGACATGAACGTCTTCCTTCCCAAGCACATCTCACCCCAGGCATCTCCCATCTGCTCCATGCAGAGGGTCACCTGCGGCTCCTCTGCATCTTCCCCTCAGGACTATCTGAGAACTAGCAGAGGGAGAGAAGACGATCTTCTTCTTTCCCCAGGACAGCTCTTTGTTACATGCACAAAAGAAAAAAAAGACTACTAAGCACAGGCCCCCTAAAGCTGCTGATATACCCCATCTCCCTCCCAAATAACCAGGTGGTCTCATTTTCTAGGGGTGCACATCGCACAGAGATGGGAAACAAACCATTACACCCAAAGATGAAGGGAGTTGCTTTGGTTCAGGCACAAGGACGGGGAAGGAAAACACACGGACGTTCAAGGTAACGCCATTCATAAAAGCATAAAGACGTTTCAGGTTATCTAGCACAGAGGTTCCCAAACTATTTCATTTGCCTGTTACTCCCACTCCTGAGAGAGATGTCCTATGCCCTCCTTCTTACAAGCCAGGCGGTATTTAGAAAAAGTATTTTGAAGGACCAACAAACTTGAGGAGTGCTGTTTCAGGGCCTCCCAGAGCCCTGCCTCACAGGTCCCTGCTGCCGCCTGCTTTGGCAGCCAGCAGCCCTCAGCTCCCCTGAGTTCAAACCTCAGCTGAAGACCCTGCCCTGCAGACATGCAAAGCCCCACTTGCAGCCCCTGCATCCCTCCCAGAAATGCACTGTTCCCGGGGGGAACATGTCTCCCTGGAGCCCCCTGAAGGCACTGACACCACCCATCTCCTCCCTAAAGCCAGGTTTTCCTCATGTTCTCATTTTGCCCTGACCCGAGTAAGTAAGAGCCCATTGTATCCCTTGAGAAACTGTGCCGCAGCCTAATAGCTTTCACCTTGAGGAAACATTTCCCGATGACTTTCTCCTTCGCCTAATTTCATCCCGTTAATCCTGGTTATACACGCTGGGCCCACCCGGCACCACGCCTCCCCCACCCTGCAGACACGGGGAGCCCATCCCCGCCAAGGCCACCTGCCCTCGCTGCCAGAAATCAGGGACCCGACCCTCACACTCGCTCGCCGCAGGCTCAGCCTCCGAAGGCACGTGAGAAATGCCTGGGAAGTCGCTTGCATGGAGGGATTTGTCCTTTCTCCCCCCCAGACGCCCCTGAATGAGGTTTTAAATGACAGGTCGCCCCTGCCTTTCTCTAGGAAGTGCTTTGCAATGCCAATTTCCATCCCACGAATGCACAGCCCGCGCAGCGCTATTTGTGTTGACCAACAGGAATTTAATCATCCAACAATAATAAACCGGGTAATACTCAATTGTATGAAGCCGCCAGTCAGATGAAAGGATTTACAAAGGCTGGATTGATCTCCAAGCCCTGGCAGCTTTCCCACGGTCCCCCTGTAATCTGCGGAGCCAGAAAGAATACGTGAAAACTCCGAAATCCAGGTTTTCCTGTGGGGTGTTTTGAGTTCAAATAAGTCTCTTGACTACAGATGTGTATTTTTTTTCCACGTCCCCCTGCTCTGTGGCTGGCTCTTACCTAACCCTAAAGGAGCATCACGCCAGGGCAAAGTCCCCTCAGAGACAGCCAACTTACGTAATCGCTAATGCCATAAGCACGACAATGTCTTTAGCGACAAAAAGGCTCAGCGCAGGCTCAGACCAACAGCAGCCAATTCACCGCGGAGAATTAAAGGGAAGAAACCCATCTTACTTTGGGAAATCAGTCGGCATGGCCACCGCTGCTTCAGCAGATAGCATCTTTCCAGTAGGTATGGGAACATCTTCTGACATTGCAGAGCATTGGCAGGATGGTGTTTGCTTACTCGAGGGAAGGAAAGCGAAGAAATGCTGCAGGCCACCTTTCGGCTGCAAAAACCCTCAGGGAACGGCAAACCCGAGGGTGTTTCCAAGGGTGGATGCCCACAGAGCTGCGGCAGCAGCTTATCAAGGTATTTGCACGCGCCCTCTCTGCTCTGCGCTCGCGCAGGCTGCTCGCACCCCCACCTTCCTTCTGCAGAACCTGCCCGCGTTTCCAGCTGGGAGCCCTGCAGCCCAGGACCAGAGGAGGGTGACCCTGGTCACCGCTGTGGGATCCAATGTGAGGGAGGGGCAGAGGGTAATGCAGGCCTCCCTGCACACGTGGGGATCCACCGGTGCCGTGGGGCTCCTCTTCCAGCACCTTGGTGCTGCCCTGCAGCATGCAGCCCAGTGGTCCCATCCCACACGGTTCGGAGCACTGGGTGGCTTTGCAAGCAGCCTGTTGCTCACGTTATCCAGGCAGTTACAGTACTGCTGGTTTTACAGCCATCTCCCTACAAACCAGGTGAGCATCTGGGTTTTAGGGCTGAGTTGCAGGAACTGCAAGCAGCCATGATGCTGTCAATGGTGGCTGCACAGGAGGCCACCAAACCTGAAGGTACCACTCCTGGCTTAGGAAGTCCTCAAGCTGCAAGTCGCTGGTGGCTGGACAAGTATTGTTAGGAAATACACCACCGTATGTGGTCATCACATTGCCCTAGTTTTAATTGCCTTGGGCACTGCTGGAGACAGGACATCAAGCCAGGGAGATCTTCGGTCCCACCCAAAGCAGCTGCTGTCACAATTGTAAGGCTATTGACACCTGTACTCACCACACGGCTTGGAAGCACCAACGTGGAGAAGACCAGAGCAGCAGCATGTCCATTGCTCTGCCCCATATCCAGCTGGCTTGTAACCACGCTGACCAGCGCATCAGGGAGATGAGGGCAGAATTAAAAGGAAAATAAAAATCAAACAAACACGAAATACTCAAGCAAGGGGGGCACCACAGCAAAAAGAGCCAGCAGTACACGTGGACTGGCAGTACCTGCTCTCCAAGGGTCAGCTGCAATATCTGATTCATCCAGCAATCCAGCCACATCCTTGTCAACTGTCTTAGCACAGCACCTAACGAAAGACAGCTTAAAAGCCCAGCAGAGTAATAATTTTACTAGCAGTGGTTAGTCAATCAGCTGATGAAGAACGAGATGGTCTGGGAGGGTCCTGCAAGCAATGATGCCTCCCGCGAGTAGGATGCAGCCGCGTGAGCAAGCTGAGAGCCTGCAGTGTGGGCATGGGCTTTGCTTTATGGCCAGCTGTGGTTTGTGGGAGGAAGAAGACAGGGAGAGAGATTTCCTGTAGTGGGAGGAGGTTTGGGCAGAGGTTTGACAGCTTTCACCCTCCAAGCCAAGGCCGTGGTCCTCTGTCCACAGAGTTATTCACCACAAACACTCATCAGAAAAGCAAAGGAAGCGTCTCTACGCAGTTGTGAGCGATGCCCTCTCCATCCCCTGCTTCTTCAGTGCTGGGGACGGACGGAGAAGGCGAGTCTGGGAGTCACAGCTCCGTCCCAGCCCAGCCAGCTCACACCACCACCACAGCCTGGCTGAGGTGAACAAACGCATGCGTACACAGCAGCTTGTGGCATGGCAGGGCCCTCCCTCCTCGCCAATCTCCACTAATCTCCTTTCGCGTCTGTGCTGCAGAAGATAATTTAGAGGCAACGGCATGCTCCCGAACACATTGCCTCGCTCACACAGCAATTAAATGTACATCATTGTCTGGCTGCCCTGTATCCTTGGGGCAGGAGGGATTGTCATCGTCTTAAAGTCATGATTTACAGAGGTAATAATCATGGCACCAGCCTCATTACATGCCAACTTTCGGGAAATTAGGTGATAGATATTATTCATTAAGTTGCCACATGATACCCATACCCATCCATCTGTTACAGCTGAGCTAACATTTTGGTTTGGAGCATGCAAGCTAACGGCTTCTTTAGGAAGGAAGCAGGCGCTGCCCTGAAAGGCGAAGGGGAGAAAAGATCAAGATTACAACTAGGTAAATAATCCCTCCCCCCCCCCCCCCCCCCCCAAACCAAAAACTAAATAAAAAAGACACCTCCCACACCTTGGGGCCTGCTCGGACTCCGCCTCACGGGGCACGCCGCAGCAACGCGCG
>Ga0181612_171119_pt1 | contig 13154 bp, 4 predicted proteins | sample HoacroProtozoa21_FD_119630 | JGI IMG/M metagenome (GOLD analysis project Ga0181612, IMG submission 119630) | Hoatzin crop microbial communities from Cojedes, Venezuel. Combined Assembly of Gp0051906, Gp0051904, Gp0051908
AAGCCCTTCTCTCTTCACTGAGGGCTGAATACAAACTGAATGTTGTCTATTTATAGCATTTACTAGCATTTACCAGCCTAACTGCATCAGTATCTCCTGTGAGCTTTCACTGGAAGAGTTACGCATCTGCGTAGGTGCAGTTTGACACCAACATAGCTGATATCTTTGCAATGAACTTGAATTAGCTGTATCAGTCTGAGCATTTTTACAGCAATACCTCTGTGATTACATTAAGGAGGACAGGGAGTGTGTTGGTTTTACCAGCAACAGTGCCGACTGTAAAGACAGCCCTAATTTCTCAGTGAGACCAGTTTGATGAGAATGAAGCTAACAGCTGATTTCATGTGCCATAAAAATCAAAATTCTGTTACACAAACTATTCAAAGGTGGAAAAAAGAATAAGGTACAGAAACAGAAGACAAAAGGAATTAAGAAATACAATACGGTATTGTAAAATGCCAAACAAAATGAGACAGATGATCAGGAAAAGAAATAACACTTAATCAAAATGTGCTTTAATCAATAGCACCCTGCAAAAAAAAGAAATTGGCTAATAAAGTTATTTAAGCAGCTAATGGAGGGTCTTAAAGCCCAAGTCTGAAGAGACACTAATGTGGAAAGACCTCTTGTCTCAGAAAAATCCCTACTCAGAGGTGCTTGCTTTCTGATTTTGGTATTTGCCACAGATAAAGCACGTATCCACTCCCAGAATGGCCTTGACACTTAACAGGACAGTGCTCCTCAGAGAGACAGTCATCTCTGTTTTGGGGCCAGGACATGTAAATTCTGCTGCCTGAGCTGCCAGAAGGAATCATCCAGTGGAGGGTATGGTCCGCCAGCCCACCCAAACGTGTGGTTTTCATTTCATTTTAAAATACTGGTTTCACATGTAAATGAGAATATTTGACTTCTACACCCAACAAACAAGCAAACGGCATGTGTGCGGGACTCCCAGCTACAGGAAGACCCCACTAGGATAAGGCTGAGCACGAGTCACAGCTGTAGTGGATGGGAGGTGAGGAAGGCACTCAAGCTTTGGTGTCTGTACATCTAGCATAACCTTACCTCTACCCACCCTCCCCCCAATATGTAATGGCCATAACCAGCATGTTCATTCAGCAAGAGAGGCATCCAAGTTCAACAGCGAAAGCACTCTGTCTTCCAGTTCAGACTGTGCCAATACCTCAGAGATCTAGTGCTTTCACGTTACATGGGGATGGTGGGTTTGTGCTCTCCGTGGCTGAACAGGCCTTATGGCATAGGTCTTCTGCATCCTGGGTGATGGTTGTAACATCTGAACGATTAGCTGATAGCAACATTGTCCTTAATCTCTGAATGAAGGACCAAGGTTGCAGCTTTAGGTGGGATTTCAACCAGAGGCCCTGCGTTGCTGAGCTCTAGGCTAGGTTTGAAATCAGCATTGCAATTCTTTACATTTCACCCTGAGGCACCTCCTTCTTCCTATACAGCTGAAAAATCTTCCAGGCTGACCCAGCCCTATCTAACCCTAGACAACAGAATTAACTGAAAATGTGGGAGCTGTAAAATATTCTGTAATATGAAATGCTGTGTTTATTATTTGGTTCACATCTTCCAAATACATGCCGTTGAGTGAGACTTCTTCAGCATTCAGAGAGAGTAACGAGGTAATGATAAATTACTGGGTTTGATATCTGTTTGGCTAGCAAACACTCACAGCAATTGGGATCCAGAGAATGACAGATGTCCTTTACAATATTTCAGTTACTGAGGGGAAGATCCCAGATCTGAAGCACCAGAAGTCCCTTTAAGAGAAGGACATGAGGGTGGAAAACGTCACAGACTTCGAATTATGTTATACAGACTATATATTTCAGATGAGTACATTAGGCATCTCTTTGATTTCTTGGGTCAGTCTGTTAAGTTTAGTTGTAAAAGATGAAATCAAGTAGTTAGACTGCTGGAATAGACTGAAACAGATAAGTAGCCTGTTCAGGACAATAAGTAAAGGAGGTTTATCAGTTCTATAGTGTATGTATCATTTACAAATGATTTGCTAGAAACAGTGTTGTTGTTCTTCCCACAGAGAATATTTCTCTCTTCTGCTTTTTCTGGGTGATACAGATGCTTTCAGCTGGCACATATTAAGTTAGAAGCAGCTTTATCCTCTCCACAAAATATTTTATTACTGACTACCCACATGTCTGTTGCCTGTCCTTCTTTCTTCAACAGACAACTGCATGCCACACAGCATACAGGGTCTTGGGGCTTACTGTAGAGAACAAAAAAGAGAAAAACTGGAAGTCAAGACAGGTGTGGATTATGCTGTTGTTTTCCCCTGTAGTTGTTCACACAGACAGGCACAGAAACAGAAGAATCTAGCACTCAGTTTTGTTAAGGTTGGATATTTTCCACATAGTGTTTGCTTGTGCCCTGCCCACACTGTGACTCTGCCCTTGAGAAGGGACTGCACCTTGTCCTTCCTGTCCATTTTCAGAAACCAGGGTTCTCCTCTCATCTCGGATGTTTTTCATGAGCCTTTGCTTTCTCACACTCAAGAGTTCAAATATACAACAAATTTCATGTTGCTTTTTCCAAAGGTCGATTTAGGCTGTTCTCTTTTGGCAGCCGAAGTATGCACAAATCTCAGAATCTCTCATGAAGATGAAAAAATGGAGATTTTTTTTTTCAAGCAGAAGACTAATTATAGAAAGTATTTGAATGGCAAAATAGGGCAAGTAAACAAAGCAACTTGTAATTTGCCATAACTGACACACGATTTTACTTTGGGCTTAGACCGAAGTGGCATTCAACAAACTTTTATTTTGAAACACTTCAACCTCACTACAGAGAGTGTCAAAGCCCACTTAACACTGTGTAAGAGATATCTGTGGGTACTGATATGGCTCTCCACATGGAAAAACAGTCCGCAGCACTGTACAAAGTTATTAACTTGGCTCCTGAACATCATACAGATATGTTTGCTAATTTTCAGTGGTGTGTTATTCTTTCAGCAAGACTAATGCTCTGTACATAAAGAGCAAATTTTATCTTCAGTATTTTGGCCAAGTTGCGCCATCAGTAATTTAAAGCAGTGTAAAATAACACATTAATTTTGGGATATTGTCCAAAACTCCAGGGGCACTACAGTTTAGATACACACATATATATATGTACAGTATGTATATGTGTATATGCATGGGTACACACACATATACTTGCAATCTGACCAGTCATTGAGTTCAAGTCCTGAACAGAAAAGTACAACGTGCGTCCAGTCTGTTTGAGGTGATACTGCTCTGGTACACTGTCAGCTATCTTTTCCCGTTTTATGTAGCATATGACTAGTGATGGACAATTTCTCTCATGCAGATTTCTGTTGGTGTAAGCCACAGTGATTGCAAGCTACACACAACTTGAAACACAAACTGAAATGAAGTCCATTTAAAGAGTTCAGAGAAGCTGAAGTCTCACTCCTTTGTGTTTCCTTTCCGTCAATTCTGTTGAAGACTAAATTTAACATTCTCTAGCGGTCTGATCAATTTACTGGAAGGACAGATTTTGCCATTCTTTCCCACAGTGGCCTATAGGGAGACTGAAAATTGAACACATTTAGGCACCTAAATTCCAAACAATTCCCACTCTAACCAATTATAGATGTGGTTCATCATGCCTAATTTTCAGTTGTCCAGAAGTTAGATGTCTTAGTATTAGCCATCTGACACAGCCTTTATATCCAGTGTGCAGAAATGTGTGAACTTCAGGAGAACGATTAATCTCATCCTAAAATAGGTATAAAAAATTGAACAAAAGATTCAGCTGAAAAGGTTCCCATTCCTTTCCATTAACTCTGATGATTAGCTGAGATTTAATCATTTAAGAACTTTTCAATGTTTGAATTCACCTGGATGAATTCCAGCTATGGTGTTCATTCTGTTTCCACACCCCCCCCCAACACCCAGTCCCCTAACATAAGCATGAGCTTTTCAGAACAAGCAAAGACATCAGAATCTGGATATCATTCTGAACATCAAGAACGAGAAATACGGAAAAATAAGAGGTGTATTATGAGACATATCACCGGAAAAATGTGAACACTGAAAAATGTCAACAGAGACTTGTGAATTGAAATTTGAAAATTATTTTCTCCTTTATTGTTTAAGAAAGGTGCAGACTTGTCCTATTTTTCATATAAACCTCTACCTTTATAGATAATCTGTAAAAGTGCATATTTTTCTTCCTTGTTATTCTGAAATAAAAAGTTCAGGTGTTATGAGAAAAAGATTTTAGCCGTATTGTTTAGCTATAATTGTAATTGTACAAAGTGTTATACAATTTGACTCACAAATGAACAAGTTGTAAATAGGGAAGTTAGAAGGCCACTTGTCAAATACGCTGAGTGAAAAAAAGCTGACAAAGATATCTATGGACTTTGGTAGTACTATACTTGAGAATTTAGATATGTACTAATAAGCATAAAAGAAAACTAATTTTTTTACAGTCCTACTACATTATAAAAGTAAATGCATTGAAAATACTCAACAAAGAAGACACTATTTCACAATGTTTTCTCTGTTATCTTATAGCATATAATAAAACCACTTTTGCCAAAAATATTGAGACTTTAACGCTAAAGTACATGCAGCACTGTGATGCGTGATTGTTCAGTTTGCCAAATCTTCCAACATCTTTGCAAAAATAATGATCTCCAAATTTTTTCCTGTCCTCCTCACTAAATAAATTTATTGCACAGAATCCTGGACCAGCTGACAGAGCCCAGAGACAAAGCCCTCACTGAGGATCTCACTTTAGCCTCCTGTTACGTACCACAGAAAAAGGTGATCCTCTACTTGAGTCAAAATTATAAAAGGGTCTTTATCTAATTGTAACATGAGCAGTAATCTTAAACAGACAATATCCATACAAGAGGAAGTGGGAATTTGATGAATTCCCACACTACAGAGATGATGTTGAAGCAATAAAATTATTTCTTTCCTCTTTTCTTTCTACTTTGCCCTACTAAGTTACAGAAAGGAAAATGAAATCACGAGTGGTAAATAGAAATGTCTTCTCTGCTAAAAAGGATAAAGAAGAAATTACTGCTTAATGGAAATACTAGGGAGTTTGGTTTGTTTTTAGCTTTTTTCTAATATTTCTGTATATTTACAATAATACAAGATATCAAATTTAGAAATGCAGATTTAGAAATTTGCTTGCTGTTCTCATGATCTAAGTCTTCCTGCCATACCTAATTTGAGGCATTATTATGGAGCCAGGGAATTTCATTTATACAAGTTCCATTAACTTCTTTTCAACATATAGCAAGATTCATTGTTCCAAGACAAAAATTTAAATGACTGAATAGTGGAAAGCAAGAGCTCTGAGAGTTTTTTCTCTTTGAAATGTTGGAAAGACATTTTTTCTTTCTTCCTTTTTTGTTTTTTTCACCTATTTTTTTCTTTTTTTTCCATTTTTTTATTTTCTGAACAGGAACTGGAGTTAAATGTTGTTGATGGATGCCCAATAACAACTGGAGTCAATAATCCTTGGCACTGATTTCCAGTATGTTTTTATAATCTTCCTGATTTACCTTAATATAAATCAAAAGAATTTTGCATAAAATTCTTTAATTTTAAAAGAGGCCACAATCACAGACAAAAACAAAAGCAAAACAATGCAACACAAGTCTCTGTGCTGCATCCAGGTCACAAGAATTTATTTGTATGTCATCCATTTTTGCAGGTTGTAGTTCGTTCTTCCGTGGTCACTGTGGACATGACAGTTCCACCATTATTTCATTATCAAAATTAAAAAGCCGCTCTTAGTAACTATTAGCTTTGTGAAAATCTTTTTGAATCATGCCACAAAGAGGAATAGTTGCACACTACCTGTGAAGTTGCATAAATCCACCAAATGCAAACATCAACGTAGTCATATCCAGGAAAAATTTTTAAGTACCTCCAAGAAAAAATCCCTGAGTGTGTTATATACCAATGTGTCTGTTGGATGAGGATGCTTTTGGGTTTTGTACAAGGACCAGGATTCGTCTTAAATTCGTCTAAAGAGCAACAGCATTCTCAGCAGAGATCAGATCTCATGTACAAAACTGGAATGAAATCAGAGACCAACAGGCTAAAAACTGTAAGACAGATCATAAACCTCAGTAGATCTGGTGTTGGAAAATATGGAGCAGTTACTGTATTTGAGTTGCAATAAGGTACTGATGTAGACCTATCTAATCTTTAAAACTGTGTGAAGATTAACAGGCACTGGAAAGAAACGGACAAAATGAGTTGCATCAGTAAGTCAGTGTGATCTTTAATGTCCATTTCTATTCAACCCTCCTGCAGAAATGTTTGCTCCTTTGAAGCTGACATGCTTTTCAAGGAACAAGTAGTAAAGTTGTTATGCAACCCTCACCCTTCTCTGGAGAACAAAACAGCTCATCCAGTTTCAAAGATGTGCCACCCTGTTCCTGGGCTGAAATGTCAGATCTTTTGGGACAGCACATCCCATGGTTTGAACCATGCAGTAATTTAAATTTAGATCAAGTCAACAGGAAAAGCTTCCTGTCACAGTGCACTCAGTTGAAGGGTTGTGATAGAAGAATCATGGTTAAATAGATAAAAAATCCAACTTTAAAATATCTGACGAGTGTAAATGGCTCAGTAGGAAAAAAAACCTTGCGATTAATAAATTCTCTTTTTCAGTCTCCAGATTGTCTGAACCCCTTCCTTGAATACTTCTGTAATAACAGATTACAGGAGAGATTCAAGACAGATTACAAGAAAGACTCAAAACCAAGCCTTTGGTAACTCATGTTACATCAGTTAAGACACTACAGTTCTTGAGATGGAAATTCTAATGGAAATTTAATTTAATCATGAGTTTGTTTTTAATATCTGGTTTACATAATGGTAGAATTTAGTAAAAATTATGTTTTTGTATCTGAGGTTGCAATAAAGCAAACACTAAATGTTCTCCTACTGTCCTACTGTGAAGACAAGCAGCCAAAATTACAGAAAGTAGTTTTGAAATAGGACTGGAAGAGGAACTGAAGGATCATTTACTCTATTGACTTGCATTTTTTTTCTTTTCTTTAACATTTAAATCAGATTGTCTACAAGGTAACATGTTTGGATAAGGCCCAGAACTTTTTCTATGTTCAATAAGAGACCTTTGAATATGGGCCTCTCTGTTTTATCCATTTCTTTTAGCTGTCACTTAGGTCAAAATGCAAAGACTATTCTTTCTACTAAATGGATATGTTATGGTCCATTTAAAGAAGTCAAACCATGAAAATCACTCTGGATACCAAGAAAAATTGACAAGAATCTGACTTTTAAGAAGCAGTAAAGTGCAAACTAGATTGTTTTCCAGTGGGATTGCAATATCTTTTTTGTCCCTCTCTGCAAGTGTTCATGCTTCTCCTGGAAAAAAACGGTGTTTCTATTAACATGGATATAACTAGTTCCTTGACCATGTGAAACGCTACTGTCATAGGAAAACTATAGATGGTGTTTGTAGCTTTCTATAAATACTTATTCCCTAGGAATTAAATTTATGCTTTAAAATTGATTTTATTTTAAAAAAGACAAAGAGACAAAGATGACAAGTGAGAAGTTGAGACATGAAACCAATTGTTCCAAGAAGTAAACGCCCTGCTTTAACTATTAAGTTCTCAAACTAGTATGTCTTTTTACTAAAGGAAAATTTATTACTTTCCTATTCCACAACTTTAAAACAAGTGAAAAAAAGAACGCTAGGGTGAAACTCTTTTAGGTAGCGTAGTATGTAGGAAATATCCATTTAAGAAAAAAAAGAGGCCATCAAAGGTAGCTTAATGCTATATAATAATAGCTATGGACATTCACAGCCTGATTATTGCTTTCCTTGAACACAGATTCATTCCTCAGCACTTCTGCTCCCCATCATCAGCAGTCCAATCTGCAGGCCTCCGGCTGCAGCCACACACACAGGCACACACTCTGGTGCAGAGGATCTCATTGAATAGCCTGAAGTGTATGAGTAAAGCCTCAATGCAAAACAAATGTGCAAGGGTCTCCTAGCGTGTCACTCCCCTCAAGCAAACAAGGTGGGAAATTGATCATGATTCTGAAAAGTAATAAAGCTTGAAACGAAAAGTAATTCCTATTTATCTAAAGCAAGCTCTGGTTTAACTAAAGACAGCATCTCAAGCCCTAAAAATGCCTTTCTGAAGAAAAATTATAAAATAAAGCAGTTATGAAGGGTGAGACAAAATAGATGTAAATAAAAGGCATGTAAATTCATGTTATGCAAAAAAAGGCTTTAAGTTAAATACACCAGACATCCTCTCTTTTGTACAATAAGAGTATGACAAGTCTACAGCAATGACAGAAATATTTTATGACATGTATTTGATGACTGTGAAAGATCAGTAGCTCACTTACCATAGTGAAATCTGGGAACAAGGCCAGTAATCTTTAAAAAAGACAATTAAAATACTTCAATTAGTTGCTTTATAGCTTAAAAGGATAGCATACGCTAAACATTGGACTTTCCAGTTGTAGATGCTTTAGTGGTAGACATTCAGAACATTTAGCTTCTGCTCTTGTGAATACCACTGCTTTTTTCTGTTTTTTAAAAGTACCACATAAAGTGCATCTAACAGGGTAAATACTGTCTGGGGGAATGCATGATTCCACTAATACTAACATATCTAAAAAAATGCATTAATTTCGTATAATGTAGATGAAATTTCATCTCCAGCTAGTTCAATGGCTGCAATTCCTTACAGCTAGGTTTTTATTCGTAAAATGGCTCAGTTTGTGAGTTGTTTCATAATTAGATCTTCTAATATTTTTTGTACTGCTCACAGTTTTCAAGTATTAAAATACAATCTTATCAAACTGTGAAATACAAAACTCTTAGACCCTTTTATAAGTCACTCAAAAGAGAAATCAAGAAAACAATGTCTGTGGGCAGTTATCTCTTTATGAGGTCATACAATATGTAAAAAGATGACCAAAGAGAGTGTTTCACCAAACTGACATTCGTTCAATAGGTTTGCTACTCTGTCTAGAAGATAGCAACACCTCAAGTAGCTAATACCAACCACCGGAGAAAGCACAAGTGAGAACAGCTCTAAATAGGGAACCCAGCCAATGTCATGGGGTGCATCTCTCCCACCCTGCAGTCATCGTCTTGTGCTATGACTCACCCAGCTCTGAGGTAATCTAATAAAGATATGATTCAGGGCAGTGTGATAGGAATCATGATTGATTTTCTATGCACAGGTTTCTGACATGTACAAATGAAGAGGACAATTTCATAGATAATGATTTGATGCCCACAGAAATCCAAAGACATAATTCATAACCAGGCGCTTTTCTTTGTAGGAGAGAATATTTTACATTATGTAAAAGCTGTGTAGAAAATATCATTTAACTTGTAATAAACTTTAATTAAATAAAATCTTAACTCTGAACTAGAGAAATAATGAACGTATAAATGTTTTCTGTAAATTTTTCTCTTGACTATTGGAATGAATTATTTTTAGCCATATCTTTCATGACTATTCACTTGCTTGGATTTAATTAGCAGTTTTACCAAGAAAAACAAGAATTTTCAGCTTACGACTTGAAATACTCCAGTACTGAATTATCAGACAGGCTTTCTGACTTCCAGCAATCCAGCTATTTGAAACAGGTCCATCAAATCACAGTAAAGACACCATATCACTTTACCTCATAGCACACTTGAAAGTTAAGTAATGCAATCCAACTAAGCCGCTGCAAATTGAAAAAAATAAAGATCTGAAATTTTTTGGTTGGTTTCTTTATATGTCCTTTAACAACTGTCTGTGTAGAAATTACTGTTATTTTCAAGGAAGTAATGAACTTTTGATGGAAAATTCACAACCATAAAAATCAATGGATATATTGGACAGACATTACAAAATGCATGTTCAGCACTATCACAGAACAAAATAAAATACAACTTTATCTTCTTCCATGCTTATGAGTGTGCAGTCTTATTAGCAGTCAACACTAGAAATCAGGAAGCTTGTTCATATAGAATCTCTTCCCTTGTTCCCAGCCTTGTTCTTCTCTGTCTTCCTTAGATAATCATAACAAAACACCAGAAAAATTCAGATAAACATGTTTTCAAAGTGGTACATGAATTTATGTTAACTTCATTAAACTATTTGAAGAACAACTGAAATAACTGAATATTTGCCATTTTTTTTGTCAGACACTTTATTATATGATCTATTATTTTGAAACTCACTAATTTCAATTAAGTTTTGGATCAAATGAAGGTTTTATCAACTTCAAATGCAATTTCATCACCTCTTATTAATCTATAAATACCATATATCATATATACTATAGTATACATATAATGTGTATATATGTGTGTGTATGTATGTGTATAAATGATAAAACATAAATATTTCACTGCCTTTATTCCATTTTTTCAAAACAGTAGAAAAAGCAAAGGAACCCAAAACAGAGTTTATCCTCTCCCCTCAACACTATACCTCACTGTGGCAATCTCCACCCCATTCCTGTGGCCCTCTGGGCATGTGTGCATTTTTAACTAGAAAGATCAGTACTGGAAACTGCTCCATCTCCTTCCTGAAGAATTGCTAATTCTCTCTTCTTTCATGCCGCAGCTTCATTTTTATTTTAGTAGCTAATGTCAGTCAATCAGCATAAAGAAAATAGCTAGATTAACTTCATTGAAGAGAAAAAAAAACTACTGCAAGGATAGATATTACAGATATCAGAAGTCACACAGGCACTGGCATAGAATCTACAGAATGTGAAATTACAGCTTAGTTACTGCACATAGCCACCTTTCTAGCTTTTATTCCAAACTGTCAGTATCCATTACAGCTTCAATTCATTTATTACCACCCTTTTCTTTCTTTCTGCCTGTAATCATTTATAAAGAAAAGCAAACTTCTGTTGCATTTACCACTGCTGCTGAGGACTTGAATGAAACTGTTTTTCATAGATATTAGCCAAGTTTATTCCCTTACCATGTAGAGTTATCCTGTGAACCACATCTACATTTAGACCACTGGCCAACACGTACGCTCATATATCTTGCTCTAAATTAATTAAACTGTTGTAAAACTACGTAGACTGTCTGTGTTCTCATACACTTTAACCCAATTTTGTACTTATTCCTCCCTGAAACTGTAATGTCAGATTAAGTTAAATCACCTTACACTCTAAGTAAATGTTTTGTAACCTACAGGGTAGTTTAAGAAATTGCGTTTCACACTATTCATTTCCATTTATCTGTTCAACTACTCTACCTAAGTGATTTTATTCCATGAGTTGTCTTTAAATCTAATTTCATATAGTATTTAATGATTTCCAAAGGTTTTCTCTCTCTCTCTTTTTACTTAGAAAATCCAGCTGGTTTTTGTTAGTTTGTCACCAGCTAAATTATAGGCCTTACCCACATTTGTCTTTATTACCAGCATGCATGTCTATACTATTGGCAGTTGTACATGTACAGAGTTTGGTAATGCCCAACAGGAGGATATTGTCCACTCTGATATCCTGAGGCTTCCTGATGAGAGTGGAAACATTCAGGAATGCATTGTTACCTTTGCCAGCAATGGCCCATGTCAATGGACTCTGAGCAATACCAAGGAAAGAATTACCATCAGCAAGACTGGATGAAATGAAACCCAGAGACTGCACCATTTATGTATTTAAAACTGGCCACACTGAATGAAGTCTAAGGACTATAGATATCATATCCAACATTTTATTCATCACCTTTCTCAGAACTTTTGCGAAAGCTGAAGAGTTGACATTACCTCTGAAGAGTGTCAGATTTAGTCAAGGCACTGAAGTGGTTACTACTGACAGAACGCAACACAAATTGTGAAAAGAGGAACAGTTATGCAATACGGTGAAAAACTACTAGATTCTTTTCTGCCTGTAACCACTGAAATCTTCACTTCCTGGCCTAATTTGTCTTATACTCTCCCCTGAACATCCACGTATTTGAAAGGAGCTTTGGGGATGGAGACTGCCAGCCCCTGAGCTCATCCAGCGAATTTGCATAACCCAGGATGTTCCAGAGTTTTGAATATCTTGATGTACATTGTCCTAGTGAAGACTTTAATTAAAGGCAGTGGCAGATAGTCTGAAGTGGCTGAGCCCCATAGTTATTGTGCACAAAGGAAAAGCATTAAAGGAGTAGATGGATGATAATATTGAAATCAGGACTCTTATCAGGCTTCCCTCTAATTATCTAGGTCATCAAAAGAGTCCCTCAGAAACAGGAAATCCTTGTAATTTAGACACACTTATACATTTTTTAAAGTTATAATATCAAACTGGGACAATAGTTATAATATCAAGCTGGGACAATATTATATATGCATAATATAATTTTAAACCACTTATTTATCCCACAAATCATTTCTTAAAATACAAACTCCTCAAAAAATAACCTCACCTTCCTCTGCACCCAGAAGTATCTAAAAGCCTACCCCACCTCACATCTGCATAATAAGTGCTGCTTTTTTAAAACTTGTCTTCCAGTTTCTGGAAAACGAAGCAGAAAAGAAAGGTGAGTAGCCGAGATTGCACAGATAACTCCTCAATGTTGTCAAAGAAGGAAATAATATTAGGAGGACCTTTGTCATAATTGTGTCATGATCCCATAAAAAATTCAAGACAAGACCAACTATGACACTGGACAGGTGTCACAAATCTGTAAAAACATGTATTAATGAAACTGATATGAGGTTCATTAGATGTACATACTGATTGTTTTGGGAGTATTCTACTTAGACTGAGTGCAGTGCTGTAGCTTCAGAACTCCAGTTAGGACTGAATGCTAAAAATAAAATCCTCCATCAAGTTCAGATCGGAATTTCTATCAAGTATGATAATTGCTATCTCATCACCTGCAACTCCTTGCTTAAAAAAAATGAAATCAATGAAAGTCTTCAAAAAGATTTGAGTTTGACTTTTTCCCTTACTTACACAGAAGTGCCTTTCAACTTTTTAAAATAACTGCTTGCCTATTGATTTTAGATCACTTTACAGTAAGGCTGAGGTAGACAGGTGTAATATTCATTTTACATCAGACAGCCACAATTAGCATCATTTGGTCGTGTCAATGGTGGTGACTTCCTGTCACCACCTGTCTGCAGC
>Ga0181612_103289_pt1 | contig 13153 bp, 6 predicted proteins | sample HoacroProtozoa21_FD_119630 | JGI IMG/M metagenome (GOLD analysis project Ga0181612, IMG submission 119630) | Hoatzin crop microbial communities from Cojedes, Venezuel. Combined Assembly of Gp0051906, Gp0051904, Gp0051908
TGTTCTGTTAAACTGTCCTTATCCCGACCCACCAGTTTCTGCCTGTTTCTTTCCATTCTTCTCCGCACCCTGGCAGGGGGAGGGGCGGCCGCATGGTGCTTTTGTTGCCGGCTGCAGCCAAAGCGTAACACCTGCTTTTGCGACACTTTAGTGAGCTTTTCAGCAAGGCAGGTTAACTGGTCTTGAGAATGGAAGGAGGATGTATACTGGAAGTGCAGATGTCCTGAGAGCTCAGGAGTAACTTGCAGTGGTCTCAGCCTTTTTCTTTCCACTTTGTTACAGCAATCATGCTGGTGTCCCACATGTGCTTTTGCAAAACTGCTCGTCTCATTTGAAAAATCTTTGTACTTATTTGAAGTTCTTAAAGTGGCTTGACTGTCACTACAGTGTTTCTGTAGCAGACACAGACAACATGTTTGGTAGGCACCAGATAGAGTATGAGAGTATCCGTGGGAGTCTCCCTTAGATTTGCTGCTCTTCAAGAAATTACCTTTTGCTTGCTTGAATGCTTTAAGCTTAGTGTAATCCAAGCTAATGGGAACTGGCAGGGAGAGCAGAGAAGAGACCCCTCAGATGGAGAAGCATAAACTAAACATGAACACCACACGCTTCTCCTTAGATGTTAATTGTCTTCAATTGTAATACAATGTTTTCTGAGCTAACTGATTCTCAGATGTAATCTTTTAAAGCTCCTCTTTATAAAGGAGCTAAACTGTCTCCTGCTGTGTATAATCCAAATGGAGACTGTGCTACCCTTCCCTACAAAGAGATTTGACCAGTCTCCCTCCTAGAGATAGGAATGGTCTGACAGCAACTCTGCTTTCCCGCACAGAGCGCTGAGAGATGCTCTGATAGTCCCTGGTATTGCTATGAGGCTCTAAATCCTCCAGCCTTTTAATCTCTCTTCAGGGGCTTTCTCTGGATCCTCTGAATATAAAGAGCTACTGATATATTCAGGAAGATATTTACAATGACACACTTTACAGCAGGGCTGAGACTTCCCAAACTGTCTCTTGGAGCTAAATGACCAGTATCTATGACTGTTAATGGAAATCAATTGCCTCAGTACCCCACAAGGCTTTGCAAAATAATCACTGGAGTCCATTGACTTATAAGAGTTCCCTGCTTTTTTTCTTTCTCTGCCTATTAGTTACCATCGCAAACCAGTTGAAGTCACAGAACATGTGTCTTTCCACTACAAAATGGCTTTGAAATGTCATACAGAATTTGTACCCATGCTGAAATACATCTCCATCAGTGAATTTTCAATTTTTCCTTTCAAAATAATTTTTTTATTTGGCAATGTATTTTCTTTGATATCACAAGTGGCCAATGCATCTCCTTGATTCCTGTAAAAAGTGGCAAGAAAAGGAGCATAAGAAGTAGTGCAATTAGTATGAGACCAGTGTTAAATGAAAATAATTTTGACATGGATGTAAATCCTTTAGTTTACAGGTTTTACGAAATTGCTTCTAGTTTTCCTCTCCCCTAGAAAAATGCATATGAAATGTCTCTGCCATTTTCACAGCTAGAAATTATTTCAGTCATAAGTTTTAGTCAAAAGACAAAAGACCCAACATTTTCAGCTATAAATCAAGTTAATAAATACTGACAAAAATGCAAGAATGAACCTAGAAGTTCTAAATTTTCTCCAAAATAAAGTATCTTCATTTCACTGTCTCAAAAGGATATTTCCTGCCAAAAGAATGAAAATATTCTGTCCTTGTTTAGTACCTCATAGAACCAAATTTTCTTGCATGTTTCAACAAGATCTGGAGAGAGATAGGCTTTGGCCTTTCCTAGAATTTATAATTTTTCAACATCTGAAGCCATTGACTTTTAAAGAATACCATGATTTTCATCACAGCTCCCTGAACATTCAGGGTCTCCCCTTCGCTGACCATGAAGGCTCCCACCACAACCAAAGGAGGAAGAAAAGTATATTTCCAGAGGGGATTAATTTTGAGTCAGGGGTACAACACTGGTAGGAGAAATCACACTGTAAAACTGCTCCTTTCTCTCTGTTAATATACTTGGAAAAGGTTAAAGAGCACGTAGATGGGGGTGATCAGATAGGACACTTTCAGGAAACCTAGCCGATGTAAGAGGGAAAGAGAGAAAAAAAGAGGAAAAAAAAAAGTGCTTAAAAGACAAGAAACAAAGTGTAGTAGCAAGTGCAGTAGTAAGTGTAGTAGTTCTCACAAGGGGTGGAAATCAGCAGTGGAGTTCCACAAAGATCTATGCTGAGAAGTATGCTGATAAACATATTCGTAAGTTGTGTGGAAAAGGAGACAAGCACAAAATAACAAGAGTTTGCTGACGATGTGAGTTATCCAAGGTAACAGGGAAGAAAACAGATTATGAAAAATTACTGAGGAACTTGAGAAAATTGAGTGACCGAATATTAAAATGATAGGTGACAGTCAATGTAAATAAATATTAAAAAAATATAAAATGCTGCATGTGGGAAAAAACAATCCTCACCTCATAAAAAATTATGAACCTTGAGCTGACGATTACCATTCAGGAGCAATTCCTTGAAGTTATGAGAAATAGTCCCATGAATACATCAGCTCAGTGCTTGGTAGTTGTGCAAAAAAGCAAATCAAAAGTTAGGCATTGTTAGGACAAGAATATGAAATGAAGCAGAAAATGTGACTCTGCTTCTGTAAATCCAAAGTTCAACCACTCCTTGAATTGTGTGTGCAGTTGTGATACTCACACCTCTAAATATATGTAATAGAAGGGGAAATTATATTGCTTTTCACACAGAGCGTTCTACACCTGGGGAACTCCTTTCCAAAGGATGATGAAGCCGCAAGTTCATAGAAATTCAAGGAGAGATTGGGCATGTACTTAAGAGATATATTCATAAAGAGTTACGGAACAGTCCAACCACAAGATGCTCAGACAATTCCAAGCTCTGAAAAGGATAGTAGAATATTGTGTATGTATCATATATGTTTGTCCTGTGCTTGTTCATTTTTAAGTGTCCCATTATGGCCGCTACTGGAGAGATGATACTGGGCTAGATGGATTCTCTGTGTTCTTTGGTGGGCAGCTTTTCAAATGAATTTAAAGCTGACACCATGGTTTGATGGAAGCTGATGGTATAATTGCATGTGTGGAGAGTATATAGAAAAACTGAGGAGCTGCAGCACTCTGGTAAAATAAAGCCTTTCTCTGTCTACTCTAACTACTTTAATCCAGTCTCCATTTCTAATTTGCTTCTAAATTCGATGGGCCTAGTAAGTCTTAGAATTTCTCTTGGAACAGCAACAGCACAGATATGTCTTACGAGATTTCTTGAACATTTCTCCCAAGCAGCTGGTCCCCTGCTATGTTAGCCAACAGCCTTTCACTGACAGCCTCTATTTCTTGTCTCATCTACTGGATGGGTTTTGCCATGAAAACTCCTTGTAGTCAGTGAAAGTGGACTATTGAGGAAACCTGTAAAATTCAGCTGGATAGTAGAGACACGGTTCCTTTACAAACTAGAAAATTCTAAACCCACATTTCTTTAATGATTTACATTACTTTCTTTAGTTTAAAATAAATCGAGGAAGAGATCTTCTCAGATTACTAAAGACTAGTGAGTGTAGCTCTTATGGAAATGTTTCCACTGAAAAATTTTACATTCAAGTCCACTGAAGACTAGTTAGTCCTGCTGTTATTAACCTGGGGCTGGTTCTTCATTTTTTTATTAAATTTTTTTTCCAGTAAAACTCTGAATGACTACTGCCTGGAATCTAGCTCAGTTCAGCTCCAGCTGACTCACAATAAGTAGAGTGCACAAGTGTGTAACATAATCACTACAGAGAGGCTTGAAGAGAGTTCACATGAAGCTCTATTTTTAACACCTACAATGACAGCAAATGCAATCAGTGAACCTCGAAAAGGAGATAAAAATCAGCCTGTGATTTACAGACATGTCAAAGTGAGTATTTTCCAACTCGGCAGATTTCTTGTTTGAACATTCAAATCCAACATGGTAATAACTAGTTAATACCATCAGATCAAGCAAGATATGTGTGGTGTGCAGTGGGGGTAGGAGCTCTCAAGTACAGTCCAGGGGTGCTAGGTGCTACACCCCCAAAGAAAGGGAGTCTAAAGAGCATTGCAACTCTTGATGGAAGAAGGACCAGATCTCTCCAGGCATATGTTCATTTTTCAGCTTCAAAATACTGCTGGCTTGTTGCAGAACCTCTCTGTTGGTCTCTCTGGTAAAAGTGAACGAGCAGGCAAACCAGGTGGACTGTTAGAGAATAGTTGCATCACTCAGCAATGAAAAGTTATATTGAGTTATCAGTTGCTCAAATTTTGCTGTGTAATAGCAAGTCCAGATGTGAAAGAGGACCAGTAGTCTCAGACAGCAAGTGAGAACATTTTGTCAGCAATCCTGATGAAAGACCAGGCCAATTCCCCACAGCCATGAAATCCAAAGTCTGCACTTTTCCCCAGTAGGTATTTGAGCCATGCCCTAAGGCTTCCAGCCATTAAGACAACATTTACTGGGGAAGAGAAAGGCTTTACTGCAACAAACTTTGTGACCCGTATGCTTTTTACCTGCATTCCTGACTGTGGCCTGTTTATATATCTCATGCTCAAAGTACATGATTGAATGTAGATGTCCACTTTGTGAATCCTTTCATCTGAAGTAAGAACCTAAGGAAAAGCTATTTATCTCATCCTAAAATAGACCTCTTCAAGAAAATGCCCCAAAAATTCTATTTCCCTCTGAAGACTGTAAAAAGAGTAGCTTAAATGGACACATCTAAAATTACACGAAACAATCCCAACCCAAACATCACCGGTGTTTAGGAATGGACAGTACCCAACTATTTGTTGGGTAAAGTAGAATTTATCCATATCTGATCTGTCCTTACCACATGCATGAGACTATAGACAGGCTAAGGTGCTAAGATGTCCGTCAGCTTTGTGCTCATGTCAGCATGTGAGAGTTCATTAGGGATGGTAAGCTAATCTAGGCCTGGGGGCAAGGCTGGACTTGAGTTAAGTTTTTGTACCCTAAATCTTCCTCCAAGACTCAATGAGCTATCAGGGGTTCACAAAATCCACATACAAGAGCATTCCCCTCCAGAGTTGTATTCCTTCAGACTTTCAGCCCTGGTATTACCTGCCAGTTTAGCAGGAATTGTGACCTTAGTTGGGAATAGCAATGTCTGTTATTAGCCTACGATGTGCATTACTGAAATGATTTGTACAACCTGACTGCCACGTACAGTTAAGGGGAGTCACACAAAAACTTCTCATTAAGTCGTCTGATCACCCAGCTACCACACTATTTGGTAACAAGTAATTATTTAGGTAAAATGCCTTCATGAAATTTTTGTTCAGTGCCATGTCATTGTTTATGAAGCAACAAACTTTTCTTCCCTGGGAGTGAGACATAATTTAGCAGAAGGGCTATTTGTCTTTTAATTTAAATGCTTTCCAGCTCTTCCTTAGTTCATCACTGCTTTTATCATGTCTTTTCTGCACTGAAAACTGAAAATTCATAAAGCATGGGATTCTGTTTTAACTTGCATACCGTATTTGCCATTGACAAGCAGAGATGACAAGATATTCTGCAAATTTTTAGTTCTGAATGTTGATGAGTCTTCAATATTCAACATGAGAAGGATCTTCCAAACTATCACATCTCTTGTGTAATTTCTCTTTTGCGTTTCGTCTTTGTTACTTTATATTTTAAGAAGAGATAGACCACTGCTACCTAAATTAAAAAAAAAATGTGCTAAAATATAATAAAAAAGAAGTGCAATAAAAACAAATAATTGGGTGCAGACAGCTGGGGAAAAATTGTTCTGCTGTCGCAGGAACAAATAGTTGCATTCTCTCTCCTAGGACACCTCTGTAATCCCCCTGAAAAAGGTAGGGTAGTTTAGTTCACAAATACTAGTTCACAATGTGGTGGTTTTAATTTTAATTATACTAATTTAACTCTATTCTTGCACCATGAGAAATCCATAAAAATGAATTATTTTTACTTTTGTATAACTGAGATCAAAACTTCTCTCCTTATAGCTATGACCATCTGACACCTGTCCTGCTCCTCAGCTCTCCTTGTAGACTATTTCAAATGGGATTAGAGAATAAAAAAACCCATGCTACTTGTACAAACATGAAATCGAGGTTCTGTTCCAGTGATGTTCTGCATTGCAGTTACTAGGGACCTGTCTATAAAGTACATGGGTGAATAAGTTCACAGGACCTCATAGACCAAACTTGCTACAAAGCAGGTGGCCACAGTCCATGCCAGCACAAGTGAATAATTTTGGGTAGTCATCAAACAAGAAAAAGGCATAGTAGAATGTAAATAGGATCATCTTTGACAAACTGCATCAGTAACTGTCAAGGTCTTGACTAAAGAATTGTACCCAATTTAGAGCACTGCACATCAACAAAGGAAGCTGACCAGTGTGAAAGACACACAGCAGAGCGATGATGATGATCACTTATCTGGATACAACTCCTTATAGGGATAGACTAAATCAGCTGGTGCTCCTCAGTCTAAAGTATAGAAGGCAAAAAAGATGGTTTTACACAAACAAAAAGCAGCTCCAAAGAAACTAAGAATTCTCTTCATGGCCATTGAAAATAGGACAAGAAGTAACCAGACTGAATTGCAGCAAGTGGATCATGCTAGGCATAAGAAGAAATATTCTAACAATAAGGAAAATGAAGAGTTGGTCTTGATTGCCTGGGAACTGAGGTTTGCAGCTTTGGAGGTCTTCTTTAAGACAAGGTGAGGTAGTCAGTGGGGAATAAAGTTTAAACAGAAAGTTCCTGCGTGGGGAGCAGAAGGATGAATAGCGTGACAATCAAGAGTCCCTGCTGACTCTCTTGTTTCCACAAAATTCATGACTGCAAAGTCTTCTGTTTTATAATTTATCTCTTTTTTAAACTTTATGACTGTGTACATACTCACAACTGTGCACCACAGTGCCATGAGTTCCAAAATGTGCAACACCATTAGGCTTTACTAAACCAGACTCTTCTGCACAGGCAAAGGACCATTTTGTGGACCAATATATGCTGGATTTATTTGAATGTGAGATAATTTTTCAAGCAAACATGAGTCTCTATGTGAGAGTCTTGACCTGGAAAATCTCTAGCACATGGAATCAGCAGTTACCTGCCAGAATATTTTGCTTTAGGCAGTAGTGTACAAATCTGACGTATTTCTTTGGGACGAAGCTCGCAATATTGGGCAGCTTCATCAATTATGAAATAGGGGGAATCACACCTGTAAGAACAATATTTATATAGTGGGTCAGAAGAAAATAAACATTTCCTAGACATGATAGACAGTTCTGATCTGAAGTTGAACCAGCCAACAAAGGGCCATGTAACTGCTCAGGGATTTTTACACTTTTGTATTTATTTCCCTCTTAAAAGGGTAAGTGAATTGGCAGCCATTCTACAAAAGCTCCTGTTGCCCATCTCTACTTACATACTCTGTAACTAAATCAAATATTTTCTGTTGCCATGGCTACTGGGCCACCCTTTTTATAATTTTCCTCCCTTTTGCCTCCACAAGCAACAATACTTGCTAACCAATTAAATACCAAATAATACAGGGGAAGTAGGAAGACAAGGGTTTCACTTGTCCTCATCTCTAGCTCATTTGAATGCTGAGCGGCTACCAAGAAGAAGAGGACTTTCGAGTTTAGAGGTTTCTAACTGAACTAATAAAGAAACCACAGAGATTTCAGAGCAGCAGGATGTGTGCAGCGCTTTTGATGCATGATACCATCTTAGGCAGCTCGCAAAAGTAGCTGGAGTTGTGCAACAATTCTGATCAGGTTTTAACTATTGCATCCAGACAATGGGACAGATGGATGAGGCCATGCGAGGTATCCTTGAGCAGCGCACTACCTGTAGGCAGAAGTCTGGGGGTTCCCAGCACACCACAACCACAATTCATAAAGAGCTGACATTTCTCTGACAAGTCCACGTAAAGGCAGCCGATCTAAAGCTAGCTTAAGTGCACAGGCAGAGCCAGCAGACTGCTGAAGGTCCTTGAAGGATATCCCACAAGTTGATACTTCTTTCCTTTCCGTTTTGGAAAAAAACCAAAATCTTTCAATCATTCTTCCAGAGCAAAGTTTTATCAGTTTGGTTTTGGATCTAAACCGTAGTTTTGGGGTTGAATGAGACTCCTGCAATACTGTCTGGTGTTTTGGGGCATTAGGAAATGTTCTGTGGCCAAGGAAGGGTAGATGTGTGGAGAAAATATCTTCTTTCACACAGCCACATTTTTAAACACAGTATCCTTTTACTCTATTGGCCCACAAAAATAATATTGAAATTGCATCCAGCATTTTTATGTTAGAAGTTATACTGCTCAATACAAGCAAGCCTCTTTGTGCCATGGACCAGGAAGATCGAACTTCTTTAGGTCTTACCACATTTTTACAGGTCCTGATTAAATTTTTTCTGCACTTATTTAATCCTGTTCTGTCCAATTTTTTTTTTTCCTCCTTTTAATACCTCTCCCAATATTCTTACAGAGGAGAACCTGTGTCACTACTCTTGGACTGTTCCCTGCTCGGACAACTTTAGCAGTACCCAAAACCCCAAGCTTCATCCTCTGTGCAAGCTGATCTCCCACTGCTTACAAGTGATGGTTTCTAAGACTTTTTCAAGTTTGCTACATTTTTAGACACACCTCATATCATATATATATTTTATACACCTCATAAGATATATCTCATGAAGTGTTTGAGAGTCACTTTTTGGTGTCTGTGTTGGCAGTGGATGCCAGAGTAAACCATAGGAGGTGGAGAAAATCAATAGAGATGGTCAAGGAATTGTGCCCAAGTGTTGTGTCTTCTCCATCCTCCACCAGCCCCTGATACACAAGAAAGACTCCCATAATGCAGGAGTCATTGCAGTATGTTTTTATTACCTGTCCACTGTTTCAGGGGGAAGTCTACCAGTGCAAGAGCAAAATCCATTCTCAAGTTTCTCTGGTGAAATGTATCTTTTTAGTGCCACAGTCTTACAGCTGACTCATGCAGGCATAATCAAGCCCTAAAGCAATTAAGCTACTTTGGCCTTTATAAGGCAGTTTAAGAGACAGATCCATTTCAGCACAATTCAAATAACACAAAGAAAAGCTTTTATTACGCTGATTTATTGAGATTTTCCATTTCTTTTTTATTTAAGTCCAATGTCTTGCATTCAATTTAATGACAATGATTCTGTAAAGCATTAAAACATCCTATGACTATTAAAGGAACATTTGCTGAGGTCTAATAAGAGACAAATCAACTTTTCATTTAAGTGCCTCAAAAATAACACAAGCAATAAATGGCTGATTATATATTTAATGATACTGTAACTTATACTGTACCAACAGAGAAATCTTTTGCATTTCCTATTTAACACTATTGCTTGTTGTTATCATTAGGGAAAATGTTTATTATTATTCTAATTGGAAGCAGCAAGTTAAAATCTGTCTTCATTTAAAAGCAAACAGTGTTGCTCAGATGCTTAATATGTCTATATAACTCCTGGGAATTTTTCTGGGAATGCTTATGTTTATTAGAGCGGTCTGTTTCGAAGCATGGATAGAACACAGGACTAGAGGATGCCATTGGAAGGCACTGCAGGAGTCATTTCAGAAAAGAGTGTTCTGGTAGGAAAGACAGTCTGGCCCAAATTCTGACATCATGCTTGTATATACTAGCATGTACAGAGGAAAACATGAAAAAATAATTTCCAGTTATGGAATCCAACTTTCCTCCTTAGTCCTGGTAAAACTACATTTTCAGAGCGTCTCACTTGTCAAGGTGAGTGTTGAGACTGTCTTCTTGTGTTTTCATTCTATTGCTCTGTACTATGTATTTTTTTATTTCTCCACTGTGTAACTTTCTAAAATCTTGCCAACAAGACAAAGTCACAAAATTTCTCTTTGCTAATCTGTGAAAATTTGGAGACACTGAGAAAGACAACCACAGAGATAAACCTTTACAATGCATTCAGTTGGGAAGGGAAGAAACGAATTGTCAAAATTGTTTCAATCTCTGTCCCCCAAAAGCAAGGAAAATTGGAAAGATTTTCAAGAGAAGTTGCTTTAGAAAGGAAACCTTACATTTTGCAACTGAAAAACTGAGGTACAAAGAGATTAAGTAGCTGGCAGCAAAAATGACAACATTCTTTCAAAGCACTTTTAAATCTTCTTCTATTGTCTTGACTTCATTCTGACACAAAGTGACTATCATGTCTTACTTTAGCGGACACGGGACCATTTCTTCATATTCTCATTCTGGCTCAGTTTGTCCCTACAGTTTAGGTCCTCAGTTTGGGTCCAGTGCCCTACAATCCCAAGAACCAATGAAATAGACATTTGATCCAGAAGTGTCTTTTAGGCATCCCTTGATAAACCACCTCCTAGTATCTCAAGACAGACTAGACTTTCAGGAAAAGACCAAAAGCCACAATTTTTGAGCATTATAGGAAGGGGAGAGAGGTAAAGGCTTTCTTCTGAAGCAGAACCCAGTGCTTCTTGAGGTCCATCACAGTGTTGCCCAGAACACAGACGCATTGCCCACTGCTGGGGTCCTTCTGTGGAGACAAACCCCATGGAGTATTCTCCTGGGTAAGGACTTCCAGCCTGGGCCTAAGAAATCTCTAAACATTTCAACTTTGCATGAGAGTTGTCCTTCATTATTTCACATATTTGCGCTTTACTTACGAAGATAGTGAAAAGAATAGGCATGGTGATGGCAACCACTCGTTGCAAATGACAGAGACATGACTGTATGTGGTGATCTGCTCTGTGTTACTATGATGGCAATGCATCAGCCCCTCACTACTTCTGGTTTGCAATTCCTGTATTTTCTCTCTTCAATCTCTTCCACTTCTAAGAAAGTTCAGAGTTGATTTATTTTGTATCATCTGCAAATGACTCTAAGGAAGGGTAGACCACTGTGGGTATGATTCACTAGCAAGCTCATTTTCTTTCCTAAGAATTGATTTAACTATAAAAGCAAAGGATAAGACAGTTGTTGAACCAGTTAAATGATTTAAAAATTGGGGACTGAAAGTTTGATCCATTAACAGCCATCAGGACTGAGATTAAACCTGCAAGAAAGCAAGAACTTTATTTAATTATTTTTTTAAAAAAACACATGAGAAGTTATTGACACTGGAAAGAAAGATTAAAGGTGCTGTGAAATTTACTGTCCCTGCACTTAACTGGGGAGCATGTCAGGGTGGAGTCTTGGCGTGGATGCTGCCATTCCTGACACCCTGTTAGCTTGCTAGTATGAAATACGTTCAGACAGCACAGTAATATTTGTAAGGCTTATTGGGAAGGATGTCAAATCATGCTGTTGTTTATTCAGGGAATATTAAGCACGTTGCCATTGAGGTTATTCTGTGTCTTGTTTATACATCTTGGCTTCCGTACACCTTTCCTCTCCAAAGTGTCTCTCTCATAAAAGGCTTGCATTTACCTCCATGTTCAAACCATTTTGCACCCTGTCCTTGTTCAGTAATGTAAATGATTCAATTCACAGCTAAGATTCAAAGCCATAAATGTGGAGTTTTGTAGTTTTCTACAGTCTGGATACATTGCAGAAAGGTATATTTACAGAGTCTAGGAAGAATGAACAGGCAGTGGTCCATGTGATTCCGGCTCTCCTGGTGATCACATTTTACTTGCTGTCGACCTCCTATACTGCCATGTTTCATTTATGTCGCTCACCTGTTGCATTCTGTTTGTCTGTCAGATCAAAAACTTACAGGGTCAAAAAATGTTAGTTCGATCATTCAGTCTTGTAGTCAAGTTATTAAGAACATCAGCTGGTACATACACATTTGCTGCACATGAAAAGCATATATGTTATTGTCCTTTTCTAAACACGGTCTAAATTTTCAGCAATATGACAGTTGATTTAGAGTGCCTGGTATCTGAGTGCCTATATGAGCCATTTTGCCATTTTAAAAGGTCCTGATCACCAAAGGAAGAGAAGACTGAGAACTCTTTGGGGTTAAAAAAAAAAAAAAAAAAAGATTTTTGGAGATTGCAAGTTGAATGCTTTAATGCTTTGAAAATAATGCATCGAAAAGCTTATCTGTTTCAGGCATTTCAAGCATGAGCGATACCTTACTTCAAAATAATCCTCATTTCCACACAGAGCATTACAATAAAACTAAAATGCAATCAACAAAAAGAGAGATAACATGTAATGTGAAAGATGGAAGATGTTACATCATGATACATGGTACACTGGAGTAAATTCATGTACTAATTTAAATGTGGATCCCATTAGTGTCTCGTGGGGGTGTGTTTCTCCATCTGGTTATTTATTAACGTAGTCTTGCTTCCCAGAACTGATACATCCTGTATTGACGAGATGACAGACACATCATCCCTTGCTTGATTTCAGATAACCACATCCACTTCTCATAAAACACATAATTAACTAAGGAGGTAATACTTCTTAATTAAAGTCATCTGAAATTCACCAAACTCTGGCTTTGCAGCATGCTCCTGGTTCTGCTCTAACTTCCTTGCTTGCTCAGAGCTCAGTTGGTTGTCCAAACACTCTCCTTCGCAGGCTGTTAAATGAATGACAGATAAAATGGCTCAGCAGAACAAATGAAAATAAAAGTCACAGAATCATACAATCATAGAAGCATTTAGGTTGGAAAAGACCCTTAAGATCATCAAGTCCAACCATTAACTTAAAACTGCCAAGCCCATTGCTAAACCATGTCCTTAAGCATCACATTGTCAGTCTTTTAAATACCTCTAGGGATTGTGATTCAACCACTTCCCTGGGCAGCCTGTTCCAGTGCTTCTTAACCCTTTCAGTGAAGAATTTTTTCCTAATCACAAATCTAACCTTCCCTTCGCACAACTTGAGGCTGTTTCCACTTGCGCTATTGCTATTTACTTGTGAGAAGAGCATCCAATACCCTCATTGCTACAAACTCCTTTCAGGCAGTTGTAGAGAGCGTTAAGGTCCCCCCCTTGTCACAGTGATGGAATTAGTTAATCATAAAGCACGAACAATACTGCTATGTCCCTTGTACAGCCCTGCCCATCTGGACATTAGGTCTGGGAACAGAGGGTTTAGTCCCTAGGTAATCATTAACGTTAAACAATAATGGTGAA
>Ga0181612_115041_pt1 | contig 13153 bp, 6 predicted proteins | sample HoacroProtozoa21_FD_119630 | JGI IMG/M metagenome (GOLD analysis project Ga0181612, IMG submission 119630) | Hoatzin crop microbial communities from Cojedes, Venezuel. Combined Assembly of Gp0051906, Gp0051904, Gp0051908
AACTTGGGGGTTATCATAGCCCACTGGAGTCCAGCTCTGTTGACCCTTCTTGTCAACACATATGGACTGCTCTTGAAGATCCTTAAAAGTTTCAGTACCATGAGGTACTAGAATTTAGATAAAGATAGAAGGGAATGAATCAAAGCAATTTTTCTGGACTTCAAGACCAGTACAGAAGAACTTGGAGAGGGTGGATGGGAGGAGACATGCAAAGGGTGTATCACAGGCTGACAGCTTTCTCTGCTGCGGAAATACTGCCAGCACCAAAGGATTTTTGCCAAACTGGTATCTGAGCTGGCGGTGCCTGGGATGAGTGCCTTCCCCTGCCTATACCTTCCTCAGTGGCAAGACCTGTGAGTGGTGGTGTGATGCAGACAGAGAGGCCCAGCTGCAGCCCAGCAAACACACTCCTGTGCAAGTACTCTGCCCAAACCAAGCTTCTGCTCTGGACTCAAAGTTTTAATTCACGTCAAGATTCAACAGGTGGATGAAATGAACAAACGAGTGTTCAGAGGAGTGACAGGAGGGCATGTGAAAGATGTCTATCAAAAGCAACAGTTTCAGCCCTCAGCATCTGCCGCAATTGTTAATTATGTGTTCCCTTGACTCCTCTTCTTGAGTTTTATTTATCAGAAAACAACGTTGTACTCCAGGCTGCCTGGTTAGCACTCCATGGTTTGGTCCTGGCCAGGGGGAAGATTTTGCCTACCCAAGCAGAGTATTTCCCTTGTTGTGAGGCCAGAAGATCTTCCCTCATGATGCAGAAACAGCAAAATGAACAGGACCAAGAGCAGACTGCTGACTTTAGGACACGTTTCAGGCAATTTATCTAGTCCAGAGCAAGCCATATCTTGGGAAGGGGGTAAATTCTTTCCCCTGACCATGATCACAGGGAAGGAGGGGGTGAACCAGAGTGAGAGCATGCCAAGGCTTTTCCTTGGCTACTACAGGGGCTGGTTTCATGCCACCTCACCCAGGGGCTGTTGCTGAAGTCTGTACATCCATAGTCCAGGCTCCTGCCAGCAAAACACCAGCACCAAGAGACCCTTTGGAGGATTTCAGCTGTGTTCCCCATGTTCCACTCACAACACCAAAGTCCTCCAAGAGGGACCTCTCCATAGCAATGAAGTTAAATTGAATTTAAGGCACAGCATGCTGCTGGTCATGGCAGGTCACAGCACGTTCCCTGGGCTGCTGTCCTGGATTTCCTCACCTGCCATCTGGTGACCGCTAACTAAATGCTCACATCTGAAGGAGAGGATTTTTCAGCTTCCAGACTCTACCATGGTCTCTACAAGTCTCTAACCACCCATGATATTTCTGACATGTCCACATTGTCACTGGTGGCCACACCAAAAGGCCATGACCTTATTACACTTCTTACATCAGAAGTGCAACTGATCACCTAGGCAGGTCCTCTTCACTGCCAAGACATAAGCAGCATGAATTCATTTTAAATGCACCTTTTCTGGATGATTGGCGAGTCGCTATTTAGCAACCTACTTTCAAAAAGCAATGCTCTTAGCCAAAAGAGGGCTAGCAGTTAGGTTTTAGTTTGCAGCCTTCAATACAATATAAAGCAAGGGATCTGCAACAAAACTTCCCCCTTTTTTTGGGGCAAGTCTGAGCCCCGCAGATTTGGCTGCCGGAGCCTTGCGTGCTCTGCTTATTAACCCTGGCTTTGTTAAACCTGAGCCAGGCACTAGAAATAGCACCCTGAGCACTTCTGCGAAGCACGACTGGATTAGAAACGCACTGTTCAGAGCCACATTGCACCAACCTGTGTCGGCACCAGCCAGTGCTCGTGTGATTTAAAAGATCAGGCAGTTAGCAGAGAAGGGACCTTGCATTTACAGCTGCTTCCCAGAACTTTCCTAGTTAGCTGGCTGGGGCCGTGGTTCCCATGCATTGCCGCTCTGCCCCTCTCTCTGGGTCAAGCATGTCCATTGCAGGGCTCGCACCTCTCCACGCTCCGAGGGGCAGCTCGTCTGCTGTGGGAAGCACCCGGAGCAATGCCCTGGGACCTTGACGGGCCCTCGCATTTTCCCCCCTGGGCTCTTTTGTTGGCTTTGCACAGCAGCGGGCGGCCGCGCTTGCTGCGTGACTTTCTACATGCCGGGGGATACTTCAGAAGACATGATGGACATTCCTTCTTTGAACCCAGGCCAAGCCCATGCCAGAAAGGCCCATGATAGATTCCTCATGCCATCCTGCAAAACAGGCTGAAATATAGCACCTTTTAACCAAAGCCTAGGGTAAACAATACAGCCTGTACTCGGGTTCATAAACAGTCCTCGTTATTACAAAGGGCATTTCAAACGCGGTGTGCTACGGCTTGACCTTAAGAGCTATAGACAATCTAGCGGAGCACAGACGGTTTCATAAAGTACAATCACTTCCTGCAATTCTTGGGGCAGTGCAGCCGGAGCCGTGCAAATCCTGTTTTCCCTGCATTGTTTCCTGCATGTGAATATCATCAGTCTAGCGGTGCTTGTAACCATGGCACTCGTTAAACAGGAGCAGGGAGACTTCTGATAAAGCCATCCAGGACTCCAAGGATTTGGATGGGGCCAGCAACCTTGGCTGGGCAAGGCGGAGGTGCCAGCCATCGCTTCAAAAGATCAAACAAGAAACACACACAAAAAAGAAGTGTTTTAAGAATAGCCACTAGGTAAAAGTGCTGTCAGACCCAAGTTTAGCCCAGTAAAGACGGCGGGAGCACAGCGAGCCCCCGCATCCCTCAATGGGAGTGCTGTTTGTCTTTTGGGAAAGCCTTTGCCCCTGCCTGAGGGTCCACACATTCGCAAGAGCCCAGAGGTGCTGGGCTCACTGCAGCATCTGTGGGAAGTGCAGAGGTTGGGGAGGATCTCACATCTCTCCCTGCTGCTCTCTGCCTTGGTTGTCTCTCCTTTTCCTTTGGACAGAGATACTGCCTCAGACTGACAACATAACTGAAGGCAGATCCTTTGCAGTATGACTAGTTCGTGTTCCGGATGAGATTATTATTGACCCTCTGATTATTTAATGATATTAATAATGAGCCCTGGGGGTATCAGGTTTCCAGACAATGCAAAGATGGTACCTGCCCAGCGTATTCAGGACTGCCAAACTTATGAGCATTAAATTTTCACAGAGAAGTCCATGTAAGTAACTGCATGCAGTTACATATTTAGAGAACAAAAAATGTAAGGGGCTGACCGTTGGGCATCTGGCCATCATCAGGTGCCTGAATGCTTTGCGGTCTTTACTGGATTTGGGATCTAAAGTATCAGCAATACCCTGTTGAATACTGGAAAGTACCTGGATCAAGAAGGTGTTGGAGGCATTATCATTCCATAAAAAGGTTAGATTTACAGACTGCTGTATCCCATAATGAAACCAACAGCACTAAGCCTGACCTCAGTGTACAAGGCAGAACCCACAGAGTATGAACCAGGGTGAGGTTACTGTAAATCTCAAGGCAAGCCTTCATGATGGGGAAATTTTATGTGAGTAATTAAATGAACAGGGCAGGACATAGTTCATCATGTTCTTAGAATACTATGGTAAAAACTGTCTTTCCAAGAAAGAAGGGTGTTTGTCTGTGGTAGGAGTGCGTACTCTAGCCCTAGTGCCTCCGAGTAGGCAGGAATTGAAAGTAAGCTTTAAAATGTGAGGCAAAGGGGATGACAATGGTCACAAAATGGTAGCGTTCATGAGGAGAGTAAAAACCACAAAAAAAACACCAACTTCTGGAAAGCAATCGTTGACAGCATTGTAGAAATGGTAAGTGAGGCCTCGCAGGAACAAATTCTGGAGGAAAGAGGTTCAGAAGTTACCATGCAAGCCTGCACTTGGACAACCACAAAGCAGTATGCGTTGCAGAGGAGAAAAAGAAGCGAAGCTGAAGAGCAGGAGAACAGCACTGGTAGCTGATGAAAGATTGTCGTGTCGAAGAAATTAGCGTAGAGGTGGAAGTGCAGACTTGTGCTGATGAATGAACATAGAAGAATAACACAAGCATGTAAATGCAAAATGAATAGCAACTAGCAAGGGGTATAAAAGGCTTCCCCAGATGTCCAGAAGCAACTGGACAACACAGGAAAACCTGTCACTTGTTGAATAAAGTGGAGAAATAAAGGCTGAAACAGAGAAGGCTGTTCAAGCCTTTGTAAAAAAACTTCACAGTGAAATTGATTTAGCAGGTGATAAGTGTAAAGGCCAAGATAGAACAAGAATTGCCAGAACAGTTTCTAGGTAAGACAAATGCTTTCGAGTTCATGAGGCCTGATGAAACTCACACTAGCTTAATTAAGGAACTAATCAAAGCAGACTGAGCTATTAGCCATTATCTGCAAGAATTCAAGGTTTAAAGAGGATGTCCCAGAGGGCTAGAAAATAGCAGAGAGAGGATCTACCTTTATAGAGAGGAAAAAGGAGGAGCCAGGGAATTCAAAACTAATCTGCCTAACTTTGATAAGTGGAAAGATAATAGAATGAATAATTGAATAACCAAGTTGTAATCCCAAGAGAACAATATGTTGACAAATATCAGCCTTAGTGTTTTTGTGGGTTTCGGTTTTTTGTGGTTTCTTTTTTTTTTTTTTTAAGAACCAGGCATGTCAGACCATGTTAAGTAGCCCAGTAATTAAGAAAGAAGCAGGATGCCATTTTCCTACACAATATTCTGAGAAGAAGAATAGGGAAATACGATCTTGATGAAGTCACATTCACTTGAGTGTGCCATGGAGTGAACAACTGCACTTGGAGACCAGTTGTCAGTCATTCACTATTAGAGCAGTATGACAGTTCAGAAAGTCCTTCGTGCATTTATCCTAGCCTCTGCTCTATTCACCTTCCTCATTAGAGGCATGGACTGACAGTAAGCGCAGCACTTACAGTGCTAGCTATAAAGCTCAGTTTGTGAATGATCCGAAGTGGGGAGGGCCTTCTAATCAGCAGCATGAAACCAGTGAAGATGAGGCATTTCTGAATGCGCAAATCAAGTAGATTGAATAAGCAGAGAAGTGACAGCACACCAAGAAGTGATCTTGGGCTTACAGAGGACCAGAAACTCAACGTGCATATAGAAAAGAGGATGAATCTTTTTTTTGAGAGGTGTTATCAAGAGGAGGGCTGGATGTGAAACATGAGGCTGTCAGTTTGCTCTGTGTGACACTGGTGGGGTATCAGCTTGGCTCCCCTTTCGAGATGACATCAGTGCACTAGTGAGTTCAGAAAAGAGTGATGGGGATGATAGGCAATGCAAAAAACATCTTATTAAAACAAAGGTTGGAGAAACAGTCTTTGTTCAGTACAGAAACAGGAGCAGGGGGAGAACAAGAGAGAAGCAGAGATGCTATCAGTCTTGCGGCATGCAAGAAGAGTGATACGCAAAGAACACAGCTCATTTGTTCGCTGCGTTAAGGAGCATTTTGTTTATTTTGCACAGAGGAGAACAGAGCTAGGTACCTGGAAAACAAAACAAAACTAAATCCAAGACTTTCTCATTCGAAGGATAGTTCAGCATTTGGAACAAGCTACCAGAGGAGATTGTACAAACCCTGTCACTGGAGGACTGTTAGCGAAACAGCTGCCAGGGTTGCTCTGGGTCATCTCTTGAGGTCCTTTCCAGCCCTGCTTTTGTACGATCTTGCAGATTAATTAAGCCTCTGCTTAACATTATGCACATAAGTGACTTGCAAAATAGGCAGTGTTCCGAGCTGAGCACATGCTTAATTGCTCTGCTGGTCTGAGGCCCAAGGTATTTCTAGTGGGTGTTAATTTATTCCAAAAATTCTTGCTAGCAACTATTCCCCTATGCACATTGACACCTGCAAAAAAATAAAAGCAGTATTCTTCTGTTTCCAAGCTGCAGCATTCCTTTCAAATCATCCTGCCTTCCTCTGATAATAGTAAGGAAATAAAAGATTCTCTGTTTGAAACCTTCTTTACTGAACCAAATTATTTTCTTATGCACAGTAGACGCAAGAGAAATGTGAGGTCACTGAAACAATGAGATGAATCTTATCAATAAAGTATTAGGGATGCAAAATAAACACGTGAACCTGTTAAAAATTCATTCAAAATTGTGTATAATGCATACAGACATCACACACACTGATATATTCCCCTAAGCTTTGAATGGTTGGAAAACCTCTTGTCCTACAGCAGCAGGACCATTACACTTAGTTCCTAGTATATCTCTGGGTTTAACTTCATGATGGCTTGTCTCCGTAGCAGCCGGTGCGGGGTGGCCTCCGTCATCACGAACAACAAAACAGTTCACAAAGGAGGACTAAAGTGTCTTTGAGAAGCTGAGACATGCTGAGATTTAATTGACTTTCCCAACCTCTTTCACCACACATGGGACGGAATCCCATCAGCACACAGCTGGTGACTCTATGGGGAGTTTGGGGATGCTGAGTACAGCTCAGGTAACAGCAAATCTTCATCTGTCTGTTGCTGTTTTTTTTTTTGTCTTTTTTTTTTTGTATGTGTGTGTGTAATGTGTTGTCTGGGAGTATCAGTCATGATTCAGGTCTTCCCACTCTGTTCTAGGTGTGAAAACATACAACAAAGGAAGGAGCCCTGCCTAAAGCTTTCCAAACTGAGGGCAAGATGAAATACCACAGGTGGATGAAAGGAAGGCAGGGAGGAACAAAAGGAAACCGTGAGTCAGGTTGTGCTATTATCTGTGAAATGATGCTGCTTACAGAGGGGAATCTTAGCCCTTAAGAGGCTGCTTGTGGAATGGGATGAGAAATGATCATCTTTGTTTTAAGATTTAGACAGGGAGGGGGCGAGAAATTGCTGCGAGAAGCTCCCTAGCCTAGGAAGTCCAGCAATGAGGTGCTTATGTTGCCAGCAAGAAGCCTTACTTCAACACCTTGCTACAAAGCTGGCAGCAAAGGGACTTGAACCTGGAGCTGCAACCGAGCATGAGATTGAGCTGGGTCTGGCTGGGCTTAGATGTCCCAGAAAAGTCCACCAAAGAGGATGGGGATGATGGATTGGGGCCAAGGAGGTGTTCAGCTGAGCCATGTTCATTGCTGCTAAGCTTCTTTCAGGCCCAGATCTATCAGAGGCTTCTGCCTTTTATTGTTTTGGCTGGAGATGACGGCAGATGCCACAGCCCCTCGCTGGACTAGACCCTCTCCTGGGTTCTCCCTCTTTCACAAGGAAATGGGTGAAAGGGGCGGGAAAGAGTCATAGTAAAGAAGGTTCCCTTTCCAAATGTAAACTGTCTCCTGTGCAAAATATTCATGGCCCTGACAGGGGACTCTGCTTTCTTTTCTTGATACAACCAAAAATTACAAGTTTTCTTGAGAACATTTTGACAGTAACACTTAAATATTGGTTTTGAGTTCAATTTCTATAAAACTTGAAGCTCAACTTAAAAGATACTTGGGTTTTCCTGACTTCCTGCAGATATGCTGAAATACAGGTTTTGTGGGTTTTTTTAGCAGTTACCCTTTCACTATGAACTTTGAAGATATGCCGCTTCACTCACGGGATTTCTCTTTGTGAAGCTGCCGTGCTTTAATTCTGATAAAGCAAAAGTCCCATCATTAATCTTTAAAAACTGCAGAGCATGTGAATTACTGTTTTCTTAAAGCACACATTTCTGTCAAGCCATTCATTTTTTATTTCGAAGATACTTATATTTTCCAGCTTACTTAGTGACATGTAAATTGGTATTTTCCCAGCAGTCCCCTCTGAACACAAATTCTCATGCACCCTTCAGTCAGGCAGTTTCAGTTTGTAATGTCTAATCCTTTAATCGTTTCACTGATGGAAATTTCAATAACACATGATTGAATCTCTGGCACATATTAGTTATTATTTCCTTATCGGTAATATTTACTATTTATTCTAGAATAAACACGCTGCCGGAACACCTCGACTGCAATATGTGAGGTTAACTTCTTCTCCCAGAAAGCCCCACCAAAACACCTTGAGAAAACCTTGAAGTTATGACTCTGATGGACCCTCCTTACCCGTGCTATAAGGGGCCAGAAAATTCCCAAGGTGTCAAGTGCAATCTCTTGGCCACATTCCGTTGTGCCAGTGAAGGGAATTTGCCGATCTCCTCAGCGAAGGGGTGTTATTTTGAAGTAGGTTGCATGCCGTGGCTTTGCAGACGGGTCTCACACCTCAGCTTGCCCTGAACCACGCAGCCTGGAGTGCAGAGGCGAGCAGACCAAAGCTGGACACAGTTCGGCACTGCTTGTTAGATGTGGGATACGGAGCAACAATGTGAGTGTACTTCTTTATGCCTAAACATTGAGAGGGTGGCAGGCAGTAAAGTTGAGATAGCCAGTCCGGTCCCGGAAACAAAAAAGCTTGGGAAGGGCATTGAAGAGAGCTGTGGATGACACCTGGGGCTTTCTCCCAGAGGGAGAGCCCTTTGGCACTTGCCCATGAAAGCCAGCCTGTCCTCCCGCTTCCAGCCACCGCTTCCCTCCTAGCTGGCTGGTCCAGCTGAGCATGGTGCTGTTTCTTTCATACAACCCCCTTTTCAGTAAATCAAGCTTTCTACTTCCCCCCCACCCCACTTTCCTCTTTCTGCCGGAAAACATCAGTTTTCCAGAAAGCTAAGGACATGTGCTTGGAGCTCATTACTAATCCACTGCAGGATTAGCAGAAATTGAAGGCACAACACTGCTCAGGGAGAAGCTGAACATCAAAATATTCCTAGTATACTTTAGAAATTCCGATTCTTATTTTTTTTTTCCCTCTATAGGAAAATGACAAGCAATTCCATGAGCACTGGATCTACTGTGATCCTTTCCACAACACAGAACGTGCAAAAAGAATGCTGTAACTGGAGATGGCACAGAAGACTAAAAAAAAGGGCGGGGGTGTTTCCTTGGAACAGGCAGTAGATTAAAACCGATGCTTTTCTTTGAGACCTATTGTTTTTTTCCTCACTTTTCGATGAGGAATACAGAAAATGTTTTTTTTCTTGGGTGCAGAAAAGGATCTCCAGCCTAGGGAGGCACACCCAGGGGCAGCGAGGGGGCTGGTGGTAGGAGCGCTCTTCCTGTTCCAGATTGCAGCCCACTCCTCAACCGAACAGTCGCAAGTCTGAGCTGTTGGCCTTTGTGCAGTGTGAGGGTTTTTATTCCCCTCTTCCCCCATATTATTATTTTATTTTTTGGCAAAAACATTTGGGAGAGTCTTGGTTTCATTGCACTTTGACACAAGCGTCAACACCTTGACATGTTTTACAAAAAGGAATTCTTGCCACCCGCCCAGCCCTACAATCAACGCCCCAAGGTTTCCTCAGACGCCTATTTTACCCAGCAAGTCTGGAAATCCTCAGACCAAAGGATGAACTAAAATACATGTGACTGCAAAGGAAAGTTGGCACATACGGCCTTAAAATCTGGTTTTGCAAGGAAGTAACACTTGAAGCAGGGAACCTGTGAATCCCTGGTCCTAGAGGCCTCATCCTGGTCGGCTCCCTGTGAATTCAGTCCAGGAATTGTTTAAGTAAATGGCAGCCCCAAACCACGGAGCGTATGGGACAGGTAACCGGGTAAGCGTGACAACTGAGTGGCAGCGAGGACCGGGAAATCCCATGCACAGAATGAATGGTTGCTCTCCCGCAGGAGCCACAACGAGCTGCAACGCGCCTGTTTGCGGGTACCAGCCTTCTGCCTTGCCCTCAGGAAACTTTTGGGAGAGGGGCACGGTTGTCTGCATCCACAACTGCTTGTCAAAAGCTGCGTCTAATTCAGCTTTTGGGGTTCTGGACACCTGAATGAGAGCCCTCTCCCCTGCCCCTTGCTGTGATGACGGGCTTTCACTGCTGGTGTGGAGATGCAACCCCCACCCAGCAATGCTGATGGACACCCAGGGACACAAGGCGCTCTCCTCTCAAGGATTCCTCTTATTGTTGTTCTCTCTCTTTTTTTTGTTTTTCGTTATTCTCCCCACATAAAAGAGAAGTCCTTCAGACAGAGCCTGCCGGAAAAGCCAAGACACATTCAAATGCTCTCTTTTCATTGTTCCCAGAAGATTAATGACACGTAGGCCAGCGGGCCCATAGCCCTGTTCCCGTAACCTGCATGCCAAGGGAGAACAAATGAAAGCATGTAACTGGAATTTCCACTCAGCTTGTCTCAACAGCACACGAAGAGCTAAGACAAATCAAATTGCAGCTACAGAACACAACAAAGAAGTTTCCCCTCTCCTTTTGAAACAAATAAACAAACAAGCATATAAATAGGAGAATGGCCCGATTTAATGGGTGAAGTCAGGCAGTGCTAGCTGTATAGCAACAACATCTGGGCTCTGCTTGCGTTTGGTTGGAGGCTGCCTTTTCGTGCCCACGCTAAGCTCCAGCCACCAGCGAGGATCCTGCAGACTCCGGAGGCTTTCCAAGCCAGGCAGCCGGCCGCGGCTCTTCGTGTCCCGCTCCCCGGGCTGTTTGCAGCTCCCATAACCCAGCCAGCCCATCTTGCACTGCACCATGAGAAACCCCCATCACCCCCATCCCTGCCGAGAGCGGGCGTCCACATGCTTGTCCCAAATTCCAGCCCGGTCGCCGAAGCTGGCTGGCTGATTAATTGCTGCGTGGAGGCCTGTCACTCAGAGCCACTGGTGTCCCCTTAGGCAAGGTGGCTTCTTCATTCCAGGCTGCCAGCACGGGAGAAAGGCAGTCACTCACTTTGAAGGGTGTCAGCCGGTTGCCATTGCCTCAAAAAGCAAGCGTTACATAAATACACAGGTCTGGGGACAATGTTTTGTCGTCTGACTCACTCTCCCCCAGAACTCTCACCGCAGTGGTTGAGTTGCTGGTTTGGGGATTTTGGAAAAAGAAAACAGGATCAAGGGAGCGTGGGGTAACGGCGAAGACATCGGGTAAAGCCAGCAGCCTAAGAAGAGACACCGAATCCCAGAGAGCCTGGGAAAACGAGGAAGCCAGAGCACGGTCCCGGGAGTGAACCACAGACCCAAATTGCCCCTGGCAGTACAGCCACACTGACGCCAAAGCAGGGACCCCCCCAGGGGGAAGCTGAGAGACCCCGCTAAGCCCCTGCTCCCTCCACCACAACTGAGCTGAAATCAGAAACTAAAAAGCTAATTCCTAGCCAGAGCTGGCAGAAACTTATCACTTTTCTTCTAAAAGGGTAAATATTTGAATGCTATTTCCTTATGCTTTCTAACTAGTCCGTCACATCTTTTTACCTGTGGAGATGGCTTTGGGCATGCAACCCAGCCTGCAGCTGGGAAACAATAACGAAAACCCCAAAACAACCACTACAGCTGAGCTCTGCTTTGGCCAAGGAGACTTGGGTAGTCCCTGGTATGAAAAGAAGTTGCTGGCACCTAAAGTGTGCCCCAGGAATCCCTCCTATGTGCCATTCCCAAACTTTGTAACTTGACCCTTTGCACTGGAAGCAATGTTTTCTATTAATTTCTACATTAATTAACACTTACTAGATACGATGACTGAAACGCACTGGTCTTAGGCATAGCTACTAATTCTCCCCCTCCAAAACTAGTCGACCAGCCAGAGGTTCAGCACGCAAGAGAATGTGCTGATCCCTCGGTGCTGTATATTATCACTCCTTACTCTGCATTACAGCTGTACAACAGCTAGAAGTAAACCGAGTAACAAGTCATCAGCTTTGCCTGTGTTCCAGCCTATTTTTTTCAATAATTTTTTGTCTTTAACATAGTTTTTCAGACTTGTCATCTACAACAAGCCTCTGCATCATTTCTTTTTTTTTTTTTTTTTAAATACGATGTACACTGACAAGAAGCCTAAAAATCATACCTGTGATAGAGCTTGCTTTGGGTCACATAAAGAATGAGCAGTTAAGAAGATCTACACTGGAAAATGGCTTTACTTACACTGCATTTGCTGAGGTCTGAAGTGCAGAACCAGAGCTAAAGGAATCAGTTTGCTTACTTCCACTGCAGCAAAAAAGAAAAAGCAATGTCCATTTGTTCGTACTGTTCGGCTGAGAAACATTTGTCAAAAATCACATATTTTCAGACACATGCTCACAGGTTATCTCCCAGACAACAATAGCTAAATGGCTGCCTTGATTTTTCCAAGACTGCAGCATCAGCTACAGTCGATGCAGTCAAGATAATGCCTGAAAACATCAAACCTGCTATTCGCATCCATTACCAAGCAGTGACCACCAGCCAGGCAACCCATTCTTAAAACATCGATTAGCATTGCTGCCTAGCCCCTACACCAACAGGTCCTTTCTTGTTACCTGTGTTTCCCTCCTTGTTATTGCCTGTGATAAGCTCCCACCGATCAAACCAGGTGGTGTTTCTCCTGCCATGGCTGCAATGGGCAGTCCTGTCGGTCAGAGCAGATTGCCTCTGCCCAGCAGCTCTGCCGGTCGGAACACAGCACGGGTTCATGCACTGCAGATGCCAAAGGATGGATTAGTGCAGTGATCCCCCTGCAAGGGCTCCCTAATGCTGATTTTTTAAAAATGAGGAAGGTCTGTGTTTTAAGAAAACATCCAATCTGGATTTACAAATTGCCAGTGAGAAGGCGGCGTTACGCAAGAAGATACAGCGGGAGCTGTTTGTTCCAAAACGCAGCGTGGGGAATACGCGCGCATCTCTACGTCTGTGGGATGCACGCACGCACACCACACACAACAAGAAAACAAGCCAAGCACTTAATCGCTTTGGTACGTGTGAAGTCTAAGCGAGTGGGTTAGCAAAACAGAGACAGATGGCAGTAAACACATAACTAACTATTTTAAGACATTATTGTGCTTCGGCCGCTGCAGATTTCTCAATCTCTCCACCACACCCCACCTAAACAGCAGTGTTTCCAGCCCTCTGCTTCCCCCCGGCTCAGGGATGCCCCATGGGATGACAGGTCAGAGGGGGCCCTCGCAGCTCACCCGAGGACAATTTGCTCTCAGGAGGGACCCGAGCCACCGCACTCTCTGCGGCCAGCATCTAGAGCAGGTCAGCAAATGCCGCACGCACACATCACCATCCCCACGTGCCGTTTATCTCCGGAAAGAGCACCGAGAGACACAACAGCATGTTAAAGTCCACACTGGGATTTCCCCCCCCCCCCCCCCCTCCTCCCCTTCCCCTCCGAGGCTTTACCAGCGGGCCCTGCGGTTGGTTGGTGTGCGGCGCCGGTTGGCGCGCGGCGTGAGGCGGCGGGCGCGCG
>Ga0181612_112990_pt1 | contig 13152 bp, 15 predicted proteins | sample HoacroProtozoa21_FD_119630 | JGI IMG/M metagenome (GOLD analysis project Ga0181612, IMG submission 119630) | Hoatzin crop microbial communities from Cojedes, Venezuel. Combined Assembly of Gp0051906, Gp0051904, Gp0051908
CAGTTACAATCACACTAATTTTGATTTTAAACAGTTCACAAGGAGGTGGCAGACTCAGAAACTTGATGACTTACAAGCACGTACTCCGAAATAATAGTCATTTGGTAACCCCATGCTGCTGTAATCATTATCCAGAGTTTCTTGTTCATATTACACTCCCACAAAACAAGCATTTCCAAGCTTCCCCTTCTGATGTACAAACATAAGGAGAGAAAAAATTACACGTGGGAACCTTAACTAAATGACAGTAGAAGTAATCAAGATGAAACACTTCTGCCATTACTGGCTGTGCAGTGAAGTTCACTGACAAAAACTACAGTGTGGGAGGCTTCTCTTGTGAGCAGAGAAGGTGGTATCCTGGCTTGGCAGCAGGGAGAACCAGCAAAGCCCAAACCTTCAAATGCACACCAGCCTCCGCCACCACTGTGTGGCCTCCAGCCTGCCATCCAATATGATTCAGCTTCCATGTGTGTGATGAAATCTCCTACTATTTATGCTACCGCAGTATCCAGCAGCTTTTTTATTTAGCCAGGGCACCTGAGCACTGTGTGATGCATCCACATAGTGCAGGAAATCAGCACTTCTCATTTAAGCAGACAATTTTATGTCCTGCTGCTGCTCCTGCTATTCTGCTCAGAGGTCCTGCCAGCAGTAGGATCCTTGGAGCTGCTGCACTTTCACCTTCGGTATTTCCAGAAATTCAAATATTTTGGGGTTCTGCTCATGCACTGGGACAGTTTCCCCCTTCCCCCATCCCCATCTCTCCTTGCCACTCAAACTCTTCCGATTCAGGCAATCAACTGTGGTCTGACCCTTCCCCAGAGCTCTCCTGAAATGCAGCAGAGAAAGGCTGTTACCCTGTGGCCTGGGGTAATGTCTGAGGAGGGTGTCTGCATGCCAGCAGGCACGGAGACTTTTCAAAGGGAAAGAGGAAGCACAGGAAGAGCTTCTACTCACCTGCAAAGTAATGAAAGCCAGGCTGGACAACTCAGTTGTGTGCATGCCAACAGGGAAAGGGAGCAAATACCGCTGACGCCAAACTATCCTGCAAGAGGAGAGCTGCAAACGCAGTCTGCTTCTGAAATTCCTTGGAGATAATCTCAGGCTGTGACCAGCAAGAAGCTATCTAGATGCAGGGTGTAAAGGCTACATCAATTCTCTGCAGCCTGGGCAGGCAAACATCCTCTCTTTTGCTCTTGCTCCCCCTTCTGCCTTTCACTGCTGTCTTTCCCCGTTCCTTCCCAACAAGAAGAAACTAAGAGGAAAGCAGCTCAAGGAGTTGGTTTCTCCCACATGAGCATCTAGGCCCAGCTACATGAGGTCTCATTTAAATAGTGAAGTGCTTCTCATAATGAAATAGTCCTTCTTGTAAAAGCATTTGAGAAGGGGGTTCAGTAAGACAAAATGCGTTTTCCTGATGGGTAAACTGAGGCAAGGGCTACTGATACATATGGTTACCAACAGACCACTGGGGAGTCTCCAATTTCACCCTGATTTCTTGCATCCCTGTTACTAAGAAAGGTTGTTCCCTCAGATGTGCTGGCAAAATTGAAAATTTGTGGCTAGATCCACCAAACACCTTAGATCTTACAGCTTTAGCATTACATAGTATTCCCTATGGACATGTAGCCTACAAATTGTAAGTGCTCTTATTGCCAGGAAACACTAAAGTTTTAAGAAAAAAAATTTTGGAGACGGGGTCTTTGTTTACAGCTTTTCATTTGTATGAAATTAGACTGGCTTCTTTAGAGAAAATTAGTGTAAGAAGAAATTAGTGTAGACCGTCTGTATTTATTCCCAGTCTCACACTGGGCCCCGTAACAAAGAGACACTCCACAGCAGCGCTCTCCCTCCCTCCCTCCAGTCAGCCCCTCATTTAACTGCAGGCTTCAGGCATGCGTGGTACCCTGCCTGAAGAGCTTTCCCTCCCTCCGTGTCTGTGAGGCCCCAAAACCAAGGCTGGGGCCAGGCGATGGGAACCGCAAAGGCCAGGCAGAGCAGAGCGTTCAGCTAAAAGCAAATGTTGGAGAAAAGGTTGGACTGGAAGGTGACTCTGAAATTTTTCAGTTGTAGGAACAGGATATTTGACTGAGTCATAAGATTTATCTTCAGTGAGAATGAAAGGGCTGAGCATTCCCCTGACAGATGCCTTTGTGGCTCCTTTCTCATGAAAAAAAGTGCCAACCTCAGCTCTTTCGTTCCTCAGTAGTTGAATTACTACAAGAACGGTTTTCTAATATTTTCTCTGCTCCCTTGCAGGAAGCATGCTGTGCTGGTGGGAGACGGGGTGGCCATGGCAGGCCCTGGCTGAGGAAGGGCTGGCTAGACCCTGCAGGGAGCAGGAGCTGCTGCCCACATTGCCACTGTCACCATCGGTGAGTTCATCCCAATCCCTTCTTGAGGGCAGCCACAGCCCTTTCCCTCTGATCTCTGCCTATCTGCTACCTTTTACCTGTTTCCAAACAGAACCCTCTCCATTTTTGTGGTTCTGCCCTGGCCCAGTGCCCACCACCTTCCCCTCCTCTCCCTTCCATCTCCATGTCCTTTCCTCCCCATTGGGAACTGTGTTTGGAGATGTCTCAGTCAAACCCTTGCGTCTCCACCACTCGTTCTCCCCTTTTTGGATGAAAAAAAAAAACAACCTACCCGGCTTATTCTGGATTTAGTTTGTTCCTTGTGAGGGTGCTTACAATTAAATATTTAAACACACACTGGATTGCAGGTTGAAACGCCAGTCTCTTCTCTCCCCAGTGAGGACCCTATCTACCAGAACCATTTTTTTAGTTGTCTCTTACCTAATGCTTACTGAACTTTTCCATGTAAATGAAAATAATTTGTTATAGAGACTCAGAAACACCACATTTCATCTTTCACACAGAATAACCTACAGCTCAAAAGTCAGCACATTCAAAAGACAAAGAGGATTTTCAAACACTCCAGTCTAGCACAGAAGTGCAAGGTACATATCACGCACGTTCAGTGGGCTATTGTTCTTTCTTTTCTTTGAGGCCTTACATACGTTCCTTGCTCTTCCAAGCTGCGATACTATCAACACCATTTCGCATCTTTGCTTTCACTGCTGTCATTGGTACCACTCCCTCTCCTACCAGCAGAGTCCCAGAGCAAACCAGTTCCATCCTTTGTGCCCGCTACTCACAGCTCTCTCTCACCTTCCAACTTACCTCCTTCTCACTTTCTGCTTCACCTGCTCAGCTCCTATCCTAGCAAAACCTTCACACTCCTATGCAGGCTCCATTTCACGTACTTCAAACCAGAAAAGGCTTTGCTTTAAATTGGAACAGGTTATTTTTAAGAAAAAATAAAACGTAAAAACTAATGTGACATGAAAGTAGTTACATGCTACTTGCATGCTGTATTCCTTTCCTACACACTTCATCCCTGCTTTGTCTTGTACTATAAGCTCTACTTAAGAGACAGGGAAGTTTTTTTGGAGGATGAAATCCAGTATTTATTGGAGACGACAGCAGAACTCCTACTGACTTCAATGGAATCAGGATTTCTTCTTTTTCAGTTACTCCTGAGTAGACTGCTGCTCTTTCTCAAAATACATCGAGCTATATTTGCAACTGCTAGCACATCGATGTCACAGGTAAAATCCAAGTCAGAAATTTATATTCTGTTTAAAGAGGTAATGTTTCTAGAATATTTATTTCTAGCATGTCAGTAAATACAGTGAGCAGCTTATTGTTCAGCTATTTTCGTTAATGATTTTTTTTTGTCTGTTCTTAGCCATATCCCCAAGCACTAATTAGGAAATTGCTTTCACAACAGAGCTTTAAAAATTGTCAAAGCAGCATAGTTGGCATTTTTGTCATTCTTGTTTATGACCAAACACACACTTTCAGTAGCCTTTTCAATCTCTTTTTTTTTTACATTGATTCTGAAATCTCCAAGCAACTTGGCAGCAAAGCAAGGCTGCATCACTACAGGCAATTGACTTACAAAAGCTATCATCTCTGCAGGTGGAAAAAAAAATAAATTGAACCTAACATACAGCACATGCAAGCACATACACACTTTGCTCTGTGGTGCTAAGACGATGGTGTGCCTTTTTTTCCCCCCCCAGAAGGGCTCAAACAGATTGAGTTAGACCTGGTATCCTGCTACCTATCCACCACACATCCGAGCAAACTTGTGGGGAACAATATGGGATTCACAGCAGTCAGCACGATGACACAGGAACTAATTCAACCAGCCCCAAATGGTGAAGTCTAAGAGAAGAAAAGATGGCTGTCATTCACCTGCATAAATTCTTCCAACACGGAAGTCAGATCTCTTACCTGTCACAAGGGACCTCTCACTGACGCCCTTTGTCTTCCTAGCTCTGAGAGAGCACTTGCACCAGTACCTCTTGCTGTCTGCAACAGCATCATTCACCTTCTCCGAGGTCCAAGGCCTAATTCAGCAGGAGTGTTTTGAGCTTTCAGGACAAACTGAACCAGGGAAATACTTGTCCTGTGATTGTTGTTGGGACTTCGGTGACAGCTAAGTTATATTAAACCCCATGGCAGACAGGTGGGAATTGGAGGTAGCAGCTGAGTTGAGAAGCTATGGACATACAAACATTTATTTTACACGACCCAAGTGACAGCTGGACACTTGAACTCTTTTGTGGACCTTTGCCTGTATGATTTGGAAGTCCTTTGATTTTTTAATTTGTATTTGCCTGAAAAGGATCTCATAACTCCGTTATCCACTGTCATTCAACTTTTCATCTGTAATCGGTTCCCACAGTTGATGTTTTCCTTCCAGCATCTTATGCAGGCAATAGCTTGCAGTTAGTGACCACTGGACTCCATGGATTAGATACAAGGTGAAAGATCAGTAGTGGATAAAAAAAACGCACGGTTACTGTGACAGAACTAAATCTTTCGCCAACACTGCAGAGAAAATGACATTAGCGTGATGATTTTAATAGCAGTAAAAGCAGATATGATGTTTACAGGAAATAGTTACATCAGCATTTGTTATTGATCTTAAATTAGTATCACATCGCTATCACTCCCCAAACTGTCAGTTACCTCTCTTCTTCACAAAAAAATGAGATATTTTTTTTTCCCCCCTTGAACACAAAAATATTACTCTAATTTCTAAACCCAATTTCTTGACATGAGATAAGGTCCTGGAGATGCATGTCATTATTGAAAAGATTTAGTAAAGGTGAAAGAAAACCTAAAATCCAGTTTCTGGATATAGGATAAGTCACCGAGTGCAGGTACTTAAGATGATGATCCTGTAACAGCTTTCTACAACATATTCACATAATCCCTATTTTAGGGAGTGTCAGAGTAGAAAAGAGGAGCTGCGGAACGAAGCACTAGAGGTGTTCATAAGGAGATGCTCGTTACCGCTTTCCCACATTTCAGCATGTACAAACTCTGGTCTGAAAGCTGCTTAGTAGCACTTTGTGTACCCTGTGCTATTTGACCTAACACGCCTGCCAACCTTTGCATCCACGCAAAACCCCACTCAGGCCTTTGAACATTCAGCATCCATATCCTCCTCTGCTATCACAATAGCTTAGAAATGTGTTTTGTTTTTCAAGAGAAGTTGAAACTGCATCCAAGTAAGACTGTTGCCAACGCTCATCTCAACGCTGGCATCATCAGCAAAGCTGAGATCACGCTGTGGAGACAGCATGACAGATCCGTTTGCCTCATGCTTTAAACACAACACTTGCTTTTTTGGCCACTATTTCATATTTTCCCCAATTCTCAGAAGTAAACCAGCAACTGCCAGAGACTATAAACTCTCAGGACTGCAAAACTGCCAGTGTGCACGATACAGAGGCTTGGACAGCTAGCTTGGTTGTTGTTGCGAAGACTGACGGTAGGACTGGGATCTGTCTGGGGCACAGCCAGCAGATCTGGAACGGACAAAACTCATGTGGGGGCCCCTGGCAGCAGAGCAGCAAGCAGCGCTCCTAGGCACTTCCCGTCAGGTTACACCTCTTTCTCTGAGAAATGCTGTCCCACTGGACTGGGCTTCAGCACCACATGCTGCATAACATTTAATGCCCGTTTGCTTCACAACTACGGCCTCCCTTCCAGCCAACACCTCTGCAACATGCGCTGCTCTCCAACTCAGGAGATGATTCTCGGCACCGTGCAGCAGGTACAGCAGCGGCGCGCAACTGCATTACACAGGTCTGCAAGAGTCACGCACAGGTATGGATGCTACCATGCATGGCAGTTTCCTGCATGGCCATGCTCTCCTCACATGCCCAAATGTCCACTTCTCACAGATGGTTTCAAGTAAGCATCAGTAGCAAGTACAAAACATCTCTGGCAGTTGAAGACATCTAATGCTCAGTTACACATCTAGTCAAGCCCTTACAGACCCTTCTGTAGCATGGTACCTTGAATTTCTACGAATGGAAGGCTACAACCACACCAGCAACTCTGCAAAGGTCTCAGATTACATTAAAGCATGCCCCAGAAAAAAAACTATTATACCATACCCCCAGAAATGTCACAATTTCTTTTTTTGAAAAATCATAAAAAGACTTGGAGAATGATTCTACACCTTTCAGACATATATCCAAGCAAGTCACTGAAAGTATTTCATTATGAAAACAACAACAGTGTAGACAGGATTTTATTTGTTTTTTCTCTCAGTTGTCAGCACACAACATTTCAGTTTCCCGTAAGGCAGTACTGCCCTCTTTTGGTGTAATTTATTATGCACAATGCTTTTGATAAAAATACTCAGCAAGGTCAGAAAGCATTTTTTTAGGGATGCACTACTTCCTTTATTTTTGTAGAAAACCCACCAAGTTTTGAAAAAAACACAACTAAAAAACCCCAAAGTACTACAAATAACAGTTTTGTAAGAAATTGATCTAAAAAGGTCACTACCATTAACAGATTACTGAAAGTCAGCGTTAGAGAATAAGTTCAATTTGGAGCAAACAGCACAAAAATAGTGCATTTGTCTGCTCTGATTATAGCACAAATATGCACTCTACCATTTAGTAGAGAGAAAAAAATGCAGGCCAGGACAAAAAGTAAAGTCAGAAAGATTAAAAATGAATATTTTGAAGTGGTTAAAACACCAAGCAAAATTTCCTTTCAAGCTAACATACAAAGTCTATTGATTGTACAGACCTGGGAACTGGCAGCAATTAAAGGTTTTGAAACAAGAATCAAAACTTCTTGCTAAATCTTTTATGATGTGAACTGATCTGTTGCTACTATTTACCGGTCACTTCTCCCTATACAAACAGTGCCCTGGTACGAGAGCACAAGCCCCGAGAAGCGGGGACACAAGAGGCAGCACAGGTGAATATTGGCATGGGATGGCAAGAGACAGAGCCCATGCTTGCTACTGGAGATCCCACAGCTTTGCACAGCTCTCTATAATGGTCAGTTAAAAACAATGCAGACTGAAAGCTTGACAAAACCGTAACAAAGTACAGAATCTAACGTGTATTATCACATAGTAAACTTGGATACAAGGTAGAGCTACAGAACAATGCAGAAAGAAGATGCAAAAACACATTATCTAACATACAAATGACTCTCAATGTGACCCCAGGAGAGCAAAAAAGAACCACCAACACCAACAAAACACTCCTCCCACAAAGGACTGCAGAGGCGCAGAACTCAGCGTTACCCTCTCCAGCAGTTCCAAGCTGTGGATTTAAGACTTGGGGGAAACGAAGCAAAGTTAACTCCAAGAGAATGAACAGAAACAAAATGCATGTGCTACAAGTTTAATTGTATTCCTGTGATGATTACTGTGATTTGTTTTTTCACTCTACATGAAGAAAAATACTCTTTAACTGTACTATTCTTTCCGTTCCTGAAAGATTTGGGTGTAGACTAACCACAATCCTTAAATTAGACCATCAGGATCTCTATTACTCTAACAATACATTCTTGACTTTACTATACAGATACACCCATGTATATAGTGATCCCTCTGCCCAAAACTGTGATTTTGAGTGTAACAGCTTCAAAAGAAAAATCACCTACCCCTTTCTAGGAAGTGGAAATTAGTGAGCCCCGGATCTTGTCCAGGATCAGGCGAAAGCCTCAGTAAAAACGACCACTTCAACCATGATGGTCTATATCAGAAGACGGAAAGAGTCTCGATCTTGGACACACATACTGTCGCACAGTTTTGTAACAAAGATCTGCAATTTACCAACACAATTTCAAATGTGAGAGTAAAGTAACATTCCTGAACTAGTTCGTTTCCTTGCTGAAACAGCTTGATTTTCAGAAATGTGACACGAATAGAAGCCACTAGGCTTCAAAATCAAAGTATACAGAGAAAAGACTATGAAATTACATACTAAAAGACCTGTAGGTCTATTCGCCTGCAAGGAACATTTCTCAGTTTGTGGAGATCATCCACCTGTACTAAGGATGTTTGAGTAAAGCAGTGAAGTAAGCGGTAGAGCAGTAGAATGGTTCAGTGTCATCTTAAATCAGGAAACCCTAATAAATTCTTTTTTAGCCAGGAGGAAGAGGCTAGCAAAATGGCAAGGAAATACTCATAAAAACAAAAAAAAAGAGCATTTAGCATGTACTAACACAGTTTTGCCCTCTGTTCCCTCTCCTTCCAGACTACGATCATCATGGCTGCTTGTGAATGCATGAAGGAACAGGGAGAGAAAACAATTCAGTGCTTCCACTTCTCTGCGGCACTGAAGTACTTTCCAAAATACCCTGGCAAGGTACTACACAGATTCCTAGTTCACTGCAGCAGAGGATGGAGCTTTAACAGCAAGGTGTATGTTCCCTTAGTTACTCTGAAAAATTTCTTTAAAGCATCACAAAATACAAAGGATAACAATCAGAAGACTCTAGAAAAGGTGGTGTTGCTATCATATTAAAAAGCACTGATGAAATCAGCATTCGATTCTTGGCTCCATACTGACTATAACCATGGTGCAAGCCTACGGCTGAACAAGCCAGCTTTACATGAACAGCATAATTCAAGAAGCTGACATGTACACCGTGAAGCTACAGAAGCCAAAGAGACAGGCATTTATCAACCCAGCCATCTAGATTTTACTGAAGTTAACTTTACTAAAGGATATAAAGAAGCACACAACTTTAAAGTCCTAGTGTTCCACAAGTTTATAGAAAGGACCTCACACATGATTTAAGTGTTGTCAAAACAATTAGCAGCTCATTAAGGTGGAGTTCTGTGTAAGAGAAACATAGCATGTAATTCCTTTATCTTTTATAATTGATTAGTAAATCACATAGAGGTAGAAGCTTTCAGTTTTACTCAATTATGTGTACAATGGAAGGAGACACTCATGCGAAGATACAGATTAATGAGTTAAAATAGCTTTAATCAGAACATAGTACATTTGATTACGTTCCCTATTTGTTTTCAAACTGACAGGTAAAGATGCATTTTAAAAAGTGGTTTAGAGAAAAAATGGCAGGATATAAAAAAAAGAAATAGACTAAGTTGCCAGCACCTAATCAAGTAAGAGACCGTGCTCAGCTGAACAGAGCTGTTCAGGTTCATTTCACTGAAAACTGTTTCTCAAGTTTTTGGGAGGTGGCTGTTCAGTTTCACTTGAACAACATGGGATTAAAAACTCCAGGTCTTCTGAAAAGACTGCACTGGTCTCAAGCCCTCCTCTAGACCAAATACGATAAAAACCTCTGGAAGTTCCAATTCATTACATCCTTCCTTACAGTGACCACAATTACTGTATTGCTAGACAGCTTAGCCTACCCACCTTGTATTTTTTTTCTAACTACGAACAAAATTAGGGTGCCTCAAGGGGGAGTTTTAATAGTAAGTGCAACATGCTAGTCACTCATCACCCTTCATACTCTTACCTCAAAGTTCTCATTATTTACTTTGACCTAGATAGTTGCTCTGTTGAGGGTGGAAACAATCTCAATATTTAAGGAAAAAAAACCCACCATGAAACTGCTCTTGAGTGTATCGCTCAAGTATAGCTTCTGAGCTCTCCAGAAGCAACTAACTCTCTACAGGTACTTCAAAGTAGTGTTGGGCCCAAAACAGTTTTCCCGTATCATGAGTAACATCTCACCTTCCAGCCTTCGGAAAAAATTCATAATTTAGCAAGAAGGTGTATTACTCTTTCTGAAATTCAAGAATAGCCTTTATTAAAACGTTACTGACCTAACTCTGAAAACAACTGGTATCCGAATTTCCAAATAACTGAAAATACTTGCACAGAAACACAGACATTCAAGCAAGCAGAAACCACCAAAAAAGCCATTTTATTGCAACAATGTCCCCATCATCAATTGAGATGGCAAAAATTAAGTTTTAATTCATTTTGCATTTCTACCTTTTTATTTATGCAAATATAAATTCAAGAGTGTAAAATAAATCCACATATAAAACACAGAGGAAACATTCTCTTTCAGTGACTCCAAAAAAAACCCTTACATACTGAAGAATCATCACAAGTCATCCACTGTCCGTTTTTCCAAGCATACAGGGGTGAAAGAATGCAGAAATATATTCTCCAAAAGCATCCCGTTTAAAGTCTTTAAAGTACTTAAGCAATATTTAGTAATCTCATACTCTTCGAGCTTATGGATGTAGACTCCAAGAAAAGGAGAGACAAAATACATCTCAAACTCCAGATTATTTAAACTCCACCTAAAATAACCCATTTAAAACAAGATTATGTTCAATTCTTACAGCAGAAGCATCAGAATTATTTTATTAGTATCATTATTTTGGAAAATTACTTCTTATTAGTTTTTCCTGCTTTTAAAATAAAGTCAGAATATTTATTTCAAATAGTTTACTTACACTGTAAATATATTGCGGAAAGTAACTCCACATGCTGGTACAACAGGCCTTCATCAAGTTCCACTTAAACATTACTATGAAGTACCTTAAAAAACAGGGACTACAGCATGAAATGCACCATGAAGAGTCAGTGCCATGGGATTATGTATTACCTTCCCATATGCAACAAAACGCTTACATATTTTGAAGTCAATATTGGACTGTTAGACCACATGAATATTGGCTGGTTACAAATACTTGGACTAGGAACATTTACTGTTTTAGAAAGATGTGATTATTATATTTTATTGTTATTACACAAAAAAAAATGTTACCAGTATTATAATATGTGCAGGATATTTCAAGAGGAATGTTTTTCAGTGGGTCCAACAGGCAGATGTTTCCAATGACTGTGGCTTTCAATGCATATCATGCCAAGTTCTTAACAAATAGTGTTTTCCCTCATGGTTATGTTACAACAGGATGAAGAAATTAAGATGGTAAAAGCAAACAAAGTTACAAAATGAGAACTGCAAGTAACTTCACAACTAAAAAACTTGTAGAAGGATTTAAATCAGCATTATTGTGGGTCCCCACAGTTGCACTGCTACTCTTAGGTTTCCAAAAGATACATATGATTTTATAAATATTTTTGTGCCAAGAGCCATGCTCAGAAACAAAATATAGGCTAGCACAAGTCTACCTTCTCAGAGATGCATGTTAAGTATAAAATTCACTTACTAAAGTGCATTTGCTCGACAAATTCTATCTAACTTCTACTATTATATCTATCCCAATAAGCAATACAAACTAAACTTTCTTGAAATCCTACCTCTACTTAAAAGCAGTAAATATAGATGACTGAAATCTGAATTACAATCTTGTATTACCAAGCATCTTAACTCAATGCTGTGAGCTGCAGAAATAAACAAAAGGTACTGTCCTAAACTTCCCACAAATGAGGAAGTGCCTCTAGTTAGAAATACTGAAAGTGTAGAATGGAGTTAAATACAAGCAGAGCTGAAGTAAGCATTGCTTTGCTTCTTATTCAACATGATGTTTCTTTAAGGCTCTGAGAGAAGCTGTTACGTTTCTCAAGGTCTTTTGGCAAAAGATACAAATGTAGAAGTAGCAGGGTCATCTGACATTTCAGAACTTGTATTTTCATGTTTCATTAAAGCCAACTTATTCAGTGTCCATATACATTTATTGCACTTGTGTTGTTGGAATACATCTATACCAACACAGTTATAATGATTGCAACAAAGCCATAGTAAAATAAACTTTAAAAGGGTCTGATTCTGACATTAGAGGGTAAGTGTCTGCATGTTTAAAACATTCCCCTAATAATAATAAATACAGACAAATTGCTCATCAAATCCGATGCACATGTTTAACAATTATTTAGCATATATAAAATTTCACTCATCCTTTTATGAATACAAATCTGTTAGGGATCAAAAAAGACTTACCATGCAAAATATTGATTAGTGCTGCATAATGGAATATATATTTCTATCAGAGTTAAAACAGTATTTTCAAAATTTAAAGAAAAATAGATTTTTAAAAAGGGATTCTACTGTTGAATGCAAGTCTTCCTTGTAGCAAAGACAAGATAGAGACAAGTTACGATTTATCGCTGTACTTCAGTCTTTGATGAAAGACTAATAATAACTTGTCCACCTACTTTTTAATAAATGCTACATTTTCAAGAATAAAGGAACTATCAGTAGGCATTATTTCTACTTAAACAAGTTATTTCTCTCTGTAATAGGTCAAGTATGCTTTTAAAGATTCAGGTAATGGTAGACTCATGATTTTCTCTCTCAGCAGATTTCGAGGAGGCTCTTCTGGCTTCAAGGCCTCACTGTGATCTTTATCCTCCTCCTCTTTGTTATCATCTTCCATTCTTTCATCTTCTTCACTATCTAGAGGCTGAGGAATGAGCTGATTACCAACAAACACATAGGTGTTAATCCTGCGTCTACGACATCTCCTGCGTTTTCGTTTTGGAGGAGCCTTCTGAGCAATACCCTTGGCTTTCATCTCCTCATTTATGAAGTTTCTAAGGGTGCGTCTGATATATATTCGAGCTAGATCCTGCAGATTCCGAACAGCACATGGAGCTAAAATGAAAGAAAAGTAAGTTATACTAAGTGAAATTCCCCTCTGGCAAAAAGTTGAGCTGCAAGGCAGTAAGACTTATGTTCAAGAACAATTGAAATTTTAGCACACGATACAATATGCAAATGACACAAGGGCAGATACAGCCACCTTGACAAACCCTGTGGCACAGTCCAAGAAACTAAGTGATATTTTGACAGACGCACAAGAGAATTAGAATGCATGAACAGATTATTAAAATAAATTTTAAAAAGCATACAA
>Ga0181612_143459_pt1 | contig 13152 bp, 6 predicted proteins | sample HoacroProtozoa21_FD_119630 | JGI IMG/M metagenome (GOLD analysis project Ga0181612, IMG submission 119630) | Hoatzin crop microbial communities from Cojedes, Venezuel. Combined Assembly of Gp0051906, Gp0051904, Gp0051908
CCTGACGGTGGTGCCCCCCCCCCCCCCCCACCAGCCTACCTTCTGTAGCTCTGGAGATTTTACCCTAGAGTAGGAGTGAAAAATGCAAGCATAATTCCTTACTCCGATCAGCTCAGAAACAAAGGAAGTTATGAATAAGCTGAATTAAACACATTTGCATGTGACACAACAGAAAGATCAGCTGATGGACTTGTGTTAGCAAGAGCTAGAGTAGTATCAATGGAGATGTAACCTTAATGGAACTAATTATCCTTATGTTTTAAAAGTCTTATTTCTGAATGGTGATTAAGATTTTAAATATATCCTTATAACCTTCCACTGAATCTTATGTAACTCATAATTATAATCTACTGGAATTACATACCCACCCTAAGGAGGAACAATATTCCAAATAGTAAGTTCATGTCACTTGACTCATTTACTTTAAAACATTGCAGTAGTTCCTTTGTCAGAAGCATTTTGAAGCTCTGTTGGCCTGCTTGTAATTCTATCTTGCATTTAACATTGATTCAGTTAACTTTAAAGGTAGTGCTTTTCATACCTTTTACATCAACGAACGTGCATCAGATTTTAAATGCAGATTATATGCTTATCTTGCCAACTGCTGTTAGCCTGAATTTTTCCTAGTATGTACCTATTGTGGTAGAATGATATTATTCAAGAAGCAGTTAAGAAAGAAAATAACCCACAAACTTTTAGAATAATTAAAAATCTATTTAAGGAGCTCGGTCTTGTATGTAATATTCCTGTTGGCCTGCCTGTTTCGTCTGTTGTTCAGCTGCAATGTCACTCGCTTTGGTCTTGAACCATCTGGTACTGAACCTTTGCTTCGCAGGGGCCGTAGTGAACACCTAGTTACCTCGGTTTGTTTCAGTCAGATTCATGCTGAATTAAGCACAAAAGCATTTGATGCTAATTAGTAGCTTTCTGACAGGCCAGGGATTTGATGAGTACAGAGAGCACCTCGGATGTTTATTTTAAGGATTTGTTGCTCTAAATTAAAGTGAGGCTCTTCAGCGGGGCAGTTTGGCTGACAGCGTGACAGTCAGTATCTTATTAAATGGATGTGTGTGTATTCAAACCTTTCGACGTTACTCATCTGACACCTCGCACAGGTATTAATTTTCACTTGAAAAGATTGCATTTGATTTTAAAAGTAAATCTTAAGACTATTTTTCAAAATTTCTTTCTATTTTCTTTAATTCTGGAGTACAGCTAAAACGGTTGGTAAAATAATGCCTTTGAATAACATTGCATAGGGAAAGGTATCTCATCCAATGCCACAAATCATGCAAAGGACAACAAAGCAGATTGGAGAAGCTAAAAATGAGGGGGGAAAAAAGGTCAGCAGAATAAACAGAGGCCTTTAAGCTGTTAAAAAATAAGCATAAGTCCTTCACTGCTGCAATATATTCTGTTTGTAAGTATAAATTACGAGCCTCCAGTGTGGGGGAATTGTGAGCAAATGCTAGCTTCAATGCAGCTCAGGTTACCAGCTCATGTATAATTATTAGCCTGGTGGAAAGGATGTGTAGCAGGTCAGAAGGGAAAGTGTGTGTGTGTGTGTTTGTTTTTAAAAAAGAAATATGGTCATCCTGGATCATAAACAAACTTGCAATGGAAGTGACACCGTACTTGGTTCCTGAGGCCCTCCCTCAGTGGATATACTTCCCTAGGGATACGCTGCTCGGCGAAGAAAGGCGGTGGCAGCCGTGGCAGGACACAATATAGATCCAAGCTGTTCACGAGGAAATACAGGGTCTCTAGTATTGCTGGTTCCTCTCTGTAATATCTTCCGTCTGCCCCGTGGATTTTGTGATGCCGCTGCTTCTCCTGTCCCGACCTGGGCAGTGCCTCCTTTTCTCTTGCTCTCTCTTTGTCTCTGTGGTAGCAGGCTGGAACACAGGTTCATGCTGCTAAGAGCAGTACACGGGAATATATAATTATTTCAGAAATAACATGCAACACAGTGTGATTTAGTCATACTTTGACACACCTCTGTCTGCCAAGAAAAATGCAGGCACTACCTTACAGAACTGTTGCTAAGAGCACTACTTCAGGCTCTAGGAGTGAGAAGATGCTTTATTGTATGGTTAACTGCAGGAGTTGACAGCAGGGTTTCAGTCTGGGACCTGCCAAGATATTAAAGCACACAAATCTGCTCCTTGAATAAAAGGCTGTGCTTCTGTCTAGGAGACGCAGCACCATGTAGAATTAGCCTGAGATATTGTTTTGTAAATTTAAGACACTTTAAAAAGTGATTTTGTGACATTTGTAGCCTAAAAAAATATTAAAGAAGAGAAAGTTCTAGCCAGCACCAAGAAGAAACATCTTTTGTTTGGTTTATGCTAATCAATTTTCAATCTGAAATGTTAATGGAAATCTTTTTTCCCCCCACAACTGAGCAGGAGAATCATGAAACACATTTGGACTGTACATTCTTTTTGCTGTGTCACCCCAGCATCCCTGTAGCTTTTGCGAGCCTTTTGGAACATTCACCATCGACCGGTTTCTTCCTAGTAAGAGACAGCTGAATTTTGCAGCTATAGCTGTCTGTCATCTTAATTACAATAGCAACACACAATTTCAACATTCTTTAAATAGTCAGAAGAAGCAGACATTGAGAAATAAGCTTGTAGCTTTTTCACTCTTCTGCTTTAGCTTTCACTTCTGTAAAGTGAAGAAAGTAACCTTTACTGTCTCATTGTAATATCAACATTAACTTTACAGTCGAAACAGTAAGATGCCATACACTGGTGATAACAAATGGCATCTTGTCATTGCACGAAAGATGGCTCCTATTATCGAGCTAAAGCGTACGTATAGTTTATCTGTACGTTTGCAGTGTTTAGGTCAGAAAATGCCACATAGCACAATGACCCAGGATTGTGGGATCCAGAGGAAGGGGATTCAGATACCACGCGCTCTGAATTTCTGTGTTGGTTTACAAATCAACGCATGGAATATACTTTCTGCTGCTTTAAAAAAGAAAAGAAAAGCTGTTCTGTAAACGGTTATAAACAGATATCCAACCAGGGTCTGCCATGTATTGCAGAAGGGCTGCATGCTTTTTCTTCCTAAACAAATATTCTGACCTCTGATTTCACATGCAGGCCTGTAACACTGCCTATCAGCTGTTACCCAGCTCTGCAGAAGGAAACAAGGATATTTTTTTAGCCCAGGACAAACAAATCCATGCCATATTAAAATGCGCTCACTCGGCCACACTTTCCTCCAGAGCATTTCAATTATCTTTTCTTCTGAGGAAATTTCCTACCTAGCTGAGAATTTCCCACCTTCTTTGCTTTTTACGTTAAAAAAAAGCCTAGTATTTACAGAAGTAAAAAGCCCAAAATTCTGTCAGATCTTCTCGTATGCAGTTTCAGGAGGTCTGTAGGGTATTTGCACAAGCAGTCAGCGCTTTGTTTCACAGTAATTCGTTTGGTTTTGTTACTCACAGTAAGCAGTCACAAGGCTTGTAGGTAGCATAATCACTCACTACAAAATGACTGCGACAAGGGGTTGTGACTTTGTCACTGCAGAAGAAGAACCAGAAGCAGAGCTCTCGGGAATGTGTGGAGTTATTTCTAGAAGGCCAGGGGAAACGCCCTCCCTAGAAGATCTCACTTCACCTTAAACACCTGGCAACTTTTTGCCGAAGATTTTGGTGGCCCATTCTGCGTAACCTTCATCTTTCTTGTCCAGGAAGGGGAACTCTTTGCAGACCCGTGCTAATCTTTCACACCTATCTAACATGTAGAATGTGGGCAGTGTTCACCTATCTCATAGAAAACCTACAGCTCACACATGTTTTTAAAGTGCTTCACCTCAGTAAATAGCTAAATGAAAGTTTGACGCCCCGGAGTTGACACTGTAGTTTAGTTCACTTTCTGTCTCTGTTTCCCAGATAGGCCTGAGTTAATTAGTAGCCAGCCTTCCAATACCCGTTTCCTCCTTTTGAGCCTTTTGTGTATAAACCATGTATATTTGTTCAACTACCGTTGTTGCAAGGAGCTCATCCCCACCCAGCTCAGAGTCCAAAGGCTTGCCAGTTTGCTTAAGCTGGTAAGTCTAAAGGTGGGTAAGATTAAGACGTTTTGTAAACCAATTACTGCAGCCTATTTTATTGATACTTACAATTTGCTTAAAATTCAGTGCTGTTGGGTCAATATTTAAAAAATATTGTAGTTTGAGGTCTTTAAAATTCTTCTCCAGTATTACTATTTGGAATGGCAGTTGATGCTTAAATTATTAATTTAGAAAGTAAGAGAGACATACAAAGTAGACAGGCAACCTATGTGTCATGTACATTTATGTCCATACATATTTTAATTTTTGTCAAAGGAAGTTATAAATAACCCAGTTTACCGGAGAATTTTCAAGGTTAGAAGTCTTACTTCTGAGCCTGCTATCTGAAGGGTTTTTAGGCATCAGGAGGGCTGATTTGCAATTGTTTAGGGTGATTGTTTAATTTTTTTATTCCACTACAACCTGAATAACAAACCCCCCTACAGTTCAGAGCTGATGGCATATTATTCAGCGTGCTTGCTACAAAGAAAGAAGGAACTGAGACCTTAGGCTTTCCTTAACATTCCCTGCTGTTGCTGCCGTCAGCGGCCAAGGCTATGGAAGACACAAGGAACATTTGACTGCTGCTTTTCTGCCTTAGATATGACTGATGTTGACAAGGAGCCAGCTGCCGATAGCTTGCTCTGGCTTCTCTTTCTGTCACTCATGTGCTGATGGACCTGCACTAGTAGGAAATGCTACTGGCTTAAGTACATTAGAATGGCTCTGCAGAGTAGGAAAAATGCCTTCCTAGCTCAGTACATCTATGAGCTATTGTTTAAGGCAAAGCATGAAGGTTAGTAGCACTTCTTACACGGTGGCCTAGGGAACTCGAGGATCCATGAAACCATCAGTGGCCCAAAGGTGATCTGCACAAACAGATCTATTGTTTACTTGAAACATTTAATTATAAGAATGCATATTATTTTGAAAAACTGAAGGGAAAATAAACTGCGGTACAAAATGTTTGAGAACTATTGATTTATTGTTATTCTAATCTCTTTTAATTGTTCCCCAGAAGATTACAGCTCTTAGAAACAAAAAGATAAAAACAACCATGCTGAGTCAGACTGAAGGCTTGTCTAGCCCAGGACACCGTCTCCCAAAAGTGGTGCTGAGGGGTTGCATGGGCAAAAGTAAGAACAGGGCAAACACGGCTCACGCTCTGTTTTCAGCTCAGGGGACTCCCGAGTTGGATGTGGTGGCATTTTGGTTTTTTCCTGTCTAGTAGCCTGGGGATTTCTTTTCCATGCGTTCGTCCAGCCTTCCTTGGAACTTGACAGACTTTTAGCATCCACGGTATCTTTGCAAGCTTTGAACGTGTCTCCTACTAGCTTCGTTTGATGTGCCCTAATCCATGTATGAGAAGAAAGAGTAAATTTACCTGCTTTCTCCAATTCACGACTTTGTAAATCTGCTATACCACTGCAAAGTTGCCTCTTTTCCTGACTGGTGAATGCTAGGCTACTCAACGGTTCCAGGCAGAGAAGTCATTCCAAACTTTTAAGCATCCTTCTCTGAACCTTTTCCAACTCTAATATATTCTTTTTGAAATGAGCAGACCATACTGCTTTTTTCCTATAATTCATATGGGATCCATGTCTGAATTTCTCTCTGTGTGAAAAAAAAATCCATATATTACGCTAAAATAGAATTTGCCTTACTTTGCAATTGGTTTTGCACTTAGAATCTTTCTTTTTTTTCTCCCCCCTCGTAAGTACTTTGACAGTTTTGAACCTTCTGGTACTAAACGGTTAACAGCACACTGCAGCAATATATGAAATCCTCAGGGAGCTAGGTTGTACATCCTAAAAGCAGATAAAATTGTCCAATCCTGCAGGCAACAGACCTTTCCTCACCTATTAATAGAACAGGGGGAAGAGAGGAGAAGGAAGAAAGTAGACTTAGTAAATGGCTTAAAAAGCAAAGATACTTGGAATTCATAGTTGATGTGGTGATTTAGGAAGTCATGAGAATGGCACAGAAGAAAAGGTAAGGAATGTTAATACTGCTACATAGACAAAGACTATTATCCTGCTTTTGTCACTCTCCTGTGGTTTTTTTTTTCTTTTCCCACCCAACCATTTCAAAGGCATATCCTTACAATGACGCATCAATTTTTCTGTCTGCTTGAGGTTTAGAAATAGCTTGAGCTGTTATAAATAGATCACAATCTGCAAGAGACAAAGAGAATGGAAATACTGTAAAAGGTTAGCTGAAAAATTTAGATGTGGATTGAGATTTCAGGTGTCTTCAAGAGTGGAAGGACTCAGCCTGAAAAGCTTTATTAAGCGCAGCAGAGGAACCCGTGCTGCTTGTGCAGCAGTGGGGAGCGGCCAGGTGGAATCAGGTGGCACTTGTGGTCATGGTGCCAAGCAGAGAGTGACGTCCAGCCCAGTCTCCAAGAGCTCACAGTGCAATGACGTGAGAACAAGGTGCCTTGCCATTCCTTACTGTGAAGCTAAATCACAGACACAACTACTCTCTTACGCACTGTAGAGCCACTAAATCAGGATGTGTGACTTCTACGCTGTAATATTTCTGGCAGTACTCGTGTACTCTGAATTGCTAGCATTCATCAAGTTTGCTACTTCTTTCCACTTTGCCTCCAAAAGGCCTTATACTTTAACGAAGTGTCTTAGCATGTGGTTGAAAACTTGTCCAACAAGGCAGTGAAAAAGTAAAAACCTGGCAAACTGTCTGAGATCCCTTTGTTTCTGTTTGCGTGCTCCATTTATAAGGTCATTTAGATCCTGCTGACGCTTCCAAACTGACTTTGGGAGAACAGATAGTTGTCCTGCACCAAAACCTAGTACCTGGGAGTGGTATTACTCCTCCAGCCAGATACAGATAGCTGGGGCCCATTTTCTTATCTTCCAACCATCTAATTCTGTTAGACTGACAGTGAGAAAGATGGTTTGGTGACTGGATAAAATAAGATATGAAATGGAGGGCACAAACTTTCTGTACTATGTGTTTCTGTTTAAAGAGAAGCTGCCTCCTGCAACCAGGCTGGGTTTCACAGTGGCTATGTCCCAGCAACTATCTTGACATAAGCTATACATTCTCAGTCTTTGCCAAATACATTGTCATGCCACTAATGTAGGACCTGGTCTTTGCTTGAAGCGTGTCTCCAACTGTCATTGGTTTTAACAGAAGTTTAGGCCAGCGCACGCTGCAGAGTCAGGTTCTTCAAACCTAAATTAGCATTCTGTTGAAAAGGAAACATATGTTGTTTTTTTTCGCTGTCAACAATTTAGTTTCCAGGTTTGGAAAAGAAACATTGCTGGGGAGGAATCCAATGAGTTTATTAATGAGCTCAGTAAGTATGGAACTATTAATATATTCTGAGATTTTGTTTGTCTTATTTTATCTTCAACTTCAGACTCTGAAATAAACAGATGTTCCCAAGCTTTCCACTGAGAATAGTACTACAGCATGTTAAGTCCTATCTTAAATACGTTGTGATTATCGAGATATTGTGGGAAACAGGTGAATAGCTGTGTACAGTATTTCTGCAACAATTTGGACCATTACATGAAGTCTTTATCTCACACTGCACAGATGGCTCTAAAAAGAAAACATCTAAAACATTTCTTATATGTTACTAATGATTTTTATTTGCAGCCAGAAATCTGAATACAAAAATGGAAACATTACTTTATTCTCTAACGTTATCAGAGAACATTAAAGCTGTTACTACTATTCCCTGGCATGACTGACAACATAGTTTACCTGTCCTAAAGATATTTTAAATAGATGCGTGCTTCTGTTTGCCTAAAAAGGTTTCATTTATTTAATTTATTTCCCAGTCATTTTTGATCAGAGATAGTGCTTTGAATCTCAGTGTGACTGAAGTCTATGGCAATCCTCCTACTGACACTGAAGTACTAAGGTCCTTTGTTCCTTATAGTGAGGAATATAATCTCGAGAATTGGAGAAGGGCATCAGTAAATTGCTCATTGCTTTCACACTTTGGGGAGGGGGAACTGTTTGAAATTCACCTTCAAACTGAATTCAACGACCAGTATCACTTGGATGTTGTCACTAACCAAGAAGCTAAAACAGACTAACCAATCAGTTATGCTGGAGGTCCCGAGATGAAATACAAAATAAAAAAGATGGGTCTGCTTCCTGGAGAAGGAGGTTAGATGGCTTGGCTAACGCTGTGACTCCCTTCTGCATGAAAAGTGACATTTGCTGCTTCTATTTATAATGAGGCAAATTCAGCCCTAGAGAGAGTTAGGCGTGAGGCCTCCGAAGTCAGCAATTAGCCTTAGCCTGAATTTGGTGCACTGTGTCGCTCAGTACAAAAGATTATGTCACTGCTGGTGACACTCGAGTAGTTTTCATCAAAAATGGCATTTGCATGTACTAGGTAAAAATGCCTGCCTTGGTTTTGGTTTGGGTTTACAAAGCTACATTGTAGAAGACCTGAATTTAATCAGGGAGATAAGATGTGACTGTGCTTGTATCTGATTCAAAAAAACCCAGGTCAGTGGATTAAAGAATAGATAATGCTATGTAAAATCGGAAGTCGTTTTCTTGAATAATCTTGCAATATGTAGAATACTGAACCTCACTTAAAATTTGTTTTGTTCAGGGAATATTTTGCTGTGCAGTGGTATTGTATTTCCTTTGAAAACTATTCTCAGAAACTTTATTTAGTCAAAAGCTGGGAATTCAAATTCCCATTGACCTCCAGTCATTGACTAGTGACTAGGAAAACAGGGATATCTGACCCCGTGTGTGTTTATTTGCGGATGTAAAGGACAATGATAGAAAAGAATTTCTTGCTTGAATGCCAGTGTTTGCTCAACCCCTCGCTCTCAGAAGGGACAGAAGGATCTTCTTAGGGATCAGAGAGAACTGGTCAGTTTGCCATCCCTCGGTCACATACCTGCAGTTATTAAAAACATGTTAGGCTCAATAGTCATTCGTACACTCAGAATACGGTGTAGCAGGCGTGCATTTATGTTATTGAAGCCAAGTGTGGAAGCAAGAACCCATCCTGCCAGGACAGAGTGGGCAGAGGAGGTGGGTGTATATGTCATATTTTTAACTATTCTGCCTGGCCTAGTCATTTTGCATTCTTATTTTAACATTTCTAGGTTTTATTTAGAATAAAATGCGTGTGCGTGTGGGGGCTGTTTGTTCAAGTTTTAGAAGTTTGGTCTTTTCTGGGGACCTCGCTATAAGAGAAGATCTAAGCAGATCCACCTCGAAGCTCTGTGAAGACTGGCCCATGCAGAATTCATTGCAGGTTCACTGGCTAAATTGCATAAATTGTCTCTAGTTCCTGCCTGGACTACAGAGTCGGCGGAGGTGTGCATGCTGTCCGGTCTGTAGCAGCGGAGCTTACGACAGGACAAGGTCATCATGTTTTTTGCACATATTCAATGGCATCAGTGCCAGCAGCAGCCCAACGTAAACAATTTGCTCTGTGGACAGCAGAGCCTATGAAGCTGGATTTCCTATAGGTTTGCGTGTTACGCTTTTAGGATCTGCTCCCTTGCCTCCACCACTTTCAAAGCCTCAGCTGTCCCTTGTCCCTTTGCCCCAGCTCCCTCCTCTGTTCCCTCACCTGACCCCCAGTTCTTCCCAGGGCAACTTAGCTGCTGCTCGGCACAGCCAGTGCCTCACTGGCCAAGGGGGAGCCTGCGGTGGAGTTCATGCCGTGGGCTTTCCTCACGCAGAGGGCACTCTCCTGCCTCTCCCTCCTTCGCCAGCCCCTGACGTTCACACAACCTTGTAGGAATTCAGTTTTTGTGAGGCTGTCACCGCACATCAAATTGGATACCTGCCAGTGGGTTCAGAGGTTCCTGGGGTGAGGAAAGCTTGACTGTACCTGACTATAAGCAGATACCGTACAAACACAAATCTAATTTCGAGGGGGGGAGGCCTATCCAGTGGTAAAAAGTACGCATATATACACACAGTAAACATGGTCACAGTAATGTGGTTTCTATAACTGGTATTTGCTTTTGTGCATTGCTATGCCTTCTTTTTTGTTAATGAATGTACTACTAGAAGTGTTCAATTAATAATCAGAGGAAGAGGGTCCTCTGTTTCCCTGCAAAACCAGACGGACTGCTGCAGTGGTAGCTGTTGTCTTACCGGCCGTGAAATATTTTGTCCTTGGTTACAGTGAACGTTGCTTGCAGCTGTGGATGAATTGCTGATTCACCGGATGACTGTTTCTCAGTGCTTCTGTTGGGATTTTTCTCTTACTGGTAATATAATTGCTTTTAGTCTTTGAAACAGTAGGGAAAAGCCACTTTGTTCCTCATAACGACTTAACTTCTTCCCGGCTTTGCACTGGGAGTTGTACAAACAAAGACCTTCCCAAAGAGCAAGAAATTAATGCCATAGTTGCCTTAATGCCGTTCCTCCCCTAGCAAAGGGTTGACTAAAAAAGTAGTTTTGTTGATGTTATGCAAAATATAATAAAGGTCTGATGGAAACGAAAGCTTTTCTGTTGTCATCATTGTACTCTGGAGCAAGTCCTAGCAGCACAAATCTCATGTTCCACTTTCTGATCTGCCTGATGTAAATGATATCTTTTTTCTTTTTTTTTTTTTTTTTTTTGGCTCAGAGTTAAAAGCTGCTGCTACAGGACAGCACAGTATTTTGTGTCAGCCAGAAATTCTTGATTTCAAAGTACAGCTCTAGCTTGTGAAAGAAACCAAGAAGTTTTTCTTTACATTAAAATGTGATCTCCTAGAAACAGTTTCCGTAAGATGGGCCTCAGATAATTCACCTTTGCCACTCCTGGAAATATCAGAAGCGCAAAATGCATGTATCATACGTAGAACATACAAGATGTTTTTCCATGAAAGTTTTGTGGGTTATGCTGTATTGACTTTATTTTTCCTCTAGCCTATGGAACAAGTCCCTAAGTCAGCTGAGGCCACCGAGTCCGTTCCAAGCAAAATCTACTACAGTTTAGCGACGTGCAGTTCCAGCAGGTATTTCTATGTAATTTTGTTTATTTTACATCTAAAAATAGCTACCTTGCTTTAATTTTTCATGTTGTTTGTGGCTTTCTTTTAGACATTGAAGTTGTTTGTTTGGTTTTTAAGCAGTGAGCCATTTGTAACTATTTTTGGCAAGTATTCTTACCATGTTTGTTTTTTAAGCAGTGAGGCACTTGTAACTATGTTTGCAAGTATTCTTACTATGTTTCCTGGTAAAGTGGTACAGGACACATAAATTGAAATTTTTATGAAGTAATATATGCATTTAACCAAAAACCCATAGAAACCCACAGGCATTCTTTCAATTTCACGGAGAAGTTTAACCCAAGTGTGTGTTTGTAGTACAGGGTTTATTATATGGCATGTATATGTATCAATTATATTTATTTTTTAAAGTATTATTTCTGAATATTCTAATATCCAGTGGTCAGGTATATGTTTATTAGTGTCACTGTTAGCTAAGAGAAAAAGTGTTGTTTGGTACTTTCTCCGTATATCGTGTTTTACTGTGATTCAGAGCTTGATCCAGAGGCCTTTGGAAAAAAGAGATCATTCAATTAATTTCAATGGATTTTACACCTGGCTCAGCTTTTTATTTTCTGGAATGTTTTATACTAGCAACTGTTTTAACAGAAAACATGGTCCTTTAAGTAGCTTACAACTACATTGCCTTTTCTCTGAGCGTTGCTTTGGCTAGAAATACGTAGCCTTTTGTGATGGAAATACATTAGGACCGTTTGTGTGCAGTGCAGCAGTTTCTCCATCTCCACTCATCCTCATTTTCGTAGCTGAAAGAACTCTCTGAGCAAGTGTCATGATTTCTAAATGGGCCGTCATCCAGGTCGCTACCCAGAGCCTCACTGAAAGGAACAGCGGTGCAGAGCCCTGCGATGCTCCGTCCTGCTGGTGCCGGAGCAGCTGGGCAGACTGGAGCAATCCTGCTCAGGGCTACGGCGCGTCGCAGGGCTCACCTCGCGACGCGTCCCGAGAGGAGGCAGCGGACCCCCGTCTGCGCTACGTGACCAGCCTCGGTCTGTTCTGCGTTGGGCTTTTAAATTAAATAAGAAACCATTTATATGTTCTATATATTTTGATATATGTATGTATGTATGAAGAAAACCTTGTAAACGACTCTATATTGGCCATATTCTGTGTTCTGCTCATCAGCTGTAACTTCTTGCTCATGTGCCAGGTGATGCAACAGCCTGCAAAGAAACGTTACCCATTTGGTCTTAGTTCCTCCATTCACAGAGCAATTTTTGTGGTTTGTTTTTTTTTAGGAAATATCTCTGGCACTTCAGAAACTGAGTAGAAGGAAGGGGGAAGAAGCTCTGAGAAACTGTAACACAAGCAAAGCTGCAGAAGATGGTCCTGTGTTGGGGGTGCCTGTGTTTGCAGTGTTGAGTTATCAGTTTAGGGAAAGATGGCTTTTATGGCTCCAGCAAGCGTAGCCTGCGACCACAGAGATCCGCTTTCCCTTTTCAGTTCACAGACAATGGCTGGAAATTATTGGAAATAGATGTTCTCCCTAAAAGCGTTCATAGTAACTTGCCAAAAAGTCTTCATCAAGATTAAATAATTTCAGTTGGAGCTGACATCTGGTTTATTACAGTACCATTTTGTAACAAAACCCCTGCTGTATGAGCTGATAGTTGTCTGTCTCTGAGCTCTGCAAGATTACAGGAGGCCTGTGCTCCGGGTCTCTGAGCTCAGATGTGGTTTCTCTCTCTGGTTAATTAGCCATGGGGGAGATTCTCAAAAGATGAAGAGTATTGAAAAAAACTTCCAGAGACAGACCATAAAGAAGCCTTCTCCTGCCCCGGGCCACCTCCCCTGCGAAATTCAGCTCCGTCTCCTTCCTGCTTCGGGAGAGGCCTTTACTGTCGGAGAAGACAAGCGTTTAATCACATGGTGTCTGCAATGGCCTTCGTATCTGCATCCCAAGATCGCACCCCATCGGTACGATAGCACGGCAGGGAGCGACCTGGGGAGAGCATCGCCTTCCGCAGGGACCGGTCCCGTCGGCACGACAGCGCGGCAGGGAGCGGCCTGGGGCGAGCGCCGGCGGCGCCCGGCACCCCTGCCACCTGCCCCCCGGACAGGCACC
>Ga0181612_162038_pt1 | contig 13152 bp, 14 predicted proteins | sample HoacroProtozoa21_FD_119630 | JGI IMG/M metagenome (GOLD analysis project Ga0181612, IMG submission 119630) | Hoatzin crop microbial communities from Cojedes, Venezuel. Combined Assembly of Gp0051906, Gp0051904, Gp0051908
AAAAAAAAAAAAAAAAAAAAGGAGGCCTGAGTAGAAAAATATGTGGGATATTGTGAATGCTGGAACAGCTGACAACACAACACCCCCAAAAACATTAAAGATGGGAGGAAGATGTATCTCTCCGTACTTAGCATTTGCTTGTAAATGAGAACAGGAGATAATTTTTGCAGTGCTGAGAGACTCTTTGAGAATATTTTGAGACAGACTTAGGACAAGTGAGTGAATTGATTTGCTTAAATGTATCATTTTCTCTGTGCTCAAAGTAACTGTGAGCATCCAGTTATTTATTATTTATTTCTTCCTGATTTGGAAGTAGTTGGTAGCTGCACAAACACTTTATACTAGCAATTTCAGTCTGCACGTTATCAGTGCAAGTATTCTGCCAGCAAAGCCTTAAATGAGCATAAGGTGCTCATTATATACATTTATTATTGCTACCTAAATCTCCTGGGATTTTTTCTGTTTGGCTGATTGACTTCACTGAATGTGTAGCTTGGGGACCACAACCGCATCTGTGGGCAGCAGAGAAGGCACCCCTCACCCCTGCCATCCAGCCTTGGGGCTCTGGTGGTGCCATGACCCAGCCCCCCTGAGACCCAGCTGCCTTCCTGAGGGTCCAGAGAGGTGTCCCTGATCCCAGAGGTGCAGGGGGACATCTTCAACCTAAATATACATCTTGGCCACTGGGCTGGTATACAAAAAGGGTTGTCGTTCTTGCAAAGATAGGACTATTCTCAAGGGTGAACATGGGACATATGCAGTGCCCAAATCCCCATGCGCATCTGTGCCCATCTCGCTTTCTACACTTGACCTTCTGAGCAGCAGGTCCCCACCAGCAATATTTGTGCAGAAGGATGAAAATGAGTGCTCTGTGCTTCTGAAGGTCACTGCTGCTGAGAGCGTGAGTTCACATTCGTGGCAATGCTTTTGCGAAATTTTTTATTGCCCATATCGTTCATGTCCCGAGACCCCCACGCAGCACCCGCTTATTGCATTTCAGCACACGACTTAGCACCAGCTTGACAAGGGACCCTACATCTGCCGAGCTGCCACAGCCAGCCGTGCACACAGCTTCACTTATGAGCAAAAGCTCAACAGCGCGGTCCGGTGTGCAGATGTGGATCCAGGTCTTTCTTCTGCTTTTGCACCTGAGGGCTCTCGACCAGCATAATGCCTTTAATTTGAGTTTGCAGTGGTCTCATCCAGGCAAGGTCTGCTGCCCTACCTGGCCTCAAACCGTGGAGCGGGTCCTCAACAGCGTTATTTAGCAGTACGGATGCAGCCAGAGAGAGGAGGAACAAGTCCACCTGCAAGAGGTACTTGATGAACCTCACTCACCTGCTGGTTGCTGATGTCTGGAGACTGTAGGTCTTATTTCCAAGACCATTAATTCTGTAACACACAAATAGAATGTGGCAAAAGGCCATAGGTTAAACCATCATTAGGATCCAGATTTTGCGCAATTAGCGGCTCTAGTGGCATCACCATAATACTCGCAGGACTGTAATGCTCTAGCAACTGGTGCAGCTGCATAAGGTTAGCACGATGATAGGATCAACTTGACATAAAAACTGGCTGCAGCAGTGCTAGCTTTCTGGTTTGTCCACTTTGCTTTCAGCCCAAGCTGCCGAGGTGAGAGGGAAATGCTTGTGGGAAACCATGGGTGTCTGGGCACTGTGCGCCTTGGCAGGACGACAGCCTGGGAGATGTATTGCTCAGTCCAAACCCAACATTAAATTGCAGAGTCTGGGTTTCAGTCTGATCTCTTTATCCTTCTGACTTTGGAGGTGACCTTCCTACATGCTTCACTCTCTCCTTTCCTGACCTGCTAGACACCACAGTGAATCCAAGTCCCTTTTCAGCCCTACCTGCAAAAACCTGGGTCAGCACCCCTCGCTGACATCCACAGGATGAATCCCATGCAGCTGGCACCAGGGTCCTGTCCCTTTCCAACAGCTGTAGGGGAAACCTATCACGCCTCAGATGACACCAACACTAGCCTCTATCCCAAGGATGGGAGAAGTGGATGCTGTTCAGGGCTTCATCTGCATCCATTCAGGCAGCTTAGCAGCCTGCTTGTGTGTTGCTGACTGCCAGTAGAATTTGTGGCAGGGCTGGCTGACATGGGATGTACTGTGGTTCCACTACTTACATTTCTTTGGGGAAGGAGCCAGGCCAAGCTAACCTGCCACTTCCATGTAGCTGGGACAGCCCATGCAGGTATCCCAGTGCAGGGAAGGACCCCTTTTACACCCTCAGCCCTGCCTTTTAGGAATGCTGGTTGGCTATTTAAACAGGTCCTTGTCCCCTTCTAGCCAAGGTGGGAGTCCATTTCCTGCCTGGCAAGGGGCTGGAGGAGCAGGATCCACGCCAAATGGGCACCTCTCTTGTGAGTGTCTACATCAGAGTGCATCAGCTCCTTTTGTAGTCTTGCGGGGGATGGGACGTGCTGAGGATGCATTTCCCCTGACCTGGCTAGGTCATCAGGTAGTTTTCTACATCTTTAGATTGGATATTAGGAAAAATTTCTTTACTGAAAAAGTGGTCAGAAGTTGGAACAGGCTGCCCAGGGAAGTGGTGGAGTCACCATCCCTGGAGGTGTTAAAAAAATGTGTAGATATTGCACTTTGGGACATGGTTTAGCAGGCATGGTGGTATTGGGGTGACAGTTGGACTTGATGATCTTAGAGGTCTTTTCCAACCTTAATGATTCCATGTTTCTATGATTCAAACTTAATGTATGAAGCTTCATCTGCTCTCCTGGGTCTCATGGCAGGTTTTGAGGACAGGTATTTGCACTGTTAATGTTTTCCTCTGTTGTCCACCAGGGCAATGCTTTGGTAATAGCTCAGGGCAATGCTCCCTCCAGCCCAGCACCTTGTCCCCAGCAGTGACTACAGCAGATGTCATTTCAAGATGGCTCATAGGCAGGGGCCACCATCTGCTGTCCATTCTCCTGGTATTCCCCCAGCATCTACAGCTGTCGTATCGGGGCATTGGAGGGCACATCCCTAGAGAAGCACAGCCAGTTATTTTTAAAACTGGGAGGAGAGTTGTAGCCTTGCAACCAGCTCTCTGTAAAGCACATGTCACTTCATACCGACAGCTTTGTTGGTGCTTTCATTGGAGCCCATCCTTTCCAAACAGCCTGGCTTTGAAGTTTCCCATGAAGGAGACCAGTGGCACCTCCAGGTAAATTCTTCCAAAGGTCATTTATCTTCACCACTAGCATTTTTTATCACATTTCTGGTCTGCATTATTTTCCTGCATAAGATTCTGTCTGCAGAGTCATTGTGCTTTCGCTTGCTGACCTGGGGCAGCCTCTGCCATCACACACCTTCCCCATGTGAAGACACAGTTTTTGCCTAAAACCTCCTCCAGCAAACCCAATAGACAGATAGTGTTTCCGTTGGAAAGCACCTTTCTTGCCCAAGCTCAGGTCACTCTTTCACCTTCTCCATGTATTTTCTCTACCTCCTCCTCATCTCTTCTTGAGCCTGACCTGCTTATCACCATTGATGAATCCAGAAGTAAAAGGAGCCATTTGTCTTACAGCATCACAGTGCACTGATTACAGGCACGACCCATCCACTCCTTTGGGTCCCCATTCCCGCTTGCAGGGCAGATTTCACACTGCTTCAGCACAGCCACGTGGGAGCCAGAGCTGCCTGCAGGCAGGGAGGAGGACCGCAAACCTCCCTGGAAAATGCATGGAGGTATTCCCTCCTCTCGTCTTCTCTGGTGTCTACAGTGATGGGAGGCAAGAGCATCAGAGAATCTTTTTCCTTCTTTTAAAAAATTATCCATTTTACCAAAAGCAAAGTGCCGTAAAAAATTGTTTGCTTTACCAAAATACTTTATTTGTGGTGGATTATTTTGCGACATCTGTTTTCAAAAATCCATATTGACCCCATGCAAAGATACAAGCAGTAGCTGCAATGGAACTGTGCGGATGCTTTAAGAAGAAAGCGATTTTCAAGGTCTCAACAATTTTCGTTTTCTCAAAAGGACAGCTTTTATTGGGCAAGAACTATCAAAAGCAGTCTTTAGAGCAGTTAAATAACATTCCAATTAAGGTATCAGTGATAAATGCCATAGATAATCTCATACAACCAGGGAGAAAATGGAACTTGCTGAACTGGAACCAATTTACAGTTCTGAGGTTCTTCCCGACATTTCCTCACCGTTACCTTCCTCCTCTCTCCCAACAGCCTGTCTTCAGCCGTGTGCTCATCGCCCTCAGAGCTGCTTTGCAAGGCTGCACATCCAACTCCATTGCCGGAAGAACCAGGGACGCATGCAGCCCCCGTTCGCACCCTTGGGCCACGTCTCCCCCGTCTGTCACAGGGCAAAGTCATTTCTGCACCCCTCGACCTCCTGCAGAGCATCGTCAGTGCACAGCTGCTGAGCTGGGCTTTTCCTGCTAACCTCCCCTCGGCAGAAACTTACATTTCCCTCTGGTATTGAAGGACACTAATATGGCAAGAGGTGTTTTTCTTTTTTTTTTCCTTTCGTATCCATCCTTCCTACATTATTATTAGCAGTACACGAATTTTCTAGTCGCTGGGTCAAGAGAGGGATTCTTCATTTCTCCTTGGGAGACATCTGCTGCCCAGGGAAAAAGGTTGCTGCCTCCGCTATCTTAATTTTGTCCCTTCACGCCTCTGCACTTAGTATGCTCTCCCTTCCTCTGCTCACTTATGAACGGGAGAGTTTGTGGCAATATCTCATGCCACTTCTCTCTGCAAATGTTATACCCGAGAGAGCATCTCTTTTAACTCTCACCAGCAAGCTAGCAGCTCAGTAAGGACACTTTACCTTTTCATGCTGTTATTAGATAAAGTAACAGCCAACATTTCCTATGCACGGTGGCTGCCTGGTGCCCACATTACCATAAGGACAAATTGCTTTCAGCTGCCAGCCTCACGCAATGCCCAGCGGAGAGTCCTGTTGTGCTGGGCCATACTGGCATGGGGTGCGGATGGACCAGAGCTGCCTCGGTCGCCTTGTGCCGGAGAGAAAAATCTCCAGGAGCCAGTAGTGATGGATGGAGAGGCTCCTTTTCCTGCTGCTAGCCCAGGCAGCAGCTTGTTCAGAGACAGCCTCTAACTCTGAGCAGGTTGTAAGGGTCAGAGAGTTTCTGATTTGCCAGGGAGCCCACCTCAAAGGCTGTCTCTGGTCAGGCTCTGCAGGCTGGCGCTTCGCTCCCAGCGCTGCACTGAGCTGGAGGACGCAGCAGTCGGAAACGCAGACCAGCAGCAGCACCGGTGTCACCCTTTAATCTCCTTAGTGTGCTCTCAGCTCCAGCGCTGGCTTGCAACAAGGATGCCGGGGGCCTCCCTAGCAGCCTGCCAGAGCCACAACAAGCTTTTTGTTGGTCCAGGTGCTTTCAGACACAGACACACATGCACAGAGACGTGGGAAGGACAGGCAGGTAGCAGGGACGAGACAGACTTGCTGTGCTCACGTCAAAGTGTGAGCAGCTTCTGGGCGTGCAGAGGAGCCCTGCTGAACCAGGTCGTGCTGCTCCTGCCTCCCCCGCAGAGGAGGGCCTGGGAGATGCAGAGGTGCAGGGCTGTATGCAAACAACCCACCAAGACAGGCTGAAGTCCCTGCTTTTCTGGGTCACAAGAACAATAAGTGATTCAGGCTTGCTTCAGAGCTTTGGACCTTACATCCACATTTTCCTGGTCTTGGACTTTTCTGTCTTCAAAATCTGGTTGAGGCAGATTGAAGAGACATTCAAAAAGGATTTTCCGGCCATCGGAGGTGGTACACATCTTCCTCTAGCGAATGCCTATGCCTGAGTCAGCTGGCCTTGCCTATCATGACAGTGGGAAGAAACAGGTCTGGGGCCTCCCTGGTTAAAGGAGATATCTAAAATGGGTTAGGTGACTCCCCACCCAAAAGTACTATGTTGCCTCTGCTGACTGTACACCTGCGACTCTCGCAGAAGTAGCACCACGCTCTTCCATAACCAGGCAAGATGAATCCCAAGCCCAGCAAGCTGGGCATTGCCACACAAGGAGGGTCTCCAGTACATGTCATCCTGCCACCCTGCACAGGCCCCCACAAGTCCCACCTGAACACTGAGTGCCATAGCACGCACTGCTTCAAGGAGGTCCTACTTGTCACCAGGAATGCGCGGCCAGCACTGCAAGAAGGTCAGTCCTGGCCCTCGCCGGGGTGAGCAGTCTCTGCGAGGAGTCTTGCCTGCTGTAGGCGTACGTGCACAGCCCATGCTGCTCTCCCCAGCCAGGGCACCCCCCTGGCCTCACCCTAGCAAAGACCCCAGAGTCCAGGAGACCCCAAATTAGTCTGGGCACCCACCAGTACAAGTGTCCGCTCTGGCCCCCACCCTGCTTTGGGCAGTGGAACTCCCCATTGCCAGCTGTACACCAGCAGAGATCCCTTGCCAACACAGACTTGGGCCAGGGATGGCTGGACAAGAACCAGTTAGCTATAAATTTCAAAGCCCCTTTCTAAATTTCTAAAACCCTTTCTGTGAAAGTCTCTGGGGCAGAGACCTCCAGGACAAAGCCCAGCAGTAACCTCCTGTGCAGTTGTGGTGAGCTCAGGGGCCACCAACACTATCTGAAGGTCTCACCAGCTCCTGCCATCTAAAGGCTCACAGGTACCACTGATGACCTCTGGCCAGGCAGGACACCTAGCCCTTCCAAATCTGTATTTACTGGTTTGAAAAATGTGCCTGCCAATGCCAGTGTTGCTGAGGTTTTGATGCAAAGCCCAATTAGCTAATGGCATAGAGATTCAGAGAGCAACGTGGATGGGAGGCAGTACTCAGTGCCAAGTGCTGTTAAGACGATTACCACGTCCCAGTGTATCACCAGAGGCATCCATCCCTCATGAGCTGCAGCCGGTAACACCTTGCCTGGACCACGTCCTTTCATGTCTATGCATGCACCAAAGGCACCCTGGCAGCTGGTGACATTTTTTTCAGCCCACAGATAGCTAAGGTTGAGCCCACCTTGGTCAGAGCTGGTGCAGGGGCTCATATGCCCAGAAAGTGTGCACAAAAAGGATGCTGAATAACAAGGGTCTCACTTGGAGCACCAAATCCTCTTCCTACATTCATATGTGGTGCTCCCAAGTCACCAGTGGCTTTTGTAGACAGGTATCTGATGGCAGAATTCCCTTCTTGGCCAGCTTATTTTACCTTCAGGATCTTCTCAGGAGGAAAACCAGAGGTGGCTGGTCCTCCCTGAAAAGGATTTTTGGGCTATCCTTCATCTTAATATACCCTTGCAATTATGTTGATGTCAGCAGAGATGAAGCAGACCGATGCCTGCTGTCACCAGCTGGCCAGCGCAGTGAAAGCCACCCAGCTCCCTCCAGGCTACGTCCTGCAGCGATCATTTCTTTCTCTGCATCTGGACCAGCGTTTAATGAGCTAGATACTGCGGTGATGTCCAGGACCCACATGACATCTGTCTTGGCTTGACTTACATGGCAAATAGCAAGTCGAGAAACACTGGGGAGAGTTGTCGAAGTATTACCTCTTTTTACGTCCTCTTTGCATCATAGGTGGAAGAAGGATGCTGTGCCGTGCTTCAGAGATGATCGAGGTCATGGATAGGGCAGAGGATGTTGGTAGAGCAGTGGAGAGAGGCAGGAGATGAGAGTTAGGGGGCCAGAACACATTCCTGTAAATAATCCGTCTTCTTTGGGTGGTAAAAGCAGATATATCTGGAGTTATTAACCTTGGTTATAAACCCTCAGTTGACTATTTCCTTGGAGCAAGATGGTACAACTCCCCTTCATGCAGGTGGGCATGCCACCCCACCAGATCCCTCTGGGCAGGTGGTTTCTCATCAGTGTAGGTATTCAACAGTACTTGAAATAAATTTGAAATATGTAGCACTGGAAATGACAACGACCAAATACATACTTGCAGCCACACTGCACTCTCGGTTTCCCTGGAGAGAGCAGTTTTAATACCGACAGTGTTGCCTCTGTTTTGGGGCACAGCCACAGGACAGACCTTATTGCTTTTCTTCCTGCCTTTGTAAATTCATCTAAATTAATTTGATTTATATAGCCAATAAACAGGCGCTTCTGTCCCCTTCTCTCAGACACAATTGTCAGCTGGACTGCTCCCACAGCCGCCCCTCAGCCAATAAGAACAATGTCTTTTAGTCAAAAATAATCATTTAAAGGGGCAACTGTCCTAATCGCCTAATGTCTTAATTCCAAGTCTGTTATTCAGAGAATAACTAATTTTTTTCATAACAAGATCAGTTATCATCTCTGGAGATACAACCACCCTCTTCCTGGAATGCTTTCCATGCTGGAGGACACGCATTGAAACCGAGAGCGACATTGCCGGTGAAAATCTCAGCTGACGCTACGTGTTTCTGCCTGTGATACAGCTGACTCCCGAGGGGCGAGCAGAGCCTGACCTCAGCGCAGCCAGCAGAGACTGTGGCTGCAAGCTCCCAGCCCGGGATTTCGCTCTGCTACTTTATGCTGAAGGGAAAACTCCCAGAGCCTGCTCTCCGAGAAGATATTTCCAGCAGAGCGCCTGTTTTCAGTTAAATGTCTTGATGTGCAAACATCCCTCTGCTGGCAGTAATAGCTGAGGGAGAATTCCCGGTGTGATTTGTGTGCAATAGCACTGGGACTAAAACTGCTTGCGTTGCTTATCATGGCACATCAAAGAGTCAGGCAGTAATTCAAGGCTTGATTTCTTTTTTGGGGGGCTCAGTGTTTAAATTTCTGGTTGGCATTTCTTACAAAAAAAATCTGAGCCTTCGCTAAAACTAAGCATCCAGATAGCTCAACACAAAGCCTAACAGAAGGTTACCAAGACCATCCTGACCCATTAATAGAAAATAAACCATTCCTGTGGATCTTTTCACCAGCAATTAGCCGGCGGACATCAAACTGCTCCTCCCCCAGCCCTCTGCCACTGCCACCTGCCCACCGAGCCATCGCCCTCCATCGCTGAAAACCCCACTGAGCAGACGAGCCCTGACCTGCAGCCTCGAGGCCACCGTGCTCTGGCCTGGGGGGTCTCGAGAGGCTTCCTTCCAGAACACACGCTGGTTTACATTTTAAATGGCAATTTAGAAAATCACTATAGAGCTGACACTGAAAACACAACTTGTTTGAAAGCAATCCCTATCATGCAGTGTGGCAATGGCATGCCTCGGGGTTTGCCTTTTTTTTAAATGTAAAGATATCAAATGATCAGCTGACTCCTCCAGTGTTATTTCACCTCTCTGTACGAAGCAAGCCCATCAGAGACACTTTTCTTAATTACTCAGCAATCCCACTGAGATTCATTTATCTCCAGGGTTAAAATATGCCAGGAATTTAAAGTGCAAGCCAAATGGTTGTACTAAAAGTTTGCCAGAAGAACTATCAGCTTTTTCTATGTGTAACATCCCTGTTCAAACGATTCAGAAAGGTGGCTGTGATATATTCCTTTTAATTATTTCTTTAGATGGTTCTATAAATGTGCTCTCTATGATCTACAAGCAGTGTACATCTCGATTATATATGACATGTTTGTTTTTAACTAAAAGCAAATCAATAAAGAGACTCCACTTTTTATTTAATGTTTCTATTGGATGGTTGCTCCCAATAAAAAACCCACAAATATTAGTTGAATCATAAAAATCCAAACAGGCCACTTAACAAAGCATAAAAAATAGATGCCAGCCTTTGTTTTGGAATTAGATTGTAAACCATGCCCCTGCATCTGAAATGCAAAGCAGCAGAGTTGGAGGAACAGGCACGAAGCAGCACCTTCACCCCTCTGCCTGCCGGCGCAGTGGCTTCCGTGCATCAAAGGAGCCGTCCTGCGGTGGGGAGCATCTACTGCCTGCCCCGGTCCCATGGCCCATCTTCAGAAAGGAGGAGTTGTGACAAAGTGCAGTCCCAAAGTTCAGATCAAGAATTTTTAGGCTTTTTTTTTTTTTGATCCAGACCTCATTCAGGTGCGCAGCCTGGGGGTTGCCCCATCGTCTGCATTTCTACTGTGCCTGCTGAGGCTGAGATGCTCCAAAGTACAAGTTCAAGCAGAACAAAGTCACGATGGAGGACCCCTTTGGTGGTCTTGGGTGCCAAATCTATTTCCCTCTAACAAAGAAAGAAAAGAAAAAAAGTATATTTTTGTTCCTCTGAAACACCGCTGGAGGAGGTTTCGCCACCCTGTGTCTCTTGGCCCTTTGCTCCCCGGCTGAGGTGGAGCCTCTCGACAGGAAGGCAGAGATGTGGGCTTGGGGACAGTAGCAGCCAGGACAGAGCAGGACCAGGCTCTGAGAGTGTCTGGGCATTCCAGGGTGGGGAGACCCCATGGCAGCTGAATCTCAGCTGCAGGGGCAGTGGCAGCCCACGCGGGTGTCCTCAAGCCCCTTGCAGAGTCCAGCCTTTCCCAGCCCACGTGCTCTCCTGATGAGGTTTTCGCTCTCGCGGTCCTGTTTGCCTCCCACTGCCAGCCTTGGAGTGGTGATTTCTTGCCTCCCATGGCAAGTCTGGAAGTGGCCACATCCACAGTCGAGATGGACTTTTCCGCCTCGAAGATCAGGGCAAGGAGAGTGGTGGAGGAGGAAAACAGCACCCAGGTGAATTCACTCTTAGCAGTTACTGCTAATATTACTGGTTTTCATAATGAGAAAACAGCGTAAGCAAAGAAGAGGATTTAAATGGCTTCTGTTGCTTGTACATCTGCCTTTTCCACTGTTAGCAGATCCCTTCAATTAACTTCTCCTGGAGAGGAGAAAGCCCTTCTAGATCGTTTTCCAGGGCTTTGTAATTAATGTAAGCAGAGCCCGGAGGGGCATTCGATTTGTGTTAGAATGTCATTCTCGTTTACAGTTAATTTGGGATGGATCCACTCCACTTTGCTTTGCTGGACTGTAGCACGGAGTCAGATCTGTTTATGAGATGCACTTTATTACCAGCAGAGATACCCTCAGGGCACTACATCAATTTACAAGTACTTAGTCGCTGTTTTCTCTTAACCCTCTGACTGCCAGCATATTTGCATTTCGTAAGTTAAATAAACAGTAGTCCCTGGCTGATGGAGGCAAACAGCAATTTCTTTAGCTGGTGGATCCTAACTAACGAGACAGGAGTAAGGCACCCACCCGCATCCTGGTTATGCTGTCATTGCACCGTAATGCTTCAGGTGAGGATCCCTGGGACCTTTACGTTACAGTGCAGGACACAGAAAGGGCACGGGGGTGCCTCGGTAGTGAGTACAGGAGTGTCCCTCTGCAGATGGACACAGGGGTTGAGCAACCCACCACTACCAGCACAAAAGATCTGGGCAGTGCCTGGAAGAGAGCCCGGAAGAAAGCCCACAAGCCCCAAATTCCAGAGCTCTGCTCCCCTCTCCTGGAGCCTGAAGTAAGAGAGGAATCGTCCAGGTGGTTTCACCCCAGCTCCAGAGCACCACAAAATCCTGCTGGTCTCCTGCGCGTTTAAACGATGCTGTGAGCCCTCTGCAGGAACTGAGCCAGGGAGCCACGCTCCTTTGACCATGGCTCCGTTCCTGTCGGTGGCAGAGAGGGAAAGGGGCATTTTGTGGGAAGGAGGCAAAATAAACAGAAATGAAACAGTGTTAAAAAAAGAGCTCAGGCTCCAGTGTGACTCGATCTGCTAGAGCGGAGAAGAAAACTGTCCCTGGTGGGTTTCAGTGAAAAACAGATTTTCCACTCAATAAACATTTTCAACATGTGTTACTTTCAGTGATTTTTTCAAGATCTGAAAAGTTTCCATTGCCAAGAAACTCCCAAATGTTTCAGTTTCTCAAGCTCTGAGTTTCTCATAGAGAAACTTGAAAAAACATCAGCACGGGCAACAGAAGTCCCTAATTCCATGGAGAGAAGAAAAACAAAAATCCAATCAGTTCTGGCTGCAATCTGTCCAGAAGCAATCCCACAGACAGGACCCAGGAACATCTTTCCATCACGGAATCACCGAACGGCAGGGGTTGAAAGGGACCTCTGGGGATCATCTAGTCCACCCCACCCCACCCCCCTCTTTGCTCACTTCACTGGCAATGAAAACTTTCCGCCTGATGAGGTCTGCAGAGCAGGCTTCCTCCTGCATCCTCACAAGAGGGAGTAAAGGTTACACCGTGTAGCACGGGGCAGAGGCGATGGCTCTGTGTCCTGCGTCAGGGTCACTCTTCTTCTAGACTTTTAATAGAAAATCATATGCTAGGAGAGAAATGGATGCCCGCTCTACCAGCTTTTTGGCCATTTTTCTGCTCCAGTAACACTTCGATGAAAGTTGGGGCAGAAGAGAGGGGCGGGAAAACAGGGATCTGCAGGAAATGATAACAGAGAGAGTGTGTCAAGGGGATTTAAATGGACAGCTTACATGGGATGAAAGAGTAAAGGCAGTTAACACAAAGCATTTTAAAGCCGATGGTAAATGACAACTACGTTCCTTTGCTGCTTATTATTGAATCGTGTTGGATTAATCTGGCATTTAGTGGTATTTCTGTCTCTCTCCTCTGTCACACAGATGCTTCGTTCCTGTGAAGTGCTGGCTCGGGTACATTTCACATGAGCTTCAACAAGCAGTGTGGGATCAGCCTCTGTCTGCAGAGGTTAGAAACAGACTTATCCACCCTCCTGTTCTCATGACTGTGTTTCTTGACATTATGTGTGAAAAGAGAAGCTTGCAAAACTGGGGCATTGACTGTTCGGATTCGGCTTGGCTGGTTCTGTTCTTCCGAATAAAAATCTGGCTACCTTGGAGAAATTTTTCCTTGTGAAAACCACAGTGTACCGTCACCAGACAAAGTTGTGATGTTTGACCTTGGAGAAGACAGTAGTGAAGAGGTGACCCTCCAGGACACATTTTCTCAGCTGCTCCGGAATGTCTTGGGAAATCAGGAGTGATGGGCCTCAGCTACACACAGAAACAGACAGCTCCTTGAAGAAAGTCCACTTTTGTTACGGGTGCCCTGAAGAGTGAAAGGAACAGCTCTGCGAGCTGTGCCACTCCTGTGGAAGTGGCCCTAAGAATGTTGGGGGTTCTCCAAAACTGGGCGTTCTCCGCAAGATTTTCCACTGATTTCTCAGGTCATTTGGACAAATTCCAATTATTCTCTTCTGGACCTCAAAGCTGAACTACAAAACAAGACAAAACAAAAAGTAAGCTCGACACGCA
>Ga0181612_104762_pt1 | contig 13151 bp, 10 predicted proteins | sample HoacroProtozoa21_FD_119630 | JGI IMG/M metagenome (GOLD analysis project Ga0181612, IMG submission 119630) | Hoatzin crop microbial communities from Cojedes, Venezuel. Combined Assembly of Gp0051906, Gp0051904, Gp0051908
ATGGCGAAGTATGCGAACAAGTATGAGAAACCGGAGTATAAGGCAGGTTATGAGGCTATAAGCAGCTGCGGGTCCTTGGAGGAGTTCGCGGAATTGCTGAAGGCTAAGCTCCATGCACAGAGTGAGTACGGAGAAGTCGCCGCAAGAATCGACGAGATTCGCGAAGAGCTAGGGCTGACGCAGGAAGAGTTCGGCAAACGGGTAGGCGTGAGCAAGATGACAGTAAGCAATTGGGTTAAAGGCAGGAATGTTCCGGCTAGGGATAGGGTGCTTAGGATAGGACTTGCTTCAGGAATGGATGCCGAGCAGATAAATGACTTGCTCGGTTTGTGCGGCTACAGTGAACTGTATGCCAAGGAGCATGCGGGCGATGCAGGAAAGAGCCAGCCTGCCGGCATAGATGACGCCGTGTGCATTTATGTGCTGGCGCATAGGCAGGAGGGAGACCCGGTCCAGATGTTCGTCGACATCAGGGAAGACCTGAAGGGCAGAGTCAAGAATATCCTTGATGACAAAGCGCGGGAGGACATAGCTACGGCAAGTTACGAAGGTAATATTGCGAAATTGCAAGATGTCGACGCACTTCGGAATTTCCTTGAAAAGAACGCGCAACATTACAGCGGGGCGTACAAGGCAGTTTGTCAGGACGTGAAATGGACACTCGAGGATCACGGGTTCGAGTTTAAAGCTCTTGAAGAACAAGACGGCGACTTCCCCAAAGACCTCAGGGATTTTACAAAGGCAAACGTTTTAGACAATGTTGATGAAGAGGGAAAAATAACTGCGGGCGCGTGGGAGAGAGCTTTTACCGCAATCGAAGAAGAAGCTTGGACGCCCACCAGAGATGAGTTGATTTACTTCTGCATTTATATGCCGTTTGACGCAGATGAGGTCCTTAGATTGTTGGAATACGCGCATTTTGCGCTGCTTTTGCCCAATAACATCAGTGATGCGATCCTAATTTATCTTTTAAATCACGGCATGGACTATGCCGGAAAGAATTGCCTAGACTATGGCAAGTATTGGACAAAGGATGAAGGCGGAAGGGTATACGGAATGGCTAAGATTCTCGAAAGACTTGAAGAGTACTTCGATAACGACAGCGAGGAGACCGAAGAAAATAAAAAGATTATTCATGATACAATCAACGATTTGAAAGATAAATACAGAATCGTAAGGGATTCTTAAGAAGACGAAGAGGTAACGGATGAGAAAATACTGCAATCTGATAGTGATTGAGAACGGAAGGATTGAGACTTATTTTTTGGACAATAGGCAGAAGTGGCTGATAGGCCGCGCTGGGAGCGAATCGAGGCCCGACATAGAATTACAGTCAAAGACTGTAAGCCGCAGGCAAGGCGAATTAAGGCTGGTAGGAAACTCATGGATGTACCGTGACTGCTGCGGCAAGAACGGCACTATCCTGGACGGAAAGAGGATCCGTCCGAGGCAAACGGGAAGCATCCCCCACATCGAACTGGAGGACGGCGACGTTTTCATCTTCGGCAGCGGCGATTCGGGCGCGATAAACAGCGAGACCGTCTGGGCCCTTTATACGACCAAGGACGTGGACGATGAGTGGAGGACTGTGGACACCTCCGGATATGATAAAATAAGGTTCAAATGCAGGAACTTTATGACGGAAGCAAAGAATCCGGAGAAGGGATTCTATGTGATAAAGGACGACGGGGCCGCGATATACATGGGCGGCCGGACCTACCTCAGCGGATACATGGAGCTGGGGTAAAAGAGGAAAGGCACAAGGGGGACAAATGCCGCATCAAAATGACCGCGCAATGGCTTTGCTCTTGGCGGAACTTGACGATAAAAAGTACGGGAACATTCTGAAGGACTACACTCTGAAGCGTGAGGGGCAGGACGCTCTCCCGCAGAGGTTTGAGCAGGGCTCGGGCATCTATAGGGTCCTGCACAGGCAGACCGGCGAAGAGTACCTGATAAGGGCATCCGCGTTCGACACGGGGGATCCTAAAGAAAAAGAAAGACTTGAGCGGATCGAAAAAGGCGCCGTCCTGCCGGGGGCGCTTTTTTACGCATGTCCTTTCGTGCTTGAAATACTCGGCCAGGAAACGATACAGGTTCCGGCGTGGGCGCGGGAACCCGTCGGCGCGGGCGAAGCCGCGGCCGTGGTGATGCAGCTCCTGCGTCCCTGCTCTGGCATCGCTAAAGTGAACGATGAGGGCGATGTCGTGCTTGCGTGCGGCGCGCTGAGGGACGAAGAAGAGGTGCTGGTCCTCGGGCTCCAGCTCTCGCTCGCCTTAGCGGCGGCAGATTCCGCGGGAGTAAGGCTTGGCAGAATCGATCCCCTGAATATTTATTTTACGGAGAACAAGGCGGCGAAGGAGCAAGGCGCCGAGGCGGCTGCGCTTACATATAAGCTCGGCGGTTTTGTGAATGCGCCTGATGATAGTGAAAAAATGCCGCAGAAGTGGAACGAGCGTTTTATGTCTCCGGAAGGTCAGGGAGGAGAGAAAATCACTGCAAAGAGCGAGATTTTTTCTCTGGGGAAAGTCCTTCAGGCACTGCTGAGCGGCAGCGACTTGCTGCATTCCGATCGAAGGTGGATGAGGGTACCTTCACACGACGCATCGCCCGTTACGGATAAGGTGGTCAAGAAAATGATCAGCCCTGCGCCCGACAAGCGGTATGAGGACTTCGGGGAAGTGTTCACTGCGCTTTCCGGAGCCCTGAAGGCATTTATCAAGTCAAAATATGAAAATGAAACTTTCGGAGCGGGTCCCACGAAGCACGCTGTATCGAGAAATCCGAGAAGGGTGGCGAAGAGCGAAATGCCGGGGCTCAAGGGAGAGTGGTTCTGGGGCGGAGCGGAGATATGCGCGGACTATGAAATGGAGAATGAGCTTCATTTTCTTCATGCGGACTTTTATGACGCGCTCCGCATAATGCGCGCGCATTTGATCAATACCGAGTGGACCGGCATAATGGAAAGCATTTTCCAGAGCGGACCCGGATCCAAGGAATTCTGCGTCAGACAATATTCGGTGAACGGCGGCGAAAGGAGCGAAGAGCGGCTTTTCATTTTCAGGGACGGGAGCTTGACCGACATAACCGGCAAGGATATTTCGTAAGCGTAGAAAGAGGAACTGCGGAAGATGGAAAAATTCGATCAGGAGAAGGTCTCTGAAATCCTTGAGGCGGTAATTAAAAAAAGCGGGAAACAAGCATTTAAAAATCTGTGCAGCCTTGACCGGACGCGGGACGGCGGCTTCGTGCTTTTGGGCAAGGGCGGCCAGGCCTTCGTGTTCAAAGGAACTGGAAGGGACGGCAAAAATTATGCGGTCAGGGTGAGCGCCAGCAGCGGTTTTGAGGAGAACAGGAAAGGAATGGCGGGGCAGTCCGCTCTGATAGATATGCTTTTCCTTCTGTGTCCGTACGTCACAGAGACCTATGCCGTCAAATTTTACAAGGTAAAGGACGAAGGCGGCCGCTGCGCGGCGGAGGCTCTGAGGAAAGAAAGTTTGGAGAGCGAGCGGTTCGCGGCAGGTGACATCTTAGTAAAAATAGAGGTCATGCCCGAGTACGACTGCATAGTCAGGCGCGTGGGGAGAAAGCTCAATTATGTCAGAGCCGAGCTTGACGGCAATGAATTGGAAGTGCTGAAACTCGGCATTCAGATGGCGAAGGCGCTTTCTTATTTCGAGGACCTGGGAATAACGCACCGCGACATAAAGCCGTCAAATATTTTTTGGGACGGCGACAGGGGGATATACAAGCTGGGGGATCTGGGGGCTTCGGCGGAGGACGGCGCAAAGGACGTCGCCCACACGCGCTGGTATTCGGCTCCCGAGAGAGAGAAAGGTGTGTGTACGGTCAGAAGCGATATTTACTCACTCGGGAAAACGCTGTATGTGCTTTTGAATGAGCTGCATCTGCCGAATGATTTCGTGGAAATATCGAAATGCAAATGGGCAAAATATGCTTCGCCCAGAACGGACATGGCAATAAGGAAGATGTGCGCAGAGGATCCCGAGGAAAGGTACGGGAGCTTTTCGGAGGTTTTCGGGGCACTTGCGGCCGCTTATTTCGAATGCGCGGCAGGCCAGTATGGAAAGGAGGAGACTGCCGAAGAATCGACCTACACTTACGGCTATGACCGTTACGCAGCGGTAAGGTGCGAAGTCAGCGGCGCGGCTTTGGGAGGCGCGGCCTCTCTGGGCGGATACAGAGACTGCAGGAGCCTGATAAGGACTGCCGCCGCTTATCATGATCTGTCAGGAGCGATGCAGGAAGTCTTGAGCGGCCATGAAAATTCACGCCACACGATAGACATCAAATGCACAGGCGACCATGTATTCGAAGAAGCCGTCAAAAAATGCGCCCGGCAAAGTGGTGAAGAGCCGTTTCCGGTAAATGGTTTTTTCCATGTCGCAGGGGAAACTATAAGAGCCGAAGGACGGGACGGAGAGGGCTTGAACGTAAATTCGTATTATAGGGCGCGGGCAAGGGGCGGCATGCGCGAGGATGAAAATTGAGGATGGACCCTAACGGATCTGGTTGCGGGCAGCATCTTTGAAGACAGCCTCGTCGATATTTTCTTGCCCTTAGTAGAATTCTATAAATCCGGCAAGCGCCGCCGCTGAGCCAGGGCTTTTCGCGCACGGGCGGAACGGTTAATCAAAGAGAAAAGGCAAGAGACTAAAAAAGCCCCGGCTGCGGGGCTTTTTTGTACAGTAAGGGGTGAATGTGAAATCAAGATACTCTGTAAGATGCAATTATCGGCGCAATAAAATTTAAGGCGATCCTTAAGAGTGAAGCTACTACAGAGCCTGCCGCCAACATAAAAATCCCTGTAAAGTAATTTCCGAACGCATAGATAGAAGACATGAAGATTTCATAGATGCCGTAAAGCACATACAATATTAGAGGCAGAATAGACAAAAATTTAAGGAAGGCGTTGACGATGCCAAAATATTCAGTTGCCTTTGCTTCCCAGAACATAAGCCAAAAAAAGGATAAAAGAACAAGCGGAAAAATACTGTAATTACAATAGGCACTATTCGACAAGAGGGCTATAAGAGGAAATATTACCAGCATTAAAGTAAAGCAGGATATGGCTCCTTGGAGTCCTGGGTTAGAAAAGGAAGGGATGAACAGATAAAGCCCTGCGCCGACAAACACCGTTATAATGAAAGCCATCTACCTTACCTCCTGACACATAAATCAACCGCTGCGGCTTAATTGTAATCTGTCATGCTGTTTATAGCCTTCGTGTGACTTTACACGAATTGCCGGCCCATATATGAAGCGTCCGGCGTTGAGGGCGAAGAACAGGCTAAGGGAGCATGGGCGCGGGGCGGCCTAGGCCGCCTTTTTGAGTGCTTTTGCGGAGCAGGGCAGGGGCGTATAATTGACAGGGCAGGGATTGGGCGCGCTTGGTTTCTGCGGCGGAATGGATATTCGCCCTTTAAAGGGCTTCAGGGAGGCTTTTATGGAGAAGCGGGTTTTTGAAAATGTAATCATTATGGACGGCGCGGTGGTCGTCGGCGACGTGGAGATCGGCGAGGGCAGCAGCGTCTGGTACAACGCGGTGATCAGGGCGGACTGCGACGCGGTGAGGATAGGGAAAAGGACGAACGTGCAGGAGTGCGCGGTCATCCATGAGTCGAAGGGCATCCCGACGGTTGTCGGCGACGAGGTGACGATCGGGCACGGGGCGATCGTGCACGGATGCACGATAGGCGACAGGAGTCTGATCGGGATGGGAAGCATCATCCTCGACGGGGCGAAGATCGGTAAGAACTGCCTCATCGGAGCCGGCGCGCTCGTGACGCAGAACGCCGAGATCCCCGACGGCAGCCTTGCCTTAGGCAATCCCGCGCGCGTCAAGAGGGCGCTCACGGAGAGCGAGATAGCGGGTCTCGCCGAATCGGCGGAAGAGTACGTGAAGCTGGCCGAGGAAGCGGTCAAGTAAGCGCCGCAAAAACAGTTCATTTTCCAAAGAGGCAAAAGGCGCAGCTCAGCAAGCGGGATTCATTGACGGCTAAAGCTCCGCATCATGAAAGCGGCGCATCGACAAGCGCGGACGGGCCGCAATGCGGAATTTGAACGCAGGGACTTCGCACAAGCCTTCGGAGGCGCATATGGCAAAAGCCGATTTTGAAAATGTGAGCGAGCTGCGGCACAGGACGATGAGCCACATAAGGAGCCGCGACACCTCGATCGAAGTGAAGCTCCGCAAGGAGCTCTGGTCGCGCGGCTACCGCTACCGCAAGAACTGGAAGGCTCTTCCCGGGACGCCGGACATCGCCCTGACAAAGTACAAAATCGCCGTCTTCTGCGACAGCGAATTTTTCCACGGCAAGGACTGGGAAATAATTCGTCCCAGGGTGGAGCGCGGCAACAACGGCGCCTACTGGGTAGAAAAGATCGAGAAGAACATGGCGCGCGACGCGGCGAAAGACCAGGCCCTCCTGGCGCGCGGCTGGACGGTCGTCCACTTCTGGGGCCGCGAGATAATGAAGGACCCGGAAGAGTGCGTAAGGGTGATCGAGGAGGCCATAATCCAAAACCTCAAGATGGGCGAAGTGAACGAAGGCCGCTGAATCAGGCGGCGATGCTTGCGCGCGCGTCAGAAAAATGAAGGTTCAATCAGCCCCGATATAGTAGTAAAATGATTGTGTATGGCTTAAAGGCGGATGAGCCTTAAGGGCAACGCACGCAAAGGAGCATAGTATGAGATTAGCCGAGGCGCTGCAGGAGAGGGCGGACCTTAACCGGAAGCTTGAGCAGCTGCGCGAGAGGATGATGAACAACGCGCTGGTTCAGGAGGGCGAAGAGCCGTCCGAGGATCCGTCGGCGCTTTTGAAGGAATACAGGGCGGCCTGCGACAGGCTTTCGTACCTTATGGCGGCGATCAACCTGACGAACGCCGCCGTTAAGGCGGAGGGCATGACGCTGACCGAGATCATCGCGAAGAAGGACGTGCTCGTAAAGGAAATCGCCGCGTACAGGGATCTGGTAAATAGGGCGAGCGCGAGGGCCGACCGCTACGCGAGGTCCGAGATCCGCATCCTTTCCGCAGTCGACGTCGCCGGGCTTCAGAAGAAGGCGGATTCGCTCTCGAAGGAGCTGAGGGCGCTCGACGCGGCGCTGCAGGCGTGCAACTGGAGCACGGAGCTCATAGAACACTGAAGAAAATAAAGACGGTAGCGTTCCGGGTGGATACCATCTCCGCGGCTGAGAATGAGTCCGCAACTAGTCGCGCCTTCGAGCGGGCGCAGGGTTAGATTCCCGCTTAATGTCATGCTCCGACAGCGCACAGGCGCAAAGGGCAAGGTGCATTTTTACTACCGGGTATCTGCGGACGCGCGAGGGCGGGAACGGGGATTTTTCGGAACTTTCCGTGCGGCGCGCGGAAACGATAAAGGAAATTATTTATGGCAATCGGAATCAATGTAAAGGCGGAGAGCGCCGGATTCAAGATCGTTATGGACGCGGCGGGAGAACTGCCGGCTAAGTACAGGGACGATCCGCGCTTTTCGCTCGTCCCGATGAAGCTTCGGGTCGGGGAAGAGGAGCTGCACGACGACGGCACGCTCGACCAGGTCGAGCTGCTTGAGAAGATCGCGGCGAGCCCCGAAGCCCCGGGGTCTGCCTGTCCGTCGCCGGCGGATTTCGCGGACGCCTGCGCGGGCGGCGCGGAGAGGATTTACCTGATCACGGTTTCGGAGCGGCTCTCGGGGAGCTACCAGAGCGCGGCGATCGGCGCGGAAATGTTCCTTGAGGAACATCCCGAGGCGAAGACCCATGTGTTCAACTCGAAGTCGACCTCGGTCGGCGAGACTCTCGTCCTTCTTAAGATCCTCGAACTCGAGAAGAAGGGGCTTTCCTTTGAGGAAGTCATCGAGGAGACGGAGAAGTACATCGACAGCTGCAGGACGTTCTTCGTGCTCGACAACCTCGAGACGCTCAGGAAAAACGGGCGGCTTTCGGGTTTGAAGGGCGTGGCCGCGAAGCTCCTTAGCATCAAGCCGATCTGCGCCTCGACGGAAGAAGGCGAGATAACGCAGCTCGACGCGGCGCGCGGCACGAAGAAGGCGCTCGCCGTAATGATTGACTACATCGCAAAAAAGGTCGGCGACGCCCCCTGCGTCATAGGCATAAGCCACTGCAACTGCCCCAAGCGCATGGACTACGTCAGGCACATGCTCAAAGAAAGGCTCGACGTCAAGATTTTCGTCACGCAGATGACCGGCGGGCTTTCGAGCCTCTACGCAAACGACGGCGGGATTATAGTCGTCGTTTGAACCTTCGCGGGTTAAGCCTTTTTCCGTGACGGAAATCACTGTATATCACAGTTCCTATACAAATCCAGACAGGCTTACGGTTTCGTTTTAGAGTCGATAAAATAAAAAAACTGCCGCCCGGCCGGGCGGCGGTTTTTTTTGCGGGAAAGGGCATCAGACGCTCAAGCGACGCTGAGCATTTTCCAGCGTGACCGAGCAGGGGCGGCTCAGCCTGCCCTGCTCGGTTGGATGCGCAGTAATCAGATCTGCGGGCCTGCGGCCACGAGAGCCTTGCCGGCTTCGTTGCCTTCGTACTTCTTGAAGTTCTTGATGAAGCGGCCCGCGAGATCCTTCGCCTTCTCGTCCCACTCGGAGGCGTCGGCGTAGGTGTCGCGCGGATCGAGGATGCCGGTGTCGACGCCGTTGAGCTCGGTCGGCACTTCGAAGTTGAAGTACGGAATCTGCTTCGTCGGAGCGGTCTTGATGTCGCCGTTGAGGATCGCGTCGATGATGCCGCGGGTATCCTTGATGGAGATGCGCTTGCCCGTTCCGTTCCAGCCCGTGTTGACGAGGTAGGCCTTAGCGCCCGAAAGCTGCATGCGCTTTACGAGCTCTTCGGCGTACTTGGTCGGATGGAGCTCAAGGAACGCCTGGCCGAAGCACGCCGAGAAGGTCGGGGTCGGCTCGGTGATTCCGCGCTCCGTGCCGGCGAGCTTCGCCGTGAAGCCGGAGAGGAAGTAGTACTGCGTCTGTTCCGGCGTGAGGACCGAGACCGGCGGAAGGACGCCGAAAGCGTCGGCCGAAAGGAAGATGACGTTCTGCGCCGCCGGGCCTGCCGATACGGGGCGGACGTTGTCCTTGACTATTTTCTCGATGTGCTCGATCGGATAGGAAACGCGGGTGTTCTCCGTGACGGACTTGTCTGCGAAGTCGATCTTGCCGTCGGCGTCGAGCGTGACATTTTCAAGAAGCGCGTCGCGCTTGATGGCGTTGTAGATGTCCGGCTCGGATTCCTTGTCGAGGTTGATGACCTTGGCGTAGCAGCCGCCCTCGAAGTTGAACACGCCCTCGTCGTCCCAGCCGTGCTCGTCGTCGCCGATGAGGAGGCGCTTCGGGTCGGTCGAAAGGGTGGTCTTGCCCGTGCCGGAAAGGCCGAAGAAGATGGCCGTGTTCTCGCCGTTCATGTCCGTGTTGGCGGAGCAGTGCATCGCCGCGATGCCCTTGAGCGGGAGGTAGTAGTTCATCATCGAGAACATGCCCTTCTTCATCTCGCCGCCGTACCAGGTGTTGAGGATGACCTGCTCACGGCTCGTGATATTGAAGGCTACGCAGGTCTCGGAGTTGAGGCCGAGCTCCTTGTAGTTGTCGACCTTCGCCTTGGACGCCGTGTAAACGACGAAGTCCGGCGTGAAGGAAGCGAGCTCCTCGTCGGTCGGCTTGATGAACATGTTGCGGACGAAGTGTGCCTGCCAGGCGACCTCCATGATGAAGCGGATCGCCATGCGGGTGTCCTTGTTCGCGCCGCAGAAAGCGTCGACGACATAGAGCTTCTTGCCGCTAAGCTGCTTCTTTGCGAGGGAGAGGACCTCGTCCCAGGTCTCCTTCGTCATGACATGGTTGTCGTTCGGGTACTCCGGAGTCGTCCACCAGACGGTGTCCTTGGAGTTGTCGTCTATGACGATGTACTTGTCCTTGGGCGAACGGCCGGTGTAAATGCCCGTCATGACGTTGACGGCGCCGAGCTCGCTCTCCTGGCCCTTCTCGTAGCCGGTGAGCGACGGATCCATTTCGTCCTCGTAGAGCTTCTCGTAGGACGGGTTGTAGATGATTTCCTGGACATCGGAAATCCCGTACTTCGTAAGATCGATCATATTGCACCTCTTTCTTTTCCGAAAAGCCCTGCGGGGCCTTCCGTATATGCGCGGCAAGCCGCGGACTTTAAGTGACGCCTTAAGCGGCGGAACGTATCATTTTGAAAATGAAAGCCGCCGGCGGCGAACTCGCCTGCAATTAGGCCAACGCCGCAATTATACAATAAAGATGCGGAGGCGGCAATCTTTCCCGAGAAGAGGAATTAGATGTTGCTAACCGCCGCCTTTGAAAAATCCCGGAACCCATGAAAATGGTTTCCGGGAGCTTTTCCTTGAGTTTAGAACCTGTAGAAGGCCTTGACCGCGTCGATTACCCGGGCGCGCTCGCCCTCGGTGAGGCCGTAGTAGAGCGGGAGGCGCAGCAGGCGCTCGCTCTCCTTCGTCGTGAAGCGGTCCTCGCCGCTGAAGCGGCCGAACTTCAGGCCTGCAGGCGCGGAGTGGAGCGGGATGTAGTGGAAGACCGCCATCACGCCATTTTCCTTCAAATGTGAAATCAGGGCGGTGCGCTCCGCGAGATCCTTCGCCTTGATGTAGAACATGTGCGCGTTGTGCGTGCAGTCCTCGGGGATGAAGGGGAGCTCGATGAGCCCCGCCTCGGCGAGCGGCTTTAGACCCTCGTTGTAAGCGTTCCAGGTCGCCATGCGGTCGTTGAAGATGTCCTCGTACCTTTCGAACTGCGCCCAGAGGTAGGCCGCGTTGATGTCGCTCGGGAGGTAGGAGGAGCCGTAGCCGACCCAGGTGTACTTGTCGGTCTGGCCGCGGAAGAACTTGCTGCGGTCGGTGCCCTTTTCGCGGATGATTTCGGCGCGCTCGCGGTCCTTAAGGTCGGGGAGGAGCAGGGCTCCGCCTTCGCCCATGGAGAAGTTCTTCGTCTCGTGGAAGGAATAGCAGCCGTAGTCGCCGAGCATGCCGAGCCACTCTCCCTTGCAGGTCGAGCCGAGGCCCTGAGCGGCATCCTCGACTATTTTCAGGCCATGCTTCTTGGCGATGGCGCGGATCTTGTCCATCTCGCAGGCCACGCCCGCGTAGTCGACGACCGCGATGGCTTTCGTCCTTTCGGTAATCGCCGCCTCGATGCAGTCCGCGTCGATGTTCATGGTGTCAGGGCGGATGTCCGCGAAGACAAGGGTCGCCCCGCGCTGCACGAAGGCGTCGGCCGTCGAGCAGAAGGTATAGGACGGCAGGATGACTTCGTCGCCTTCCTTGATGTCCGTCAAAATGGCGGCCATCTCAAGCGCGGAAGTGCAGGAGGTCGTCATGAAGGCCGCGGCGGCGCCGAAGCGCTCCTCGATGAATGTGCGGCATTTTTTGGTAAAGGGACCGTCGCCGCAGACCTTGCGGTTGACTGCGACGGCCTCGTGCATATATTCAGAAGCTTTGTCCACATAGGGCGGACGGTTGAACTCTATCATAGATTCCTCCGACGGCCGTGCGGGCACGTCCCGAACGGCTTTGTGTTGCTCAATCCTCAAAGTATAGCATCAGATTCGGCGGAGTGCCTAAACTTTCCCTTAATTTACATGACCCCCCCTTTGATTTTATCATTTTCCGTGCTTTAGTTCGAGAAATATTTTCCGCAGGGGGCAGAAAACTGCGCGGCGGCCGCGGAGCCGGAAAGGAGTTGGCGGTTTGCGCGTGCAGGGCATCGGGCGGCGGCAGCGGTCCGAGCTTGCGCTTTCCGCCTGATGCGGGGATGTGTCCGCCGCAGCGGCCGTGTCCGCATATGACGCGGTACTCTCAGCCTGATGCGGGGGAATGAGAAGGCGGGCACGGCCTTAGGGGGTAAATGTAAAGTGTGGATACAAGGCCGGTTTTTTGAAAGTGCTAGACTCTGGAAGTAAAGCGGCTTCGGGTTATGGAACCCGGAGGAAATTATTTTTGAGAGGGAGGTTTGTTTATGCTTAAGAAGTTCTTAAGGCGGGCGGCGGCAGCGGCGGTTGCGGCAGCGGTGCTTTTTAGCATGGCGCCGAACGTGGGACGGGCCGTGGCGAAGGCCGAGGAAACGGAAGACGTGATTTATGACGCGACGGTGACGGTGGCTTACAAGCAGGCGATGGCAAGGTCTATGCTTGACCTTATAAATGACTGGCGTGCGGACACTGCTAATAATTGGTACTGGAATTATGGGGATACGCAGAAGATTTATCCTGGGGCGCTTCCAGCGCTTACCTATGACTATACGCTTGAAAAAATAGCGATGCAGAGAGCAGCAGAGCTGGCTTTGAACTGTGCGCACGAGCGCACATACGGAGTGATTTACGCGCCAAGGGAGGGGTTGGGCGTTTCAGCCGAGAATTATGTCGCGGGCGCAAACACTGCGTCAGCTGCATTTGAGTACCTGCAGGAAACGGATGAGCATTATTGGGGGCAGGGACACCGCAAGACCATGCTTAGCGGAGCTGGTTTCCTTGCGTATACGTATGAAAATCCGGACGACACGCAATATGAGCCGTATGCCTATACTGCAGTCGGAATAGGCTGCGCAACTTATAAGGGCATGACTTATTGGGTTCAGCTGTTTTCGAATAAGGCAAACATCGATACGGTTAAGACTGAGGCAAACAATTCCATAAGTGATGTCGATGTTAATATTTCCTCGACCATGCTTGACGGGGAGATTGATTTTTCAATCGATCCTGAATCAACAGAAATCGAGGTAGGAGAAAGCGCCAGCCTGCCAGAAGTTTCAGGCAGCTTCAAAATGGTGAGCACGTTCCCGGATAAAGCCAGGGAGGCAGTATTTTCCTCTGGTTGGACAATTGTGTCGGGAGAGGACAAGATTGCTATTTCAGACGGCATGATCACTGGACTGTCGACGGGTACTGCCGTCATAGCATCTGACTTGGATCCATCTGTGACATATACTATAAAAGTGGTTGCGAGCGGCACGAACCCGAATCCTACGCCGACTAATGCACCGACTAATACGCCGACGATTACGCCGACCCCGGGGCCTACAAATACGCCGACCAATACGCCTGGAGTAAGGTTTATTACTGCGACTCCGGTACCTGGA
>Ga0181612_141911_pt1 | contig 13151 bp, 8 predicted proteins | sample HoacroProtozoa21_FD_119630 | JGI IMG/M metagenome (GOLD analysis project Ga0181612, IMG submission 119630) | Hoatzin crop microbial communities from Cojedes, Venezuel. Combined Assembly of Gp0051906, Gp0051904, Gp0051908
CTCTTATTCTGGCCTCACTGAACTATCTTCTGCAGGGTTCCTACCACAGAGTAGATCACTCTGAAGGTGGGCACGTTCTGCCCACCCATAGGCAGAAAAGGAGCCTCATTTTTTAGGCCTGATCAGGGTTTATATGAGCATTTACCCCGCCTCACCGAGACCATTTTCCCTTCTGAAGGCATGAAGGCTGGCCTGTTGCTGAGCCGCAGCTTGGTCTGCAAGGTGTTGAAATTGATCTCAAGTTGGCACTTCTCTTGGACCTTGGGGGGCTTGTGCAGGCGACGGTAGTCCCGGAAGTCCTCCAGTTTCTGCTGCATGGCTTGCATGGTGTTCTCTGGGGCCCGGTTCTCCAGCCAGGGGATGGTGCGACGGATCCACTCCAGCAGCTGGAAAGAGCAATGACAAGAAGCCTTCAACTGAAAATTCTGTTAAAACTACAGGTGCTGCTCTGATCTCATTAGGGACCATTTACTCTTACATTTCCTGTCAGAAAGATTCTGCCACCCAGCAGGGCTTCTAAAGAAAATTTTTCCAGCGTTTTTTGGAAGTACTTTTTTTTAACGAGCAGCCCATTCTCTATCACAGTAAGCAGTACTGCTTGTTGCAGAACTGCCAATCCAACATGCTTAAGGCATAGCTTTCGCACAATCAGGACCAAACTATGTCCTCAGATTATGCTAAAGCCTTAGACTTCTGCTGGACTGCTGCATAACTAAATGATGCTGTAGGTCATAGTATCTCCAGAAGGGTCTGACAGGAGAAATCCATTTTTGGCCTCCAGTTACACTTTTCCCACTCTAGCTTCCTTGAAGTCAGTGCTACTCTTTGAATAGCCCTCCTTAGCAAACCTGTTTTGGGAGCTGGCAAAACGCTAATGCAATGGGCAGTCTATAGTGTGAGCAGAGTAGCATTCCACGCTTTTCAGAGCAGGCTGAAACCTGGGCTCATGGGCTATGTTTGCCCTTCCTGTTCTCCATTATCCCCTCCCTACTTATCTTCCACCAACATACTCCAGTCCACATTTGGTCACCTCTTTAGTTTCACAGCTGTCGGTCTGTTAGCCTTCCTGGTTAACCAAAGCAGCCTCCAGCTTGTATCTTATACAGATTTTTTCCAACTATCAGCAAACGCATATTTCTTTCCTCAATTATCTCTAACTTCCATTCTCTCTGATCCAATTCCTGACTTCTGCAGTATATCGGCATAAAATTTGTATGAGAGATGTTACGAAGTTGTATAGTCCTGAGGAATGTAAGTTAAACCAGCTTGATTTTTCCTTTAATTTTAGCATTTCTACAGCTGCTCTTAATAAACTGAGACACTCAAAGCTGCTCTATGGAAGCTTTCTGTTTTAAAGTAGATTGCTTTTAAGGTAAGTTCGATCTTTGATTTTTCTCAAGCTAGAAGGGGAAAAGAAAGACTTTTCCAGGGAAACATGGGCCAATGGCATTCCTTGAGATTAGTTATCAGCGTTAAACGCAATTCCTTTCCACATACCACCACCCAGAAACCAACAGCACTGTAGACACCTACATCACTGGCTAGTTTCTCGTAGTCTTCCATGAGCTGTTCATTTTCTTGGTTGACTGCCAGCACCTTGCAGATACGATTTGCTGCTGTCTCCGCCTGATGAAGAGAAGAAAAACAGAAGAAGGGAAAAGTGTGAAGAAAAAAAAAAAAGAAAAAAAAAAAGAAAACCCCAAAAGCTTGCAGCTTAGCTTCCTGCTACATACCTGTGGGTAAAGTCGCCTACCCTTGGCTCTAGCAACCCGTCTGCACTTCGAAACGTCTCTCCTGACCTTTTTGCTTTCCATCTGACCTTCTATAGTAATTAATTTTTCCCTTCTCTGGTGAATACATTCCTTCAGAGATTTTCAGCTCTACTGATCCCAACCTATGTGTTGTGAGACAGCCATATTACTGTGCCCTTTCTAAAGCTGCTCCTATGAGGGGGCCCTGTTGTTCGCTTTGTACCAGAGGAACCTCGGCTGTCTCTTTACACAGACAGAGGGTTTGTGCCACCTTCTCCACTCCCCTCACCAGCATTCAGAGCTGCAACACCAGTAACTGAGTGGCGTCAAGCTGATGAGACTCTACATGCTTTTGCCCCAGGAAAGAATAACCTAAACAGAGTTAATCCATAGACTGGACTTTGGAAAATTCCTAATTTTGTTTGGAAGATAAAGTGGTAGGTACTCCTCTTAACCTTAAACTCTGCCCAGCAGAGCTGTCTTCCAGATTTCCCTGTATTTCTGGCACTCATTACAGGGCCACCTCCTCCAGCATCTTGCCGCATGACACCTACCATGTATTCAGGGTCTCATGATCCAGCTGAAAAGAGGATTCTTTTTTTCCCTTTTCTGGGTAATTTTTCTGCTTACTCTGCCACAACAAGTCTCACAAAAAAAACAGCCTGTTGTTACTATTTATGTTTTCGCTTTTGGGGTTTTTTTTTCCCATTGCGGGATCAAAACCTTGTTCTCTGCAGGGAGCTGAACATGATAAAACACAAATTTGGAACAAAGTAAGGATCACAAAAATCCCAGCTATGAGCTCAGGAGCAGTCAGTCTGCCCTGGAGTGCCATGCATGTGTTTGGCATGGGGAACATACAGCAGGCTGATCCTGGCACAGCACTTATCTGTGGATATCAGCTCCCTTGATCATTATCACGGTGGGTGCCATGCCACAAAGCCTTGGAGGACATGCCCCTATGATGGGTGTCAGGGGATTGCTCAGCACCCCCTCACCACAGTACAGCTATCACTCTGGAGCCTGGGGAAGGTGCTAGAGCTACCCAGAGGACCCCTATGGAGTAGTCCTCCTTATGGAGGCTAAGCGGAGATGAAGAAGAGAGGGCACATGCCAACACTACAACAGACCAGTTACAAATGCTGTGTCCTGCCTTAAGACTATGTGGGGGACTGATGCCAAAAGAAGTTTTGCTGAGCTTATAGCTGGCAGGTTTCAACCTTTTTCTGTTTTTAAAAGGCCTTTTACTATCTGTTTATTCAATCTCCAAGGCCATTTGAGAAAAATTCTCTAATTTTTGCAGCTGATGCAAGGCAGCAAGAATAGCAATTAGCTCGTAGGCTATACAGTGATGTATGGACTGCTAAGGTCCAGGGGATCTGGCAATTTTATTCATTTTTAAGAAGCTGTAAAAACACATATTCAGATATCTCTCCCTTCACCAAAGTGCGTCAGCTAGCAGAAACACAGATATTAACTAATTTAGAACACATCAGAGGGACCTGTACAGGAGAAAGAACAACTTCACTTAAAAAGAAATATACATAAAAAGTGCAAACAATGATTACATTTAAGAAAGTTTGTACTTTGACCTGTTTTTAACTGAAGTTTGTACTTTAATAGATGCTTTTTGATATCCAGAGAAAGTTTTATAGACATAGGACCAAATAGTATATCGAAAAGACATTGCCAGAGCTCTACCATGATATGCCTAGTGACTGCAGGGAACTGGTGGTGCCAAATGTTCATTCCCAATTATCCCAGGAGAGGAGCTCCCTGCACACTCTTACCTCTCTTCTTTTTACACCCCAGGAACTCACTGCAGCAGCAGCCAGCTGTGCAGGAGGGACCCCATTTCGCGTAGGCATATTTACTTGTATCTGACACTAGATTTCCTCCAGCTGCTCAAGTTTTTAAATATATGTGTATGTATATGTGTGTGTTGAACATCTGTCCAAATACAAAAGTCCTCTGAATGTCAGCAATTACGACATTATTTGTACTGCACTAAGGGCTGAAGTGTAGAGGCTTTGCCTCTCCTACCAGTACTTGCTTCCCTCTGGTTCTGGCCTACTCCAGACTGCTCTGTGCAACAGCGTGCTGCTGCAGCATCAGTAAAGGCTCTGTGGCCACTGCCACCATTAATGTAATGACCAATGTGTTACACTTTCTTGCTCCGAGCAAGGCAGGACAAAAGGATCCCAGTGCTTTCAGGTAACCTCCACAAATACCTTCCACACTGCCGCTAATGAGCTGATCTGTGGTGATGGCAATCTCAGTGAAACACTTTCAGGTAGAAGAAGAGTGGCACGCTAAGATGTTTCCATGAGGCCTAGGCTGCTTGCACGCAGAGACTGTGGGGAGGGCAAGCCCAGGGCATGCCGCTCGATACCACGCTGCTGTGCGATATGCACGTGGTGCTTGGTGGACTCAAATGGAAATCTGCATAGCCAAAATAGCAGTGATTTCTCTGCCTTCTGTCTTTTCTGTACTTCTCAACCCTGAGTTGGACTGCTTAGGACGGAAGTGGAGTCAGCTGTCTCTCTAGCTCATGGATCCAGGTCTCCGCTGAGGAGGATCATAAAGGAAGGCATTCCCACAGTGCGCTACGTAGGGAAGATGCCTGCCTGTTGCTGTCCTCTGGCCTCAGAGGACCATTCTGAATACTGTATGCCAAACACAATCTCTTAATAAAATGTTAAAATGTCAGTTAGAAATTTTCACCCCAGAAATCAAGTGTACAAAATATTAAGCCAACCAGTAGCTGCATGCATTTAGTGTGAAAGTCAGAAGCAGTTAGAAAACAAGCAAACCAACAAAAGCAAGTATACCTAAAAATACATATATATATATATAAAAACATGGCATAAAGAAAAAGCAGCCATCTACACACACATGTCAGGCTGGGGACCCTGTACCTTCAAAGGCTCGGTATAAGAGAGTGAAAGAAGCAGAAAGCGGCTCATGGGACTTCCCCTTCAGGACTGGTGGCAGTAATGAAAAATCTGAATGAAAAATGGAGTGATATCATAGTAAGTCACCTAACCGTGCATGAGGCAACACATTACAATCTGAGCTGGGTCTTGTACTCAGCAATCACTTTGCATTTGCCCAGGCGTTTGAATCTGTGTCACAGAGCAGATGGCTAATGTACGGCTAGGGCAGCTCCAAAAAGGAGCTGTGCCCCTCCTGCCAGGGCACAGTTGAGTTGCTGGCCCATCAGGACTGCTAAAAATATTAATAAATGATTAAATCTTTTATCTTCCCTATAAGCCAGTTAGACTATGTGGGACTGAAGCTTTAATAACTAAGAAGCTCCATCTCTAGTTCTTGCCCTGGCTACTTAGTTCAGGTCCTGAGGCAGTAAAAGGCCGTTTTCAGTTATCCCAGGAGACCTAGCATCCACCCAAATTGCTGATGAGAGCATGGGACCTGCTGAGCAGGTTTCCAAAGCATGGAATGGGCGCAGAGAGAAGAGGAAGGGATGGGCGAGGGGCACGGCTGCTCCTGCAGCAGGCCACAACCCTCTTCATATTGTGATTTGCTGCTTCTCCAATCTGGAGTTCTTCAGGTTAAGCAGACAGCATGGAGCAGTCCCTCAGGGGCACCTGGCAAACAGCAGGCCTTATCACCAGGCTGGCATGAGTTCTGAGGCTACAGAGACTACTGGGCAAGTATCAGCTGGCCAGAGTTTGCAGCCTGGTCTTAAAGGTTTTGAACTATCCACAAAGCAGAATCCTAGCGGAAAAGTCATGACTACTCATATTATGCCAAACAGGCAAATCTACTGCACTCCTGTGGGACATATTCCCAGTTCCTTGGAAACAAGGCAGTATCACGTAATTTATATGAAAGAGGCCAGAGAACAAAAAGCTTGAACTAAAGAGCTGCTTCCTAGAACCTACTGCCTGTGTTTGCCCTCTGAAAGCCAGCACCAGCATGATATCTGCATCAGTGCTACGACCATCAGCACTGCTTTGTACAGAAGGGATGGACTCTTCCTGGAGCCAAGTTAGCCCTCAAGCTGGGCAACACATGGACTGTGTCTCAAATAGAAAAGGCCCCATGGGAGAAAAGAAGTTGTGGCTGGGTGCAGCAAGGAGATTTTACATCTGTTTGTAACATGAAGAATGCAGTCTTGAACTTCGGATTTTATTACTCCAAAGCCTACAGTCTGAAATTAGCAGTGATCTTGTGGAAAGGCTGCAGCCCAGCTAGGCTACGGCATGGGAGGAAAGGATGGACCTTTTTCTTCTATTCAAAGGATTGCAGGGAAATTGCTGTTTTGGAGGAAGTTTGCCCAAGGGGAAACTGCGACCATTTGGTTCCTGTGAGGACAAATGTCCCAATGCCAGGCAAAGAGACTCTGGAGTAAAGAGGAAGCAGAGGAAGGAGGACTGAAGTTATGGAAATGGACAAAGGGGAGGAAAGAGAAATAAAACATATAGGTGCTTGGGGAAACAGAGAAGAATGACCAGGGAAAAGCAAGGAACGGAGAAGCGTGTGAGTGTGGGAAAGCTCAAGGCCTGGTAGGAACAGACTTTGTGGCTGGAGCACGTAAGTGCTATGTAACCAGCTCACAGATGACTCGGCCTAGGAAAGGAGCACTGACCCTGGGGGGGCTGCAGGTGGAAGGCAGGATGGCAGCTCAAGGGGGAGAAGCTGCGATCTCCTGGCGTAGGCTGGTGTGATCGTGGTACTTTTGAGGCACACCGCTTAGCCAGGATGGTGCCCACTAGTCACCGAAAGGATGCCAGCTCTGTCGGGGCAGACATTCGTTCACCTTTCGATGTCAGCTTTACCAAACGCTTTCTCCTCCACTGGGGTGTGAAACCGGAGGGAAGGAGCAGCTCAAGCCTGTCTGAAAGGACGTTTACGTTGCTTCTCGAGCAAGAATACAGATGGCACATCCAAGTGCATCGCTGGATGCCCTGGGCTTCCCTGCAAGTGCCCTGGGGCGGACGGGGGTCTGGCACCTTCCTCAGCGGAGAGGAGCAGTGGGCAGGGCAGGGAATGGGGAGGGGGTTGTTAGCGGTAAAGTCTCACCTTCTGCGCCCCTGAGAAGGCGTGGTAGTAACATGAGACATAGGTCATTATGGCCTTCTCATCCGGCCTTAGCGTGCCTATAATATCTGTGCAGAGAAGGAAAAGAGGTTGAAAGGATAAAGTAAGAAGCAGCACATAGAATAAAACAAAACAGTCATGGGTGGCGTGAGAGAGGGGGAGAAAATTCCCATCATGCATTGCAGGACAGGCCAAACAGATTTCCATGCGGAGAGCTGGGAATTCGGATCAGAAGGTGGCTAGCAGCGTTGGCTTGTGGCTCAAAGCGGCCCCCCTCCCTCCCTCCCTCCTTGCCACCCCCCAATCCAGCGGGATCCCGAGCCGAGGATCCGGGCTCTGCGCCGTCACAGCTGCAGTCCGGGGGCCTGGCACAAGGATGCAAAAGGGCTGTTTGGAGGTCTGAACACCCGCCCGCGCTGGAGGCCCTTCCGTACGCCGAGGAGCTGGAGATCAGAGCCTGCCTACGCAGGGCGCTCCCCGCACGGGACCTGCTCTGCTGCAACACGCGCTGCCAGCTCCTGCGGCGCTGAACTACAGGCAGCTGCCCAGTTTTGGCGAGACATGTTTAGAAGGTTTCACCCACAAAATGCTTCCCTTAAGCGACTCCATTACCAACAGAAAAATGGCCAAGTCAGACACAGCAAGGACTCAACTGCTCGATTTCCAGCATGGTATGGTGGGTGAGAAAAGAGAGACAAAAAGAAACAAATGAACAAAACCAGGCAGCTCAGTTGTGCTAAGTGATGCTCTGTTTGCAAAATCACCACGGACGTTCTCGTTAGACATGCTTGGTAAGCCCCAGGTGAACTGGAACTGAATTTGCGGCAGAACTTGAGAAAGCAGCAGGTTCAGACCCTGAAGCAAGGGTGCAAGAACCTGCAGCATATGTAAGGTGAAAGATAAAGCTTTGGGTATTCACCGAGCCCTTCATAAAACCACTAAGTCAGCTCTGTTCCACCACCTTTGAAAAAGAAAAAAGAAAAAAAAAAGCGAATAGGTGTTAGCACCATTTCCAGTGGGGGCAGGCTGCAGTGTCCTGCTGAGCAGAGCAACTATGTGGTGGTCTCCACCTTTGTGAGACCAAGCATCCTAGCTCAGATTTCCCAGGAACAGGGGGTGCAGGTCCTTGTTCATCAGGGCAGCAGTTTGGAAGGCAAATGGAGACAGCAGAGCTCCCCACTCCCTCGGGTTTGTGTGCGTGCCAAGGTGCTGGCATACACAAGCGCCACTGGAAGTACCACTGACTATAAGGAAATGGGACTCCTGGATCCTTTGCCCCATGTATTATGTCTGGGGCACCACTTTGAACCAATAGCCAACTCTACCAAGAACATAATAATAAAGATGCCTGTAGCTAGAGAGAAGAGAGAGAAAGAAAAAAAGGTTTGGACATTAGCAACGGCACCAGGTGTGCTCTGTGGAGGGAGCTTGGGATCCTGCGATACCTTCTGGGCTCCTGAGAAGGCGTGGTAGAAGCTAGAAACATAGGTCATGATGGCTTTCTCGTCAGGACGGGCAGTTCCAACAATGTCTGTCAAAAAAAACCTCACGTTAAGAACATAATCAACTGGTCGGAGGACAGCAAAGGAGAGGGAGAACCACAACTGTCCAGGAGGCCTGCCGGGGTATATAAGCATGTCATAGCAACTCCACAGGGCTTCCCAGCATTCCCCAGAAGATGTATCTTTCTCAGAAGCCAGGATCACTCTCCCGGTTTCCATCCCTCACGACAAAATTGCTTCCAGGATCTGGCCAGGCTAATGCAGCCGTATGTCAGCATGTCTCGTGTCACAGCACTTCCCCGTGTCACAGCACTTCCCTGTCCTGAGAACATTACTGTGAATGGTGGGTTGAATCAATCCAAACTGGCAGCAGGTTGATGTGGCTTTTATAGACATATTATACTGCAATTCCTCCATGCAGTTCTTCAAGAAAGATTCTTTCTCCCTTCCTTTCCATGCCCCTGTCCTCCATTTCAACACAACGATGGCTTGAATTTCAAAAGGCCCTTTCATTAGTTTCCGGGGAAACTCGACACCTCCAGAGATCAGAATTAATGGTGTGGAGGAATGCACATTAGCTCCACCCCATGAGGGAGGGGAGTGACCAGAAAAGAGCAATGGGAGCTCCTGCAAGGGGCCCTCTTCATAGCTGCTAACTTTGCTGAGACCTGAAGCTAGATCCACTTATTGTGGAGGTGGCTTTATTTCCTACAGAATGTCAGGAAGCACTTGAATCTACTCCAGAAACCTCACGATTTTTTGTGACCTTAGCATGATGAATGCAGGGAAAGCAAGACTCATCCCTGGGGACGGGAAATACTACCTAAGAAGATGGACATCCTAGTTACCCAAATACAGGTTCACTGGGTTCAGCTGTCCTGTCTCCACCTTTCCCCCTTATCCCTCTCACTCCCTTATTTAACAAAAGCCTTTAACTGCTTTTCCTGTCCAAATCAAGCCTGAAATACAGCTTCTACCATTGAAACCAGCTGCCTTCAGGCAAACAGCCAACAACCAGTGAACTACTTCAGGCTGTTGTTTGTACTCCAGAGTTACAGTCTTCAAAGCCTATTGCCAAGCTGGTCCTGGACAAGGCTCTGAAAAGTAATCCTTGCTGTCCCAGTGGCCTCAGAGCAGCAGTCACAGTCAGTAGCAAAAGCACCTCTGAACAACATCGATCTCTGCCTTGGTCTCCAGACCGAGTCAGTGAGGGATCTTCATGCTCAACAATTCTGAGTAGTCAAGAAGAAGCAGTTTATAATACTAATATCATGCCCTCAAAAAGGGAAGATGGCCAGCAATGTCAGCAAGAGCCCAGAAAAAAAATTGTGGAGCAAAAGGAACGCGGTCCTACACCATACATTAACTCCCTTGAAAGGGAACACTTCAGTCAGCAGTGGACATAGCCAGGTGTTACTCATCTCTGCCTAGTGTGTCAAACCCAGCTTAAGAGCTCCACACCAGACTCGGAAGACCGAGGGGCACAGGAGGAAAATGGAAGTAGAACATGTGATTCATTATTCCATAGCAACTTTTTCCCTATACATTTAGTACGTGGTGAGGGAGGCAGCAATCAGAGGTTATGGAATTCTTGTACAATACAAGTCCACCTAGAAGAAGTGGGAAATTTCTTGGGAAAAAGCAAGTTAAAAGCCATTGGGTTCTACTTTACCTTCTGCATCCAGCATCTTGGGAATATCGAGATATTTCTCAGCCACATCAAAAGCTGTGTTCAGATTAGTGAGAGGATCGTCCTGGGAAAGAAACAGAGCCAGAGCATTAGCATCAACTTGTAACAAGGTACACAGCCTTTCTCTCAAAACCGAGCTATTGTGCTTGGTTTGGTTCAGGTAACTGTGCTGTCCAGAAGAAATGATGCGCAAATCCTCACGTAGCAGGATGAAACAATTAGCTTCCTTTTGAAAGCAGAGCCTGGAGACTCATGATACAATAATTAATGCATAATCCATGCACTTGCAATAAGAAGGAATAATACATTTTGTCTCAAGCCTAGTTTAAAGTAAAATTAGCTTCACATCATACTGATAGTAAACAGCCACATCTCACATTTACATCTCATGCTTATATTAGGTTTGCAACTTCCATTTTAAAGAACTGCAGAGCAGTGTATCTGTTAGAACATCTAAGCAATACTAAAATAGTAACAACATCTGCAACGGGTGCTGTCCTTAGCTAGTGTACAGTTTGTTGAACACCAGTTGAGTGGGAGGAAGAGAAATGTTTTAACAAATCTCTACCAAACAAATATATATAAAAGTACCCATTTTGTCTGAGTATTGCTTTTCCTCCTAGGCGCTGCACAGGACTTGTCATTTCCTTAGTACATTTCTATTCCTCTATATATAAACCTTCTGCTGTGGCAGGATGTACTTCAGATACAGGCATCAATATACAGTAATCAAATCCTAAACAAAGTTAAACGTGACTTATCACATTATGAGTCATATCACAAAGATAACTAGATTTTAAAGAACCACAGAAGAGAATATGAGACGCAGATGTTACCAGAAGTGAAAGACCTCTGCAAATTGCTTCCAGTATTCAAACGTAATGATCAGCCCCAAGACACCTATCAGCCTGTATGAGACCCTCATATGGGCCTTATTCCTATATTCCTGTATAACCATGCTATTTAGTTATTTTGAAGGATCAATCCACTTCATGGATGACAAATTACATTTGCACTATCAGTTTCTACTGTTAAGACAGGCAGCTTCTGCTGGAGGAAGGGCTGTGCATAAGCTGCTAGCATTTAGTCACCACGTTTGCTAAGTGTCTTTCGGGAGAGAGGAAGGATGGGGTGGTACTCTCTGTATGGTCATTTGTGCCACTCACACTGAGACCTACCTTAAAAATGAGGAAATAAGGAGTATAATTATTTCACCTTCTTTCTAGAGTGGCATCCATGTTCTGTTTCTTTTCTATTTGAGATCATGTGCCTTTGCTTACTGCATTGACTTGGAAGACAAAGTGGTGCCTGAACTCTAATCAACAGGCAGTTTCCTTTGAACCCACCCAGCATGAAAGATGAAGCTAGGCAGGCTTGAGCAGACAGGGTATGGGCATGCACAGAACTTCCTTTATGGCACTGGTCATTATGTCGCCCTTGGATTACAGCCCTCGTGAAACTAGGAAACTGAGCTATTCTGAAAAGCAGTTTCCTGCAACATTTCCCTAGGAATTAATGCATGAATTACATTGGCATGTCTTTGGGTGAATCATATTCCTTTGGGTGAATGTCTCCAGTAGACAGCAATGTTTCACCTACCAAATTAAATCACATACAGAGGCCATCAAAACAGACACAACCAGTGATCCATATTTAGTCCACTGGGACAAGTCAATATTAAGTGAGGAAATGTTGTGTGGGCACACCATGATGAAACAAGCAGCTGTCACACACAATAACAGGCCCCCACCTCAACATCAAATAGTACTTTATCCCTATATAATACACTTTCAATGGTGACTACATCAGATATATCTCCATCCACCTCTTCAGAGTTTAACAGCGGTGCAGGCAGGGGATTTTTACTATCCTCGAGCTCCAAGGAACCACCCTATGCCATGGAATTAGAGGCTGGTACCATTTCAACTTCAGCCTCTGTGTCTCCTGCCTGCTGTGGAGAAACCTCTACGAATACAAAGTGTAATCAAAAGCCTTATCTGAGGAGGTGAGACTAGCTGGTATACAACATGCCATGTCCACTCTGTGTAGACAGGGCCTTAGCTCCATTTAGGAAGGAGAAATAACAGACTTTCTTTCACTCAAGTGCAGGAGCATCCAGAAATCCCAAGTGGCAGCTCCCTTGCCAGTATCCCCCTAGTCCATGTGCTATTTTCTGCTTCTGCAGAAATGTCACCACCGTTACCAAATTTCAACCTATCCTGACGACGACCACCCTAACGCCCTGACAGAGTGTTGAGTAATAACACCCTTCCTTAGCACCAACCCATCTGAATGAGCTGCCCAAAGATCCATCAGCCTCTCCTGGAGGAAAGGGAGGAGCAAACTCACAGCAGATAGCTCTCCTATCAGTTTGCAGATAACAACACCAGGAGTGATGTTGCCAAAGGTTAAAAAGAAATTTAAAGCTGGAAGTTGGGAGAGGTTTCCTGATAGGAAAACTTACTGAGCTTGGGCACTCCCAAAGGAAGGGCTGGAAGTCTTAACATGCAGGAAACTGGAGACTCACCTAGATGAAGCCAGCAGACTTTTACTTCATATGTAAGAAAGATGTGAGATCACAGTCTCTTGGGGAATAAAGCTACAGATAGTGCTACTGAAAGCAAGCTACTTAGGTCCAGGACTAGCTCTGAGATGAGCAGAGCGCTGAACCTGAGCAAGACCCTGTTGCCTGTGGGAAAAGCTTCACCCCTCATGGACAGTGGAGCTGCTCATTGCAAAAGTGATGCTTCTTTGTGCAAGAGATTGGGTTTCCCTGGGTGCTTGTGCAAGACTACAACAGTGCATTGAGCCCTACAAAATTCCCTCCAAGCTCCACTGCTTTGGGTTCCATCCCATCGAACAACAGCTAATCATTATTTCAAGTTACCCATTTCAGCTGACTCCCATGAAAAGGGCTCATAGAATAGCTTGGGTCTAAGGGACCTTCTAAGGTCATTCAGTCCAACCTCCCCCTGCAATGAGCAGGAATATCTTCAACTAGATCAGGTTGCTCAGAGCCCCATCCAAACTGACCTTGAATGTTTTCAGGGATGGGGCATCTACCACCTCTCTGGGCAACCTGCCTGACCACCCTCATCGTAAAAATTTTTTTCCTTACATCTAGTCTAAATCTATTCTCTTTTA
>Ga0181612_167899_pt1 | contig 13151 bp, 12 predicted proteins | sample HoacroProtozoa21_FD_119630 | JGI IMG/M metagenome (GOLD analysis project Ga0181612, IMG submission 119630) | Hoatzin crop microbial communities from Cojedes, Venezuel. Combined Assembly of Gp0051906, Gp0051904, Gp0051908
CCCTATAAAATGACAAAGCTGGTTACATGAATAAGTTGAATTAGGGCGTGGCTGTTAAATCCCTGGCTGTGAAAAAAGTATGTTTTGATTAGTTTCAACTTGCTTTGGGTTTAAAAAAAGTAACAGCGCTGAAAATCAGCGAGGTGCCAAGGCTGGCAACTGGGAGTCCCCCGAGCCGCCAGCCATTCTAATCAGGGTACCGCTGAAAAGCGCTGTTTTGAGAGCTGTTCTCTGGCAATGTGGGGAGAAACGGCTTTTTATTCCTTTTCTTCCCACTTACCACTAACTTGGGTTAATCAGGGCTAACCGAGCAGAATAGGGCCATTCTTGTACCTGTTCAAAGGATAAGGATTTTATACTTTTACATGGAGGTGGCTTTGCTGGTGTTACTAAGCTTTTGCAGTTAGTTAGGACTTCAAAAGCATTGCTTTGCTCCGCTTACCTCTCAGGTCATTCAGTTCATTTGTGTACATCTCAATTAGGGAAAGCAAACCAAACAGCTTTACTCCCTGGAACTCATTCATTAACTGTGCTGCAATGTAATGTTGCAAATTCAGCAAGGAATCAGAGGAAACTTTTTCCACTGAATCTTTTAAAGGCTCCATGTAAACATTTCTGTTAGCGTAAAATTTAGCAAAGCATTTTCCACTCCCCAAGTAAACATTAAGTCTGAAACGTTAAGCCAACAGTGGCCATCTTAAGCTGCAAGTCCAAAAATACAGCAAAGGCAGCAATTAGAACTGACGCTTTGGGAATTGCTATAATTACAGAACACTTTTGCTGGAAAATACCACGCTCTCTGTATTGCATGAGAAAGAAAAATGCAGTTGTTAAAGGGAAGCGATGACCCTTCTGAATTTGGTGGTTTACTTCCGTGTTCTCCTGAGGGTCGCATCTCTGAGCCTGTTTCCCATGCTGACGTTTCTGCACGGGTTACTGACCAGCAAGGCGAGTGGCTCCTGTGCAGCGTCAGTGCTCCTGAGGTACAGAAGGGCAGAGAATGCCCCGTTTGTCAGATGTTGTGCAGGCATTGTATCTTACCTGAGGAAGCCAAGAGGGTGGTGCTTAAATGACGTAAGGAGGTCCTTATGAAAGACACCTTATCGAGAAACCTCATACTGCCCTGTACGTGTCTGCTAAACAAGCATTACCCAAAGCAATTCCTGGCCACATTAATTGTCCTTGGTCCCCAGAGTGATAGCACATCTCGCTCCTGTGGCAGGAAGAGTCGAAGCCGTGGTGTCTTAACTGGAGTCCTGTGTTTGATGAACAGTTTCCACCTCTGCACCATTGCTGCTAGCGTAGTGAGTGGCATACAGATAAACCTGTTGTGAAGCAGGGAGGAGAAAAGGGGGGTGTTTGTGTGTCTACCCAGCAATTACTATGATATAAGATGTCTGAACAAACATTATTTTGTAGAAAGCTTTGGGGAGGAAGGAAGACTCCATTTAGCTTGCACCTTTGCCATTAAAGAAAATAAACCAGGTATGTTTTGCAAAGAGGATGGACAAACCAGGAGATGCTGCTATTAATGCTATTAATGCAATACAAAACGTCTATTCATCTCAACAGAGAGGAAGCTAATGCACTATGTGTTTGTCAGCACTCTCTGTCTAATCTTTCTTCATCCAAGTGGAGGTATGTTGTAGATTTTCGAGGTGAAATGGATACCTAGGTAGTCCTATAATCAACCAGGAAAGTAAATAAAATTAAATTTCTTGCCTAGCAGAATACCAGATTTCATAGAAATACCTCTTATCATTTGGACCATGCTAGACGTTGTTAGAGGTCTAAACTGGTTTTGGCACGGGTTTGGGTTTTTATTTGAAGAGGAAAGTCCATTTTTTCTTGTATAACAAAGAAAGGGGAAAAGATTACAGAAGCAGGAATGGAAGAACAGTCTGTGATTATAGTTGCCCATATTTAGCCAAAACACATTAACTAGCATATGTGATAAGAATGACAGCCAAGAAATAACATAGAACTAAGAGTTCCAGAGATCTTACAAATCATGAGAGCTTGGTAGAATTAGCCTATAGTATTTCAAAACTCTGGGGATTTTTAATCACACATTTCTCCATTCCTATCCCTGAAGCTGTTTTTTCATTTACTGCTTTGGTGACCTTTGCCTTTGGTCTCTTTACTTCTGAAGCTAAAGCAATGACAATGCCATTAAAAGTCACTCCTAAGTCTAGCCATTGACACAAGTAATTTATATCCCCATATTCCAGATGAGTTGCATAATTATTCGATGAAAAAAAAGGAGGAGGAGTGAGACAAGAACAGACACAGTAAGATTTCAGCTTGTTCTCTGTTTGAGAAGTTGTTATAGTGAAGAATAAACATAACTAAATGAAATCAGAAAACAGTCCTTCTCTGCATTTACTGATCCGGTCCCTAGTCTGGAGGATGAGAGCTGGAGTATGACTAAGACAAACTTTTCGTACCTGGGACATTGATTCAGGCAGTAGCCACCATTCGATGCATGGTTATCCTCTTGTAGCTGTGGGAAGTTAGAACGGTAATGCGAGATGTCCTGTACAGAGACAACATCGTCTGAGAAACATGATGCAGGGAATCTCAAGAAAAAAATGTTGATTGGAACATGTCCCCTTTAAATAGCAAGTTCCCTCTGAAAGAATTAGGCAAGAGCACCTGCTGGATATGAAGTCAGCCTTGGATGAGAAATGGTTGGAGACAAACCTAAGTACATCACAGAAAGTAGGGAAGCGTCTTTGGAAAAACAATCTCATTGTCATTGTAGGCATCATAATTTTACATGGCCAGTTTAGGCCATTATTACTGATACCAGTAAACACTTTCTTTCATGAAACACTGTATATAGCAAAGGAATTCTGATCTATGCAAAAGGAGGTAGAATTGTGTCCTAACTCTCGTTGTTTATGTGCAACCTTAGGATCTACAGGTATTTCAGAGGCAGATCCTCATACAGCAAATGCTCCTCTACAAGGCAGCACTTTCATTACCTTTGTAAAGAAAATGAGTAAATATTTTCTTTTAACATTTTGTTTTCTGTAGTTTATCTGAGCAGATACTTAACTTTTTTTTACCACATCATCTTAGCCATTATTTCATTTTTCGTAAAATTCTCTTTAGAAAGAAAATAGAGAGCTGCCTCCAAATGCATATAGATTCATTGATTCTTCTGTCAATACATAGGTATTAAATAATACTCGATTTTAAAAAATAAAGATCTTTTATATGCAAAAGTAAAATAAGTAATTAAATGACACTAGAAGTCATTACAGGCATATCCAAATTCAGACATTCATGTGTATTTTTTTTAAATATTGGAATATGCCACATTGCTTTTATGGTGTTGGTCTGTTTTTTATTGTGGAATAAAGCAGATAGCTGCAGAATTGTCGAGCATCTCTAGAATTTTACAGACTATACCTATACAACGTTAATGAGATTTATCAGCTTCCATTTGACCAGTTTACAAAACAGTATAATTATTATAGCTATCTAGATTAAGAAAATCAGTGCTGTCCTGAATAAATTCTTGTGGCGTATCATCACATTTATAGACTTGTTTTTATAGCATTTTAATATTCTCAGTTAACCAAAAGCCACTGGATAAAAATCTCTCTTCAGTTACTGTCTTAGGATGTATTTTCTGTGTGAGTTCCAGAAAGAAAAATCATCAGCCAGCTTTGAGCACAAACATGTGACCAAAACATAGGGAATGACAGCTGACTTTTTTTTTTTTTTACCCACTGTCTCCATTTGTCAGAAATCTTGCAAGCTGTAATACACTGCTTGGATTTCTGTGCAGTCTCTCACTATATAAAGACAGGGTTCTGGCATTTGGGGTTTTATTTCTTTGATAAAAGCTTTCCACAAGTGATTTCTGTGTATATTAAAGTCAAATAAGTGTCAACTGATGCAACATTACGCTGCACTTGCTGGGAGTTCACATGGTGGGAAGCTACTCTGAGAGGCTCGCCGGGGTGCCCATTTGCTGTAAGAAAATGTGATTTTATCACGAGCGTACTTTGCATTGGAGCGATGGTTGTTAAGCATGTGCTGGAAGGGTAAAGCAGTGTGGAAAGCTTCTGCGTGCTTTTTCTCTGTAAGCATGAGAGTATTTAATATTTGGGAAGAGAATATTGAAAAGCAGCGAGCGGTATATCACCTTCAGGCTTGAGGCTTGAAGAAAGGACAGACAGACAGCTGACTCCTTTTAAAGGCCTTTTCCAACCTAAGTGGTTCTATGATTTTATGACTGATGGGGAGCTGCTGGTAGCATCGCTCCCACGACGAACCTGGAGAGACCTGTAGGTAGGGAGGGCCCAGTGCTGGCCGAAGCTGCCGAAACGCAGGTGAGCAGGTTCATCCCAAAGGCAAAGGCAGGAATGGTTCATGCTGTGCCAAGGGGCCTCGGCAGCACCATCAGGCCCAGAGGAGCAGAACAGATTGCTGCAAAAGAAACTGTTGGACTAGAGGGGGGGGGAAGGAAAAAAAAAGTATGCCAGCTCTTGAGTTTGGCAGCAAAAATGGCTCCCCTAAGGTGAGATCAACTGAGTTGAATTTCTGCTCAGTTATTTGCCAAGGGAAGCTTCAAATATATTGTTGTGTAGGGCTTAATAGCATAACACTAGCAGCTCAAATTAGCATTAATTAAAATGAAATAAGAACAAACAAAAGGGGTCTTCTTCCAGACCTTTCATGTTGAATATGTAATGTGCAATGTCTCTGTGAGGAGGAATGCAAACTTTCTCTCTGTTAGCTTAAATCATCCTGGGAAGTTTCATTAAATTAATAATGACTGTTAGCAGAAGTTAAATGATTTATTTTGGAGTATCATTCAACTTGATGTTAGAGTTTATTTAAATGGTCCTGCTAACAGTTTATTCCCGATGAGCAATATAGCAATATCCATATTCAGAGCACAAACACTGGATTGTCATTCTCTAGCCTTTATAGTGCAAACCCGTAGGAAACTCTTGAGATTATTTTGGTGTATGAAATAATAGTAATGAATGACAGATATACAGTATATTCCTTTTTAAGGTTCCAGTCTCCATGTAAAAGCATACAAATGTACCATTCGATTGAAGGCTCTCTGAGGCAGTGATTGCTTTCTGCTCCTTGTTGATGTAATTAGGTGTGAACGTCCCTGGGTTATGCTATGGCAACTGCAGGAGCATGGAGCAGGAACTACAGACAGATGTTGTTTCAGGAAAATCTGAACTCTGCAAAATGCATGAGCATTGCAGTCTTATTTCTCTAGACAAGCATATGATAGGGATTGTTAGACCCTGCTGCTAAAGGGGATCAAACCAGTTATCAGAATTCGGGTCCAAGTGGTCTGACCCATTCCTACCTGACAAAGTCCTCTCTGGTGGGTCGCCCGTACACAGCAGTACAGACCAGAACTGAACCTTCAAGAAAAGAATTAATGTTTTTCTTCGTAGTAGAAAAACTTGAATGGGAAACATGAGGTTGGGCACAATCCAGTTCATTCATATGGGACTGCTGAGAGCTGAGCAAGAAGTAGGGTTTGTCACACTTCTTCAGGCAGAAAGAGCACTGAACCCAGCAGAGCCTTAGAGCAGGACAAAGAACTGCAAGATTAAGTCTCTAGGAAAGAAAGACTTACCAAGTTCTAAAAAGCAACAAGAGGAAACTAAACAGTATTTCGCCTCAGGTGACTGCGAGACTATCTGGGGAAGCTCCACAGTGCGTTCACTCTTTGGATACCATGTCAAATCCAGGACAGATCACATGGGCCTAAACTCACCTTTGGAAACTTTCTTGATCAGCCTCAAGAAGCTGCCTATGCGCAGCATGGCTCCGGAAGGAAAAGTGGCGTGCTGGTGGCTCTGTTTCTTCAGCATGTACCAGACACACTCTAAAAATTCGTGCCTGAGATTAAGAAATGGCAAAATTGACCGCATTTCCTTCAGAAGTAGCAGTTGGTTTGGTGGAATGTACCTTTGTTCCTAAGCACAATTTTTTTAGCAGAACTGTGGAATTGTCTAATATTCTATTACCATTAACCGGGTATCAAGGCAGCAGTGTTGCTGACATCTGAAATTGCGAGATGATAACAGCAAGTGGGCTGTGCTACATTTCATTCTCTTAATATCAGGCTGGGCCTGATTCAGTTCACGTGGAGTCTCTCTCTAGAGACTGTTGTGACTGCTGTATTCAGGGGTAACGTTTCTGCATTATCCTGGATAATTAAGCTGGATGCTTTCAGAACATGTGTAGGTATCAGCACAAATAAACTCAGTACATACGTATTCAGAGATTTCACGGAATTGAAACCTCATGAGGGATGGCACATTCTGCTTATCTGTGCTTATCATTGAGGCTTGTCCTTTCAGGGTTTCTTTAGGTAACATAAAGGTAGTGATTTTTTGATTTTTCCTCTGCAAATTCAGTCCTGACTCCATATAGCTGCAATATCGTATCATAAGGATACATACATACATACATCTATATAAAACCCACAACATGCTGCAGTTACTCACATGCCTCAGAATAATCAAACAGACCTCCTAAGAACTGTCTTGACCATTTCAGTACTTTTCCAGCATCTTTTCCATTTCTGCCTTCCTGAAATAAAGAGTTGCACGTAGAGTGAACTTCTACATCATGGGTGGTTACAGCTACTGCTGTCAAGCTGTTGTTAGAGACTCCCCGATGACAGAGGAAGTGTCCCTCTTATCAGGATATTCCTCCTGGCATGATAGGTTTTGCAATATGTATACGCACAGTGAACAAGCTTAGAGTACAAACCAGGTTATCTTCATCAGCATTTATCCTCTACAGGAGCTTTGACTGTAAGATGTTACTTACGCTGCTTGGGTCAGTTACATGGCTGTGAAAGTATTGATGCCATGCTTAGTGCTTGAGTGCAAAACCTGTAATAAGGAAACAATCATTTTTAGTCTAGTTTCTCCTCCCTTTTTTCCAGTATAACCTCAGGATTTTTTCTTTCGTTAGAGAAAGATGGCAAGACGCTGTAACTTTGGGCAGATATTATTTATGCAGATCTTGAACAAAGAAGGAACAGAATGGACCTGCAAACCCGCCTTACTGAGTTTTGTATCCTTCCACAGGAAAGAATTTTTTGCTCTTACTATAAAACTCAGCTTATATTTTCATTAGGCTATATTAAGGTGTTAATGGTTTAAAAATTATTCCTTTTTATTAAAGAAAATGCTGGATGAACAGCGGTCATTCTTTACAACAGGATTACAGAGAACAAGTATGGAGAATACAGTAGGTGGTCTAGTTCACGTGGGATGGTAAATATGTATTAGCCTGTGTCTTTTTTTCACACGGGTGGAAGCCATCACATATTCCATTCTTAGTGTTTTGTGCTTCTTGATCAGATGCTTGACCTAACACTGCAGATGAGCAGTGCAGAGCAGATCACCCAAAGGATATATTTAAAGTCCAAATCAGGCTTCATTGTAAAGGAAAACAGGGTTATAGATCACATCTGAGGCATAAGGCAACATGTGCTTTCTTCCTACCGATAAATCCCCAGCCAGATGCACAAAAACTTGTAAGAGACGGAGACCATGATGAATCCCAGCTGCATTGACCAGTGTTAATTTTTCCTTTGGTCAGGAGTTTTTCATTTAGAATCTGGGTTGGCCATCTCCCCAGCAGCTAATCCTTCTCTAGAGGCCGGGGGCAGGGGGGGAACAAAAGAAAAAAAAAGTCAAGGATTCCACACAGCCTGATATTCTGCAACTGTAATTTTTTTTTTTTTTTTTTTTTTTAAATAACCAGGCAAACAGTAGCGCGTTCTTTAAAACAACAAGTAAAGGGAGACTCTTCTAGTTTCGTTGTCCTCTTTTGGGAACAACAGTTAACAGGCATAAGCAGACTGGTTTTGTTTTTAAGTATTCATGTCTTTTGCCTTTTCAGTTTCAGTTTTGCTGGTGTTAAGAAATACTTTTCTAGCATTTTCAGACTGAAAACAAGACATTGATTTCTCCCTGGATCAACAGTACTGACCCATTCAGTTTATATTTTTTTATAAAGGTATGCAGAGCACCAGTGTTTGTGCGTGGGCAGCTATTTCGGTATAGCACGTGCTCAATCTGTTCTCTGTTGAAGAAGGGAAAAAAAAAAACCATAAACTACAAGGAAAAGGAATGTACTCGTGTGCTGGTCAGCCAGGATAAGCAGATGACATTATTTTTTAAAAAAACATTTTTTTTAAACTTGTAACATTATTGGTTCATTTATAACTACAGCATTGAACTAACTCATTGAAGATGGATTCTACAATATCAGTTCTGATGGTTAGAAGCAAACAGGTTTTGTTACAGCAAGTCCAAAGAGGGATTGTGTGTTAGAATTCTCCAAAGAAATCTTGAAACTTTTGGGGAGGTGTGTGGGGAGGGGAAATACTTCAAATGAGTTAAAAGAAACCAGAGCTGGCACCATTCAGACATTGATATTATCAGCAGCTCTTGCTCAGAAGGGAGGGTGCCCTCAGGTCTTTTATGGACTTGCACAAGCAACATTCCCATCTGGTGTTGCCCCCGTGTTGTAAAGCTGCAGCACAAAGCGTCAGCTAATTGGAACTGGGCGAAACACCATTGCCTGCTTCAAATGGCAATGACCGGCTCACTGCCACGTTTGAGCGGCAGAGCATGGGCCTCTATCGTGTGACCCAGTGCAGCAAGCGAAGTGTAGTAGTTTAAAACCTGGGTCAGAATAGCTGGTGCTCCCTCCACCCTGCAGCGGGGCCGGGAGCAGGACGCAGTGCGTGGCTACCACGTGCTGGGGCCAAAGGACGTAGGGCAGAGAGCAGGGGATGCTCTGCAGCCGGGAGGCAGAAGGAGGGTCACTAGTATGGCAAGTGGTGAACTAATCGGGAGCATTTTCTTTACCACGAAAGACTTTAAAAGTTGCAATAACTCTTCCAGACTTTTTGCAGTCCTTTTTCCCCCTCCCAAATATTGTCAGACTAGGAATTAAAATTTTGGACTGCGCTTGGTGATACATTAGGTGCCTTTACAAATCTAGGCCTTCACATTCATGTAGGAAATTAAAACTGTTATAACTACACAGACATAGATAGCACCCACATACCCTGTAAGTAGTGATGCTGTGACATACAAAAATTATAAATAGGCATGACTCAAGGTGTGGGTCAGAAGAATATTTCTTTAGTGATTGACTTACCTGCAGAGTCTCTTCTATCAAAAGTTTTGGTTTGTTTTCTTAGTAGTTTGGTTTTTTTTTGTTTTGGGGGGTTGTTGGTTTTGTTTCGTTTGATTTTTTAAGAACATTCATCAGTCACGGGATAAGGTGCATTTTAAACTCCCTTATGGCCCTGTCAAGCCCTCATGTTGCAGCATCTTTTTTTTCTTTAGTGATATCAGAGTGCCACTGTTCCGTCTGCATTATAGCCGTAGCTGTGCCTAGTTGTTGACTGCCAAACAGCAGGTCCAGACGTGTTACAACCTGGAAGCCCTCATCTCCCACAGCCCTGGGACTGATAGCTGATTTGTAAGCACTAACCAGCATCTTCAAAATATTTTTTTCTTTTTATCGACTCCTTTATAGTATATGAACAAAGAATAAACATGAGACAGTAAATAGTCTATGCATAAGGTTAATTAAGCTTTATTTTCGTAATAGTTTTAAATATGTTGGGGTCAGTCTAGAGTGTCTGCTCCAGACTTCGAAAAGTTAACTGCTATCAGACACTTCTTGCCACTATTGTCCTCTTCGTCTTCCCTTCATTCTGTATCTCTGGTTTAAACAGAGTTCAGAAGCACGGCTGGAGTTAATTAGGGAAATTAACAGCTCCTCTGGTGTTTTATGTAGGGACCCACAGTACATTTTTTCCAGATGTGCCTGATCCCCGACATTGTTTTATTTCTCTCCTATCCATCACCTTCTTAATTCAAAACCTGGTGGTCAGACAAGCAAATACTGAGGTAGTAAAACAATAGCTCATGGTGTTCATAAAAAATATCTTCCGCGTCTGCCATAGACACAGATGCCATTAACTTAAATCAAGTCCAAGCTTAAACAGCCTGTGTCTCCCCTCAACCCTCCCACTTCCCTTGGCCCCTTCTCGTGTACACACCCCCTGTTCAGCACTACCCCTACCCATCCAGCACTTGCACTGTGTCGGTGTCCTCAGAGCATTGCAAGTAAAGAAGGCTAAGTAGTATTGCCAGTGGGGTTTTTTGTTTTTAAAAAATAAAACAAAAACATGCAACAAGAGTGAATTGCAATTTTGCTTCCAATCGCTCCCTCTCTGTGGGACGATTTTGGGTCTATCTGAACAATGTGCTGGAGGAGGGTGAAGAGAACCGCAGGCCCTGCAGGGATGCTGGTGTAGTTCTGCAGGGATGCTGGTTTAGTTCTGCAGGGATGTGAAGCTGGAGCTGTCGACCCTGGTCCTCTCCCTCGGGATGTGGCAGAGCTCAGCCCAGCGCAGCTGGGGAGCGCGCTTGGTCGGCAGCACCTTGACACTTTCTGCAGTTGCAGCCTACTGTGAGTTTTTTGAAAGTTTTTCACCTTGACCTGGTTTAGCAGAAATACTTTTTCCCCCATTTTTTCTCAGCCTCATATTAAGCTACAGAGAAATACCATCTTGGAATTTCACAGCATCTTCGGACCAGCTATCCTTGGGGTCCCGACTGCTTGCTTTCTCATGGAAGTTTGTATATCCCTAGAGCACAGATGTGGTTATTTGTCATGTCATTCTTAATATACTAGAGTCAAAAATAGAATTACTCTATGTAAAAGGCAAGGACTTTACATCTCTGGAGAAGCAGCAGCGTGCTGCCACAACAAGCAACTTCAAGGCATAAAAATAAACCCTCAGAATTTTCTTCCTGAGAGGATGAGAAGGGGGATGAGGGGTGGAGAGAGGAGATCAGTGAGCCAGTACCCAACCGCCTGTTTCTTAGCTGCACTTATCTGTTCAAAGCACGCATATTGCACAGAGGCCTTGTTTAATATTTAGGGCTGATACTGCCGGGCCTTCCTTTAGTAACAGCACATTATTATGTTCCTGCTGGGAGCAGCTGGCTCCTGCATGCTAAAGACACTCCTGTGAAAGGAACAGAAACCATTTCAGCTACAGAGGCACAGGGAAATCTGCACCTCCTGTTAACTGGGAGTGATGCCCGCAGTAACTGCCAAGCACCAAGCCCACAGAAGCCTCCATAGCTCTGCTCTTCCCCTCACCCTGCCGAGGAGGCTATGAACAAACACGCAGAAAATCTTCTGCATCCTGATCAAGAACCCGAGCTATTCATGGAATTGGACTCGAATGCCCCGGGATCTGCTGTGAGCAGCAGTGATCAAACATTCGACCATCAGAAGAGGGGCATAGCTGCTCCAGGGCACCGAATCCCCCATCGACACCAGGAGAACGCAGCCAGAGGGTGAAGCGGGAGATGCACTTCTGGGCCACTGCGAGGGAATGCTAAAGCACAGCTGTAACGGGTGGAAGGGGAGCTGGACACTGGCTGTCCCGGCTCTGCTTTCTCTTGGTGTGTGGTTTCAGGGAGGGGGTTTATTTGTTTTAATGAGGCAAGGGGAGAGACTGAGCTGTTATGACATTCCTGGAGCAAGAAAGATTGTATGCACTGAAACCAGAAAACCTCAGCAGCTTTAAGGGAGGCAATTCTAGCTGCTGGCTCCCAGGATGCGTAGCTGTATCCCCCATGCGTGGATGACACAGACTGGATTTTCTGTTATTCAGTGCTGGCAATTTTTTTTTTTCTCTTCAAGTTTTTGCTCAAAACAGAATCTGCCAGTTTGGAAAAGTAACACTGCAAGCAAGTTCTCCAGATCATCTACAAAGAGAAGTTGCTGCATTAATTGCATCTGGATAAAAACAGGATAGTTGCAAGATCTTGCAAGGTTTCTAATGGTTTTTAAGAGTGTCAGTGGCAAATAATACTTTGGCAAGAAAATCTTTTCTAGGTAATTGTTACTTTTGTGTGGAAGAATGTGACAGTCGATTCCTTTTAAAGAAGCCTGTGAGGCTTTTTTCCTTAAGAAGATAATTGGTTTATCATTCATTATATGCCTGATGATCCCCCAGAGACTGTCCCACCTAAGCAATAAACAGTTCCTCAGCACATAGCAAAGAACTCATTACTGTCCTGTTGTGAAAATGACATGGCCAGACATTAAAACAAGGATAGTTTTCCTATAGAGACAATAATTATTTGTCTAATTAGATATTTTTGCTACATAGTCACCACGATACCTTATTTTTAAGTGCAGTGTCTTTAAAATGAAGGTGGAAGAAATGTGGTCATTGTGAGGAAGACAAAGGAGATTAAACACAAAATGTTTCAGAGACTGAAGTTAAACTCTTCATTACTTACTGCCCAGGATTTGCTACATCACATATACTGGGGGGGGGGAATCACAGGCAGTTTGAAGGCCAAAAAATCCTAACCAATTTAAGGTGTGTCCGGTTGCCACCAGAGCACTTTCTGCTGGGTTTCATGAGCTATCCCTGCTTACCTAAGATCCTGCTGTAGTGTTTGGGATATATCAGCATGCCTCTCCACCACGCTGAAAGACTTTTTTTGACCAAAGCTAGCATTTAAAGAAAAACCCACTAATAATAATAATCATAAATATCTGTCTCAAAATACAGGAACAGGATCAATAGGTCATTACAACAGGTATCAACCAACCCTCCTGCATTCCCATTCCCTAAAGGTCAGCCCAGGCAATGCCTTGGTCTGGTACGGCTCAATCTATTGCAGATACCTCCCTTGTCAGATATCTGGTGTCACTGTGCAAACGTTTGTCGTGCAGTGTCAGGCAGAGTTCAAACAGTATGTTCTGGGGTAGGGATGGTCAGTCTTTTCAATGTATTTTGCTCTTGCTATCAGCATAATGAGCTGACATTGAAAGACTGCAAACCTGTTTACAAAATACAGTGGTCAGTTTATCAAAAGCCCTTTTAGTTGTATAGTAAAGCTTTAAAAACCCAAACACCACAGTATTTTACTGTCACTCCTGACAGATTTGTCATTTCTGTAACACCTGAGCACTCGCAGATAAGAGCAAAGCTCTGTGTGTGTGTGTGTGTGTGTGTGTGTGTGTGTACGTGTGTGTGTGTGTGTACACGTGTGTGTGTGTGTGTGTGGTGCTGTGTAAGC
>Ga0181612_121971_pt1 | contig 13149 bp, 6 predicted proteins | sample HoacroProtozoa21_FD_119630 | JGI IMG/M metagenome (GOLD analysis project Ga0181612, IMG submission 119630) | Hoatzin crop microbial communities from Cojedes, Venezuel. Combined Assembly of Gp0051906, Gp0051904, Gp0051908
CCTGCCGCCCTGCGTCCCACCACAGCCCGGGGGTCACCGTCTCTCTCCAAATGCAATGGACCCTACCAGCAGTGTCCGAACGTCACGGTCCAGACGGCAAGGACATCAACCCCTGAAAAGCCAAAGAAATAAAAAGCAATAGTCTTAAGGTATAAACGGTGAGCAAAGACTGCTGTGCAGCCCTGTTCGCCTGCCCCGCTTCCCTCTGGGGCTGTCTGCTCGAATTACTGCACCATTCTGCATTAGCACCTACAGATCATTTTTTAAATTGTCTCCTTCCGTGCGGCTTTCCGGAGCCTTTGGTATTCTGTGGCAGCAATTAGTTCTCCAGTCTCAGGGAAAAACTTACGAAGAAACAAAACACCTGCAGAAAGGTGACTGCTTTCCAGTGAATATCATGACAGCTTTCTCAAGGGGCCTCCAGGCATTAGGTCTTCTCCTGAACTCACCACATTTCTGCTGGCCTGTCGATGGCGAGAGCCCGAACCCTTGCACCCCGCTGCCGGCAAACCGCCACATCGTCCCCCCGCTGCTGCCGGGCCCTGCCCCAGGCAAAAACAAGACAAATTAAGAGAAGCTGCAGCTGTGACCCAAAGCCTCCCAAGGCAAGGAAACGCCATCTTCATGTTGGGCAGCTGGGTTTTCCGAGCGTTAAAGAGCAAGAAGGGCCCCAGTTCCATAGGGTTCGGCTCCGGGTGCCCAAACCTACAGATTTTGGTGTGGAAACTTCCCTCTCTCCCTGCCCCCCTCACAACAGCAACCAGCTGCTATAACTTCTCCACTACTTTTCTTATTTAAAAATATTTCAAGCCATACCTCAATGAGGCAAAACCACAAAAAGGAAAGATAAAGCGGGGCTGCAGGGACATCAAGCCACCACAGCCAGCCCTGCAGGAAGGCAACACGGCGCGTTGGGACGCTCGAGGGGACAGTGGTGGTGCTTTGGGGGACACCAAGAAGAGACAAAGGGAAAGGAGCTTGATGTCCTTCAGGGAAAAGGCAGCATGGCCCGATTCCCAGCTCCAGCAATGAGCTGGCAGGCAGGAGGAGGGGGGAGTCACTCCCTTTTTAAGTATATCCACATCCCTCCATACTCCAAGCCCTTTGCAGCCCCAAGGCTGGGCACTACCTCCAGCACAGGCTGCACAAATAAAAGCTCCTGCTGAGTGCAACAGCGTGACTGCAGGTTTCGGTTGTGCTTTGCTCCATTTTTTCACAGGGCACCAGTGACGGGAACCGCCGCTGACAGCGGGTGCGAGAGACGGATGGGAGCCAGGCTGTTGGGAGCGGCAGCAGTGTTTGTCAGAGCCCAGGAATGGAAAATGGGTTTCAGATGAGCCACTGCGGAGCAGCCGCACGGTCCCAGCTCCCACAGCGTGTCGCACAGACACAGTGACTGCAGCGAGAGGCCCAGCCAGCCCCACCGCCCTGCCGAGCATCGCTCCCGTCCCGACACGGCATGGGGCTCTCCCGCACCGCTCCCGTCCCGGCACCGGGCTCTCCCACAGCACCCAGGCCACACGCTACCAGCTCCTGCAAGGACAAACCTCAACCTCCACAGTCCAAGCTAGATCCCCAATTTGATTTAATCAAGGAGAGGTCAGCAGAGCTGCATTATGCCTGCTCCAGACCCAGCACCAGCCACCCTCTCCATCTCTGCCCCAAACAGCCAGGTATCGATGGCTCTATTAAGCTTTGCCTTTTTTTTTTTCCCCCCTCCTGCCCTTGACGCGAGGGTTTACAAGCAAGATCAACATGGGCAAGCTCTTAAATTCGAGCAACGCGACTTGCTTGCAAGGCACCGCACCCCGCACCCTCCCTGGCACGGTTTTGCACCCCAGCCACGCAGCGCCCTGCCAAGTCACCGGCTTTCCCCGCGGGCTGCCGCAAAGGTCTGCCTTACATAAGAAGGAACAAACTGGCTTTTCTTCGCCACCCTTTCAATGGTGCCATTCATCCCCTGCCCTCCATCCTCCCAGTGCCACCTTGAGGGATGCAAAACACACAGCCAAAACACTTCATCTCCCACATTACCCCAGGGCAAAATTTTTGTTGTCCTTGGGTAATGGGTCTACAATTTTGTCCCCCTAAACCACATGTGAATTAAAGGGTTAAGACAAAAACTACCGAGATGCAAAGGTACTCCTGTTTTAAGGACACTCTGTACCCTGGCACAGCCATGTCACTGCTGAAAAAGCAAAGAGCTCTGAGGCCTGACAGTCCTTCCCGGGAGGACGCAGGGGCTGCAGGGCCAGGTCACACGCGTCCCACCGGAGTGCCGAATCCGGCAAAGAACAGCAAGGGACCGAATCTGTTCAGTGGTTGCGTAAAGGCTTTGGCTCCAGCGCTGAGTGAGCACTAAAGCTGGTCTCAGTTCTATCTGTCTGGAAACACCTCGGTCAAACCCCAGGCTATTTTTGCATCTGCCCATCAGTTCTGCCTGGTTAGAGACTCCATGCTGACATTGGCCAAGTGGTCAACCCCAGGGAAAAGCAAGCCAGGAGGGGAACAGGACGTAACTTTGCAGGCTGAGCATGAAATAACAAAGCCAGGTTTATTCAGACACAAACAGGCCTCTTCAAAGCATTTTACCACCCCTTATAAAATCAGTACTAGCATCATTACCATCTACACTTTGGGATTTTTAGCCCTCTTCTGACTTCAGGCCAGCACAGATGCATACTGCCTGCCAGTTCCAATCATTCTGCCTTTATTTGTCAAATACCAAATTCCAGCTCCTTTAGGAAACCAGGGGGGAAGGAAGCATGGCTGGTTGAACTCTTTGTCCTGCTCCCCCTGCCTCCCCTCCTTTTACATCATCAGAACAGAGCTAGAAACCCACAAAAAATGTGCATTCCCAAAGCCGGAGGCTACGTCCCAGTACTGGCAACCCAGTGGTCTTACCACAGAGCTCAGCACAGCCTGGATCCCCTTTGACTTCTTAACAATACACTCACAGTGGTGGAAGGGTGGGGAAGGAGGGCTTCAAAAGAAAAGAGCAGCAAGGAACAAGCCATTTTGAACCCAGAAGCCCTCCACCGCAACATGAGCCCTCTCCATCTGAGCTTTACTGCTCCTCCCAGCAAGTGCTCTGAAGAGTGGCAGCGGGAGACAAGGAAAGTGCCAACAGCACCCAGTATATTGGTCGGGTATGTGCCTACAAACATTAAAATGTCTTATACGTCAGCGAACGGTGGACTTGATGGGGTGAAAGAGGGAAAGTGCAGAAGACAGAGCCCTCAGTGGCCTTCTGTCATCCATCCATTCTTTCTCCCACCTGCAGCTCTTCGGCAGGCTGATGAAACCACTGCGATGCAGGCAGCCTAGTGAACCTTGCACGAGGGGTGTTTTGGACCTTAGCGTGATGCAGGGCAGTATCAGCACATAATGCTGGAATCTACCCCCTTTATCTGGCTTTGGATGGGGAGAGAGGAGATAAGCCAGTGCATTCAAAGTCTCCTCTCTCTAGCCAAAGTCTGCAAGGGTAAGGAGGGCTTTTTCTCCTATTGCTGTTAAATTACAAGGCAGCCATAAGGAGAGGATACACTACCACATCACATGGAGCTGTGCAGGATTTTCAGCCGTTTCGCACCTTCCCCGCCAATTGCACAACCGGAGCTTGCTGTCAAAAATGATTGGTAGCACTGCAACCCGTTCCTCCTCTTCCCCGGATGACTGACAGCTGGTGACCTTGAAAAGATGCTCCTGGGCTCTTGCCGGGGACAAGCCACGGCCATGAATCACAGGACAACCGTGGCTGGAGAGGGAGCAGCTGGTGCGCAGCGTGAGCCGGCGTCACGGGGGTACATCGGCCAAGTGCTGGTCGGAGGGGCAGGACGAGACAGGACCAGCTCAAGAGGCGCAGGGCGTAGGAGTCCACACAGCAGGCGTCTCAGACATCTGGTCCAGAAGACGACAGCTGTTACCCTATCAGCGCAGTTGTTAACTGAGGGAGGGGGCTCTGCTAAGGTGGGGCAGCACTCCTTTGGAAACAACTGCCTTATCTGTGCAGCCTGGAGATAACACCACCGACACAGGAACTGAGCCAGCTAAGCAAGAAGCTGACAAGGGGGGAGCAAGACCACCGACTCATTTCTAGAAGGCTCGACATCCCCCAGACCCATTTCTGGAAGACTCCAGAAGCTCAGACTGCACAGGTCATCTAATTGGCACCGAAAGCAAACAAGTCAGCCGAGGGGCAGGACACAGGGGGTTTAAAAGAAGGACCACCCGACCGGTCGGGCAGCACCCCCCAGGGCCTGGAAATCCCCTCCTCTGGCTGGATCAACGCTGGACTCAGGACTGGTGATACCTTGCTATTTCTCCCTCTTCCTCCTTTCCTTTCTGTCTCTTCTGTCTCCCCTATGCTCTTTTCCTTCTCCTTTGAAACTATAAAACCACGGCTTATCATAACTGGACCACTGTAGTTTCCTTATCATAACTGTGAATAAATATTGCAAAGTGATACAGGTGTCATTTCACCTTAATCCAGCTGAGGGGATCGGGAAATCTGAGTCACTCTCATTAACGGAGCAGGACATTTAATCACTCATTATTGGGGTGTGACACAGGGGAAGCAGATGGAAGGAAGTTTGCATGGCATCTGCACTACGGTCCCAGCTGCCCACCTCTACACATACTAAACATCAATTCAACTTAAATTAAAAGATCAAAAAATAAACATTTTGTAAAGAGAAGAGATGAAAACATCCATGCTGTATCTCTGACGAGTGAGATGAACCCACCTTGAAGAAATGTAAACGTGGCAGGAACCAAGAGACTCCCGGGATTACTCATTACAGGAGATGAGATTCTCAGCGTCTTTCTGTTTTGCAGCAATTAGGTGACTGGTAACTGGGAGAAAAATTGAATAGATCAACACTTTTCTATTATTAGTTTTAAATGACTCAGAAACAGGCACTTCCTTTTTCCCCAAGCTGTGAAGAGCTAAGCACCAAGACCCTGATTGTGGCTTCAGGCTCATTTAAACTGCAAATATCTCAGCAGAAATTACAGGAGAGTGATGCGAATACAATGAGAAACAAACCATTTGCTTCGAGTTTAACTACCAGCAATTACCTTTCATTTATAGGTTAAAAAGCTTGATAGGCGTATTTGCTAGGAAGAGCATGCAATGCCAAGACGTATGCATACAAAGGGAGGGGAAAAGTCACGCCTGCTGATGGCCTCGGAGAGAAACCAAGTAAAAGGCCAATATAACAAAGTCCGCTCAGAACACAAGGCTGCCTTCCAAGGCCTGACCCTGGACCTTAATCACCTATAGCACCCACAGCCCAGGGAAATAATTAAGCATTTCAGCTCTGAAAGAGCTGCCTGCCCAATCTGCTAAGCAGACAGTTTTTGCAGAGCAATTCAGAGGGAAAAAGAGAAGCAAATTCAGCTGATGAGACGCAAAAAGTCTCTCTAAAGCATTAATTTCCTTTGGGAAGCAGCCCACATGCTCCTAGCACAGTGGGCAACCACCGCTCCTGCAGCAGGTCCCAGCAAGGCAGATGATTAAATCTGCATCAGTCATTTGGTACAAACAGAAAGGCAGCGGATGAGGATGCAGCGTCACAAACATTAGCTGGCACTCTGAAAACAAATGAACTTTGAGCTCACCTTGACACCTGCTTATTGAAACTTTCGGATCTTCTTCTCCAGGGATAAGCATCCGCATCCCTGCCACAGCCCCTTAAAGCCCCTTAAAGCACGCACAGGAGCGAGGACACAGCACAGTTCTCCAGGGACCTGTGCTGCACGCAGCAGCACACCACCTCCCCACCCCGTAACCAGCTGCGATAGAGACTCGCGTTTCTGTCTAAGCTACCGCAGCGTGAAGCCTGGATGCCCACTTCCAGACAGCACGTCCATCCAAGAGCCCGCTCTGCCCATCCAGGGCGGCCACAACCCCCAGGAACTTCAGGCACCTTCCTGGAACAGGACACGTCACGGGAGATGCTCCACACTAGCGAGGTATACAGGGGCTGAGGAACCGCAGTTTTTTGGGAAGCAGCGTCCCACCAGCACTCTGCCGAATGGCGAAGCAGCGCAGAGGTTCTGCGTTGGCAACCTGCACGTCCCGGAACACCCCACTGGGCTTGGCGTCACTGCTCCCACCACCATTTCCTTCTTGTGACCCCACCATCACGCTCGCCAGCGGCGAGCATCTCTGGAGCATCGGCATTCTTCCAGGGCTGTTTGGCAGAGTCAGGCACTGACCCATCCGCTCTGCCGGGAGCCCAGCTCGGAGCGACCGCCAGCAGACACAGCTGGTGAAGGCACCACCGACAAACCCAGCTCCCAAAGAGATCTGAGTGCTCTGCAAACCTCGGACCTCCGAAACAGCAGCCCTGAGACAACACACAGAGGCAGGTGCATAATTTCTTGTGTTTTTTCTTTTACTTTTTTTTTTCAATTCCTTCCCTTCCTTTGCCATGACACACAGTTTGTATTAAATAGCTTAAATATATTAATTTTTAAAAAGTATTAATAAAAAGCTACTGAAAGACACAGCTGGCAGAGTGACCAAGGGCAGTGACCCACTGCAAAACATCAGGACATTTTAAAAAACAGAAAATAGATGATAACAAAAAAAAATGGCATGTTTTGCATGTGAACAGCTGGCTGGAACCCCCTGGACTCTGGCATTATTGCAAAAACAGAAGGGGAAGCAGTAGAAAAAATATATTCCGTTGTACCAACCTGTACGGGGAAGGGAGTTAAGAGCAAAAATGAGGCTTTAAACATTTTTGGTATTTCAGATGTTCCCTCCCACACCCACCACCCAATCACTTCTAGTCTTTAAGCAAATTTTCTGGCTTGGGGTACCCAAAGAGTACAAAATCTGCTTCGTAAAGCTTGTAGAGCTGCTGCCTCTAAGCCAGTGGGATATTGGCAAACCAGTTCTCTTCCCAGCTGCTGGCAGTCCTGTTCCGGTAGCTGGGAGGGAAGCGAAGCAGTTTGTCCACTTTGAGGAGCTGCAATAGATATGCAGCATCCTCATCCAGCGTCTCCAGCTTTCCGATGAAATCGTAGTCTATCTGGCACGGGTGGCACAGACGGTAAACCTGCCTCCAGTGCTCATTGAAGGGGGCCATCTTCTCTGTCCTGGGATCCAGTAAGTACTGGATGAAGTCAGAAAAGGAGACTTTGAGGCCTGCCCCGAAGGCCTCACTAACAGAGGTGGGAAGGTTGGTATGGTTGGAGTACAGCTTTAGCATGGGGATGGCAAAACGCCGGTAGAAGTCTTCATTCTCCAGCTCAAATTTGCTGCGAAAGGCAGAGATGAGGCGGACAAAAGGGTCTCGTACAAAGAGGAATTTAGTGTACTTCTTCAGCTTGATCTTCATGAGGTGCCGTGAGAACTTCCCATAACGGCGCCAGAATTTGTTGAAGGTCAAGTGGGTGCTGGTGTTGTGGACGTGTTCCCGGGGGATATCCAGAGGGTTCCGGTAGGGGACCCCCCGATCCAGCAGGCTCTCGCTTAGCACAATCATCACCCGTTTCCAGTTAGTGCAGGCCACCTTGGGGACATAACAGTAGATGATGCCGTGGCGGTCATCCACGATCAGGTGGTTGAGCTCATAGTTTGGGATGTCATCAAAGGAACGCTCCTTGGTGGGGAAGGTGAAGCTGGAATTGGCACAAAACTCCCGCAAGGTTCTCTGCCTCTCTGTCTGCAGTTTCTCTTGGTCCAAGCTGTTTCTGTCGTTGTGCGTAGACCAGTCATAGCCCCGCACGTTCTCCTCCAAATTGCTCACCACAGGCTTGGTGGAGCCCTGGACAAGTAGCTGCTCTGTCTTTCGGGCAATAGAGCTGTTCTGTTTCAGGCTCGAACTAAGCAGCTTTGCCAAAAATTCATCCACATCTGGCAAGGCTTCCCAGTCTTCACCTGCCACGATACCAGGGATGGCTCCTGAGGAATGAGGCCTGGAGAAGGACGTATGCAGGTAGAAGTGAGCTGTTCCCACGTTGTCCCAGTACACAATGATCAGGAGGATCATGAAGATGGAGACCAGCACCACAGAGAGACGGAGGAGACGTGCTTTGGTCATCCTGGCACCTACTGCGATAGCTGGCTTTCACCTGGATTCACCTCCAGCTTGCAGAGTGAGGCTTGGGACACAGCATGGTGCTGCAGACCAGGAGCCTGGAAAGGTACCAGAAAAAGAGTTAGCTGAACCCTTAATCACTCTGGTTTGGAAAGAATGACCTTGCATCATCGCAGGGCTGACCACCTGCTTCTGCACAGCAGGAGCTGTGCGAGTCTGAGGTACCCATGGAGACCCTGCAGAGAAGAGCTGACTGGACAAAAGAAGGCATAATGTGTTGCAATTTTACCAGTTGCCATGGCAGTTATGGATTTTTATCAATCTCAAGCTTCTAGAGTCATGCGATTTCAAGAGCAGCTCTGTTTTCATTTAAAAAATAAAGATTTCAGGCCTAGCGTTTATACAGGGAAGTTTGAAAACACAACAGGAAGAAAGAGGGCTCAATCCATGGTTTTAGCTGGTGATATCACACTGTGGTCCCATCTCCCCGTGAAGATGCTCTGTACCACTGTGCTGAAAACAAAGACCTTATTGGAGGCACAAATACACAGCTGAAGATGCCATTGCCTCAGTGGCTAAAGCAAGCCCCTGTTGAAAGAACATCACTGACCTGAACGCACCATCCTATCTAATCTTTGTGAAGTTACCCAGCAGACGTCACCTCCATCACCTTTCTCAGGAGCTACTTCATTTTGTCAAGAACAGAGATTACACAGTTTTCCTACAAAAAACCCCAAAGAGACATGGCCCCAGTAAGAGCCATGCATCAATAAAAATCTAAAGGAATGACTACTTTTAACTTCATGATTTCTGAGATTAAGGATACTCTGGTAAATCTTTGTCCATGTCCAGACTCTGTTGAGTCAGGACCTTTTTTCCTGGTTTAACATAACTTGTATTTCTATCACACTCATCCCTAACAACTCTCGATCGCCAAAGACAGGTGAGAAATCACTGTTAACAGGGCAGCTCAGAAGATCTTTTCTGAAGGGTGCAGCAAGTTTGGTTTTTCACTTCAACCAGTCCCACCTTTTCACTGCTGCCTGCTTCCCTGCCGAGTCCCAGCCCCTTCCCACCCGCAGCTCCTCGAGGCAGCGCTGTCTCCCCACCCTGCCGCATGTTTTCTGGTCCGAGGCTCTACGCAGAGGCAGGCTGGCAAGCCAGCCTTGATCTCTCCCCAAGTGATCAAGAGGCCAGTGCCTCTGGCCAGAGGAGGACAACACAGCAAAAGAAGGAGCAGCTATCTGGTATTTTGAGAGGAAAACCAAGGTTTGCTGTTTTGCAATCTGTCTCTGCAAGGTTTAACGTCAAAAGACAAGCAAAAAGTAGTCACTGCAATCTCCTCCTTTCCTCCAAGCACAGTCCAGCCCCCGATTATAAACACAGAACAGCACCTACAGATAGAAACCAAGAGCCACCCTATCTGCCGATATCCACATTCCTTCTGACTAGTTCAGAACAAACCCTACAAACACCAGCTCTGAAAACAGAACCGTTTCAGGGCAAGCTGTCCTGAAAAGCTTTTAACAACGAAGGCTGGGTCTCTTTTCCTCCCGACACACGGAGGTTGCTCCCCAGCCAGTTCACAGGCCACCCTTAAGTGGCACCAACCCCACCCTGTGCAGGGAAGCAAAGAACCTGAGAGCCCAGATATGCAAAAGTGCTGAGCCGTCATTTCCAGGGGGAACGCGCTCAGCACCTCTGAAGCTCACAGCAGCCTCACGTTGAACGAATTGTCTACGGAGCCATCTGCGTGGCTGCGTGTACGCCTCAGGGATGCCGGATTTTAACAAAGTCCTGGTTTCAAACACTACACCAAAAGCATTAGACCAGAGTTTAGTAACAAACAGGAACAATACCAGATACGGTTACACATCAAAGTATTAGCTCAGCTTGTCCCAAGAGACACAAAACGCAGAACCGAAAGTTTAGGGTTTTTCCACCCTGCTGTATTTATTTACTCTTTGGAGGCAGGGAGAGCCAGAAGTTCAATGCAGCAGTAGCCTAACACGCAGCTTTGCACTGCAACACCAAACGCTGTTTCCTGGAGCCATGCTCTTATTCTATGTGTGAAGAGGAGCTGGAGAACTACAGACATATCCCTCGGCGCTCTGCAGAGCCAGAAGCAGGTATTACTCAGCAGTAATTCTATACATTTAGCTAGTCAAGATTAAGGATGGAGCAGATCTAGGAAGAAACACCCAGAGAGATGAGCACGGAGTTAAAGAGGAGGCAAATTACATATGTGCGTCAGCACTTCAGGCCAAGCATCCCAGTCCAGCAGCAGAAGATAATGGAGCGACGCTGCCAAGCCTACTGCTTGGCACACTTTTGGGTTTGTGTTTTGCCTGAATCTGTTCTTGCTTTTGAGCTGGTTAGCTGTTCAGGGCAGGGACTGCTTCCTATTCTGGATGAATAGGGTGCCCACTGCGCACATAATCCCTAGCACACTGGGTTTCCAACGCTGCTCGAGACCTTTAGGCTGGCTGGAACGCAGCGAGCCCGGAAAGCTGCATGGAGCATCCCTTTCTGCCATCCCTCCCTCTAGCCAGCAGCTTCCACAGCTCCGGGCAGCGCAGCAGCATTGCTGCAAAGTTGTCCCACCCAGGCACGGAGAGATCACCCTCTCAGCAGCAGTGACGGAAGCAAACAAGACGCTGTGTGTGGCACATGCATTCCTCTGGCGAACGGAAGGAGGGCTCCTCATCAAAGCCACCACCATAATGTAGCTCTACCGAGCGCACCCCAAGGGCTCAAGCCTGCTTTCCAGGACACAGCACACAGGCCTGCCAGAGCGTTTGGCTTTTCCAAGACACACAGCAGCGAGAAGCACAGAATCAAAATGACTCCACTTCTATTAACTCTATCAGCATCAGAGAAGAACCCTGGAAAAGAGCGATAACGCAGTTTAATTGCCCCTCGCAAGAAAAATGCTGCAGAAAACAGTTACTCAAATGACTACGATACATCCTCTTCCGGAGCACTTCATAAAAGACATCAGACTGAAAGCACAAATTAGAGGTCTCTGTGCACATCAGAAGGAACGAGCCTTCATCCTCCCCTTGCCAGAATCAAAAAGAAAAGCCTCCTGGAGGAGCCAAGAATTTACACTCAAGTTTAACCCAAAGTCACCAGCCAACAAGAACGTGCAGCACCAGGACCCACACAAAGCTGCTTCTGTGACCAGCTGCTGGCAAACCAGGAAGCGGCCCAAGTGCTATAATCATCCCGCAGAGTGCCCTGAGCAGCCACCCCGCAACCATCTCCAACCTGAACCTGGCCTCGGTGCCAACCAAGGACTCTTCTCCCCATCCCAGGCCCAAAAAAGACACTGAGGTCCAAGGTCAACCTTCCCATTCTCTCCCACCACAAGCTGCCATGTCAAATAACCACCTCCTAAATAACCACCTCTCCAGCTCTCGTTTAAAACCAGAAAGGGAGGATGTGTCCCCAGCACTCTTCTTGCGAAAGTTATTGCAGATGCAACTCCTCGGGGATTTGGAAACCTTATCTGCACTTTACAGCCTGATTGTAACTGTTTGCTCTCAGGGCAAACAGCAGCTTAAGTAATTCCTGCCTCTTTCTTCCTCTCCTCTCAGCTTTGTGCAACAACTGCATTCTCTCATAGTCTCTCTTTGCAAAAGAAAGGAACCCCAGCTCACTTACAGCAGCAGTAAGACCTACAGAAAACAAGGCATCTTACACACAGGTATGTACCGGAGACAGAGGAGAACCACCGCTCCCTACGAACTATGATGCTCTCAAAGGGATTGTGCCTCCAAAGGCTTGGGTGCAGATTCCATCTCTTCTGGCTTTGTGTTTCCCCAGGCTTGTCCCTCTCCCACTGCTCCGAGCTCCCCACGGGGAAGCGTAAGGCACAGGTCAGGCACCAAGCACCAGCTCACCTCCTCCAGCGCCCACTCGTTCTAACATGAGAGGAGACGGGATTTCAGGTAGCTTGCTGGGGCTTTGCCTGCTTCTGAAGATGGAAAGAGGTGGGATGAGAACTTTTAAAAACATATGAAACCCCCAAATTCAAAGGATACTTTCCTTTGCGGCACCTGTAACCATCAGCAATCGCTCCAGCAGTGCCTCCTCCTTTACCCACATATCATGGCACGCACCTGCTACCAGTCACGCTCAGGGAATAATCAGGCTCCAGAGAAGTGGAACCAATTAAACCTCCTGCAGGTGCAGGAGAACAAGCTCCCACCGGCCAAAGCAGATGGACTCTGTATCAACAACCAGAAACAAATTGCATGTACTTGGCCATCACTCTATAAATTGCTCCTCCACAGCGTTCCAAAAACCTAGCACCCTTTGCAGAGCAGGGATGTTTCAACCCATGTAATGACATCTCTGGTTACATTAACATAAATGCACAGCGTAAGCAAAAAATAGGGCTTGCATTGCACGTTCTACCCCAGCTTCGCACATAGATGCTCGAGACCAGCAAAAGAACATCCTAACCTATGTAGCTACCCCAGTGCCTTCGCTCCCATCGCTGCCACAAAGCTTGTACAGGCTTGGCAGCACCAGTCGCCTCTTTTTTAATATCCACACTTGGAAGTTACCTCAATAACCATATTCCTATGATTTCCAGCAGGAAACTCCCAAAACGCAGCGTGTCCTGTCCCTTCATTACCTTTCTCACCGAGCCCAAGCAGACCCACCGATCCCAGCCTTACAAACGCGGGGAGAGTCTCGGCGAGCCTCAGCGCCCATAGCCTGGGCCAGCAAAACCCCAGAGCCTTTACCGGGGCCCAGAAACCAGACCCTGCCACCCTCACCGCCCGCCTCTGCCTTACGAACACCCGACCCGAGCGCGGTTCACTGCCGGGCATCGCTCAGCTCTGAAGTTCCACGCAGCGAGTCGCCGCGGGATGGACCACGCTAACGGCCGTCCCTGCCAAGGAACGCCGAAGCCGCGCTCCGCCGTCCATAGCGATGCTCCAACGAGGAGGCCGTGGCCAGGGCTGGCTTGCTGTCGCGGCCCTAGGTTTGCTGTCGCGGCCCCGGGGGTGGCTGTCGCTGCTGTCGCTGCTGTCGCGGCCCCGGGGGTTGCCGTCGCGGCCGCTCCCCAGCCCTGGAAGCC
>Ga0181612_163474_pt1 | contig 13149 bp, 7 predicted proteins | sample HoacroProtozoa21_FD_119630 | JGI IMG/M metagenome (GOLD analysis project Ga0181612, IMG submission 119630) | Hoatzin crop microbial communities from Cojedes, Venezuel. Combined Assembly of Gp0051906, Gp0051904, Gp0051908
CAGAGCAGGGCAGAGGGACAAAAGCCACTCCCTGACCCTGCTGCCCACGCTTCTGGGGATGCAGCCCAGGGGACGGTTGGCCTCCTGGGCTGCGAGTGTACATTGCCAGCTCATGTGCAGCTTTTCATCCCCTAGCACTGCCAAATCCTTCTCCTCAGAGCTGCTCTCAATCCCTTCATCCCCCAACCTGTATTGGTAGTGGGGGTTGCCCCAGCTCAGGTGCAGGACCCTGCCCTTGGCTTTGTTGAGCCTCATGAGGTTCACGTGGGCTCACACCACCAGCTTGTCCAGGTCCCTTTGGATGGCATCTAGTCCCTCAGGTGTATTATCCTTGCGTATTAAATCCTTATGTATTAAAAAAAACTGATTCCTTGCATATTAGAAAAAGAAAAATTAAACATTTGTTCCACGGCAATACTACATACTTTTCAGATGCAACTGAAGTTTTTAGCAACTTCATGACTCCCAGACTTACTTTGCTTAGTTTCCTTCAGTTAATAATGTTCTGGAAGCAGGATTTGAACATTTGGACCAGAATTCCTTAGAACAAGGTGCTCCCCTTGTAGTTCACAAGCTTCTGGAGCCTCTGGTCATGGTGTGTAGCCCATGGCCAGTGGCTGCTTTATCCATGGCACGTTGGGAAAGCCCGAACCGTAGGGCTGTGGTCAGCTGGGAAAGTTAGTCTCTTAACTGCTGTCTGTGCTCAGTGCTGAGTTTTAACCGGAGTTAAAACATGAGGATTGCTTTGTAGGAGATCCAAAAACTCCAGCTGAGCAGATTCTGGCCCACCAAGTGCCATGGTTCACCAGGTCTCTCTTACAAAGTCTTTAGCTATTGGACTTCTAGCACCGCATGGATTTACTGGTGTTATTCTGCATATTTCACAGTCAGTAGCCAAATGAATGTAAATATTAATTGCAAAATGAATAATTTTTTTTTTCCCTCTACCTTCGGCCTGTGTAATTAGAAACATTTCTTTTGTGTCACTGTCCACTGTGCTGCTCCCTTGTTAGTGGAAAGGTGATCTCTTTTATTGTGCAGACTCCAAGGAGAATTTCCAGTGGCATTACCAGTGGCAGAAGTGGTGATGCACGGAATTGTCCCTCTCATGGTAATGACCTTGAGTTTTATGAAGCACCTCAAGGTTTACTAACAAGGGTAGAACGGCTAGAAGTTTGTTAATTGAAATGATGAAATATGTTAGAGAGGATACAAGTGAGTTCAAAGCCAATTCAATTAGAAGTGCATCTGTTTCCAAAGCTGCTGGAGAAATGTTGTTTGTTTTCGAATCGCTTTTAAGTCAGCCTCTTGGAGTCCTGTTGGCACTGTTGTTTAACGCGGCGTGCAGACCTTACACCCGCAGCAAATTTATCGTTTGGAAGTGCAACAATCAGGTGGATGCCAGTGTCTTATGTTAGCTTGTAAACCTACTAATTGCCTGCTTCTCCCACCACGATCTGTTTGCAAATGTAGAGGGGGACAGGGAAGGGCACTGCAGCCCCTCGCTGGCCGTGCCTGCAGTGATATGTGCGGTGTCTTGGGTAGGTGGGAAAGAAATTGTGCTACTGCCAGACTCCCCCCTGACACTGCAGTGCAATCCACAGCCTCTTTGTGCTTCTGCACTGCTGACACCCATCAGAACACCGTCCAGCCACCTCCTATTACCTTGGCTCTTTTGAGTTGCACAGCAAAAATGAGACAATAGCAGTTTTCACACCATGTATTTGAGCGTTCGCCTGACACCCACCAGATGATCATCCTCACTTTATTCATCTACCTGCTGTTGCTTTGTCTCTTGGGCAGCGCAGAAGAAATGAGATGAGTAATGGTTGCTACGTCGTGTGTTTGAGCCTTCCCAGTACATCCTGTGTAATCACAGAATCGTTTGGGTTGGAAAAGACCTTTAAGATCATTGAGTCCAACCATAGAACTGTGGGTGCTTTGTTTATTATAGGCACTTTATGGAAGAGACTCATTTGTGGCTTGTAGGGCAAAAAGCATATTGTTCTTGATGAATAAATAATAGTAAACTGAGCTGTGCCGCCTAGGTAAATGCATTTGTTCGTGTCATTATGTTGACAGTGTCTCAATAGTAAAACAATGGCACTTAAACTTGGAAAAGGCTTATTTGAATATCCAGCTCAATTTTTTCCCACTGGTTCGGGACTATTCCCAGTAGTATGTTGCAAAGTGCCCATTTAAATATCCCATGCACTGATGTTTCGGTTGCTACCCCCTGTGACATCTGTGTGTGCAGCCCCAGCTCTGTGTCGTTCAGTAGCCTGCCGTTGGTTCAGATAGGACAGAGGCTCTCCTCTGTTGTTTCTAAATTAAATGAGCTTTATTTTTACAGTATTTGAGATTTTCAGGAATAGAAAACAGGTTAAAGGGAGCTTCAAGGAGTAACGTAAGAATACATGGAAAGCAGGCTGAGGAGGGAGGGCTGGGGAGAAGATGACATGTTTTTCCATAGAAGGTCTTGGAAATTCAGCTAATTATTGGTGCCAGGTTCTGCAGAGGACAGAAAAACAGGCAATGTGATGGATGAGTGAGATGTTTAAGGATGATGCTGACAAAACCAGCTGTGTAAACTCAGCCTTGAGTTAGTCTCCCTAAGCTGGGTGACTGTAACTCAGAAATGTGTTTATGCTGTTTCCTTTATTCATATTCTGTTACGGTAGCAAGTATTTCTCTGGATAATAGCCTGAATGTGGAATTCTTTATTAATAGGTTGCTTTGATAGCAGATCTCCCTTGTTATTTCTTTTGTTTTGTATTATTCACCATGCCAATGCTACAAGTTTTCTAGGAATGCCAATACTGGGATTATTGTGGGTATCCAAACCGAAGTCTGTTCAGCTCCTTGACAATGGCAAGCCATTGCTTGGCTCCTACAGAGAAAAACAAATATTCCGTACTCATAGGCAATGGATGAGCTGAGCACAATGTTATTTACTAGTTTCTCATAAAAAGCTAGCCATAAAGGCATTCTCTATCCAGGCAGAGAGGATACATCACATAAAGATTTTTTTGGAAGAAAATATTTGTTGAATGAAATCTTTGATCCATGAGTATCTTGGCGTAGGATTAACCTCAAGTGATTGATAGAAGAAATAATTGCAGCCTGTGAGAAGAGCTTGAAAGAAAGTTATGTTCCCATTTTGATTCTGTAGCATTGTTCAATATGAAGAATTGGCTTCCTCTGGGCAGTATGGTAATTTAATGCTCCATTAGCTGGCCATTATTTGTTTATACTTAATGTAGTTTAGAAATATGGGTGAGGAAACTCAAAAAGTAATAAGCTGGCCTCTTAGCAACAGGACGTCTTTAGAAATTCTGTGGTTCGCTGAGAGATCCCCACAGCACTTCTCTGGGATGGAATACAATAGGTTTCTTTACTTTTGTTTATTATAGCTTTTCCTTCCTCTTTCTTATATTTCTTTTTAGTATTATATTTCTTTTTTTGTCTTATATTTCCTTTTGTTATAGAGGTAGGTCTTGAACTGCCAAAAGGCTTAGCCCATTTTGCCTTCACTGATGAGTTGATAACCCCTCTGTCTAATCCTACTTTGAAACAAGGCATTTTCTTTGTTTCTGTTGAGAGTTAATTACCTAGGCTGTCACACAGCCCAAGGAAAAATGATATTTCATACAGTGGTGGAACAGAACTCTTTGGAGAACTGCCTAAGAAATCCTTCTCATAAATCTATCATGAGAAAATTTCTTTTACTTATCATAATGTATTATGAATTGCTTTGAGTGGCAACCTAAGCAGGTGGAATAGCGTATTAGTGGGATATTTGGGAGTTTTATTTGGGGAAAAAAAGCCAGTGTATTTTAGAAATATTTGTATGTGTATGCATGGGTGTAATCTCACCTAGACAAGAACACAAAGCATGCAGAGTTGAAATACCTCAACCATGCGAACACCACTGTAATGGATCGAGTCGGAAATGATTAAGGTACCCAACTCCAGTGGCTTTGGAGCTGCGGATGAAAAAGCAATGCAGCACAAGGCGAGAGCAGCAGAGTAAAGCAGAGCCCGCCGTATGGGGACGGTGCTGCAGCGCTAGGGAAGAGTTACCGCGTGAGTTACTGGGGAAATGATTGCAGCCATTGGGCTCCAGAGTGGCTGCCGTAAAGGAAGAGGGAACAGTGCCTTTGTGAAGGTGAAGGAAAGAAGAAATAGAGCGTCCTTGAACTGAAGGAGGGAACGAGTGTTGTTTCTAGCATTTTTTAAGGCACTGTATACAAAAACAGCATCAGTATTGTACTTCTAGCAGGAGATTATTTTCTGGTGGGGATGGCTAAAGAGGTCTGAAACCTTTCCTGATACTGACTTCAGGGTGAAGACCGGGAGGCAGGCAGCCTGTTGCTGCAGTGGGTCGGTGCTCGGGATGTAACTCAGTCCTGGTTTGGAGTCAGCAGCCGGTTCGGACACGGCAGAGCCGGTAAATCCAGCTCCGCGCCAGAATAATCTGCCTGCTCAGTCTTGGTGTTTTCTGGTTGTCTGGGGCTTTTGTCTGCAGATGTTAGAGGGAAGTTGCTTCTGGTGGGGGGTTTTTCCCCACCCCCCGTCTGCTGCAGTGACTGTCACTTTGATAGAGTGGGCAGACCCTTTGTAAAAGAGTAATTGGATGAGCTAACTTGGTATTCTGTAGGTAAGGAACATAGAGGGAGCGTTAGTGCAATGAAAACCAAACAGAAAGAAAGGGCATATAAATGAGAAACGTTAGAAATACAGTAGGGATGGAATTCAGTGATTTCTGTGATTATCATTGCCAGAGCTGTCAGAGGGGTGAAGCCGCCTGCAATAACAGCTGAGCTTAGAGCCGCTCACTTTCATGGTCTAACACGAAATTTCTGTGTTGTTTAAATTAAAACAGTACCTACAGATATGACAAGCAGGTAACAGAAACTCAAGGAGAACAAATGCAGCGTGGTTAGCAGGAAGGTGCTGGAGCTTCTGTACTGGAGACTGGTGCCAGTAATTCCCTGGAGAGCCCGAGGGTTCAGCCAGCCTCCAGAGCTTTCTGCACGCCGGGAGCTCCATAGCTGGTGCGGGGTTCTGCAAAATCTCTCTTCCCCCATGCCAGCTCCTAAACCAGCTGTGGGGTTGTGCCTGCATGGATGAACCTTGTTTTTTTTTCTCTGAGAAACCCTGCTGGGTTTTAATTCGGCAAGGGGTTGGTCCTGCAGGTGTCTGGTATTCTGATTTTAAGAGGTGATGATTGTGGGAGGACTTTTATGTCAAGCCAGGTTAAGGTGAAAGTAAACCTTGAAAATGCTGTTTGTGAAACCCAGAATAGGCAAAACAGCTGGAAAGATGTATGAAGAGAACTACTAGAAAGAAGCAGAAAGCAGGTTTCATCAAACCCCATGCCACTCGAGCTGGCAGGCTGCAGGCAGGTCCCTCACGCACCTTATGGGAGCTGCGCGGAGCATAGCTCTGGAGCCTCCACATCCTCTGGTCCTGTCAGTGGGGAATAGAGCCTCTGACTCCCCGCCTGTGCCAGCTCTGTACTCCTTTTCTACTAAAGGAGTACAAAACTGGGCTGTACGCTTAGTTCTCAAGATTTCTTATGGCCACAATCTCACAGGGAAGATCATCAACACGCATTGGTGACCACCAGCTTCCCAACAGATACTTTTACCAGTGTGTGTCCTTTACACCGGTCAGTTTTATTGTGGCCTGCACTGGATTAAACCAAGTAGAGATTAGTTTTAGGCACTGCTGTTCTTTACGAATAATATCCTAATGTCGCGTTGGGAAGGCGTTGTAAGTCTGCGAAATGTCTTCTCTTGAAGAAATTCTCATTTTGTGTTGATTATGCAGATGGCTGTGAGACATCAGAGGATCTGAGTTCCTTAGCTGCAGTGATTAAAACCTTTCTTAAATTTTTGGTTTAGGTTACGTTGAAGAATCTTGCACAGTCCCTTGCCCGTTTGATTGCAAATTAAGCGATTGGTCCAGTTGGTCCCCTTGCAGCTCTTCTTGCGGACCAGGGGTGAAAGTCCGATCCAAGTGGCTTAAGGAGAAGCCTTACAATGGAGGTCGTCCTTGCCCAAAGCTGGATCTCAAGAATCAGGTGAGTGGAGTTAAATAGCCAGCAGAAGCCTTCCTGTGCTTACTGTATGTTTAATTGTGATCAGAAGGTACTGTGAAGAAATTAAAAATAGGAGTTATCCCTAGGGCCACACCTTGTATCAGATTTTGTAGGCAATCCTTGAATTTCTTGAGGATTGACGGGGGAGATGCTCCTGTAACAGCAGAATTTGACCTGAAACACCGTGTTTCTTACACAAAGAAATATGTATCTCCCAGAGCACAGGAAGCCCTGGACAAATAATCCCACCTGGACAGTGCAGAAGCATCGCAGAGCTCAGATGTAATGGATATTTTTAAAAGTCTTTAATTCTCTCTGAGACTATGGTTGCTGCAAAAACATTCGTTAAATATATATTGCTATTTTTAGCAACATTTCTCTTCAACACAAGTTCCCTTGAACATTAATCTCTGTATATTCAATATTGAAGTATCCCATCAGAGGAAAGTAATCTCTAAATTGCTACTCTTTGAAAAAGATCAGCATCTATTTGATTTCTATTTAATGCTGTATGCATTTCTGCAAAACTAATTGTGATTTCCTACATTTGCTGATTAATTCTCAACACCAAGTAACACTGATGAAATACTGTTAAGTTTTACCTTTGATTCAACTATGAAATTTATTAGGGCAGAAACAGGTTGAAGGGCTTCATATATACATTATGAATATATGTATATCTAAAAAAATGTTGCATACCATGTGTAGAAGGCCTTTAATAGTATTCATGCAGAGATGTATTTGTGTAGTGGCTGGTAGGCGCCGCAGCTGGTGGATCCAGTTGCTTTTCTGGGCAACCGTTGCTGCAGCAGTTGAGTCCCGGGATGCAGCAGCACTTCGAACACCTCATTCTGAACTTACCTCATTTTCTTCACAGTTCATTTTTTTTTCCTGTGAGAAACTTGGTAAATACTTTTTTTTTTTTCTTTTTCCTTATTACTATTTGAAATTCATAGGCAGTAGCCTAACAGCAGCAGCAGGGACTACAAAAATATAAAACTGCAGTAAAGTATATGTTGTCCATACCTCAGTGCTTTTCTTAATAGATCAGACAGATCACCAAAGAGGCAAAATGAAATCCCACAGTAAGTCGTGTGGTAACAATAAGCTCTTTGTAATGAAAAGATACTGGGGTTTGTTACCCATAGACACAGCAGACTACTTCCATTAAAAGTAAACTTATTGCTATAAAGTGTTGCCTATTCCCACACACATTAGATTTGCTAATTTCAAAAGCCTTTCAGAAGATATTAAAGGAAAGAAACGGTTTAAATTTAGAAATTACGCCTTTGTACTTTTTATCGGTGCGTGGTGCTTGCAGAGTGCCACGGCTGGTATTAACATAACTGTGGTCGGCGCTTTTTGCCCCTCTGCCGGGAGCACGCACCTTGATTTAAGACCTAGTGAATTCATCAGCGGGCTTCTTATCGTGGGCTCTAGTAGTGACACCTGGGACTTACAGTAAGGTCTGTTTCTTTAGATTTGTGATTTTTTTGGTTTTGGGACAGTTTTATTTGGTTGGTTGGTTTTGGAGGGAGTTGTTCGCTTGTGGGTTTTTTTATGTTTTTTTTTAAATTTTTTTTAGGATAGAAGCAGAAGCTGTTTCTGGCTGGTTTAGTGCACCATTGGATTACCTTATTCCAATTTAGATTTATAGGATTGGATCAGATCCTGTATATTTCAGGGGTTTTAGGGTAAGAAGAAATTGTTGTGCTAATAAGGAAAGTGTGTGTGTGTATATATATGTATCCATAGATGCACACTTATATAGACTAGATAAACACATCTATATATGCACACTAATATACACTTAGATATGCACACATATACACATACTGTGTGCGTGATTCTATTCATTGCCTCCCCAAACACTTCTCAGTCCTTTGCATGGCTTGGAAGGAGTTCTGCTCTGCACCCCCTGGACTTTGAATTCCAGCGCAGATTTAGACGCACTGAGGTCCTTAGGCACGTTGCAGCGTGCACAAGTTGCCTACCCAGATGGTAAACTAAATTAGCCGATGGCACTGCTGTTTAGCTAGGCTGGAGACGTATCATTAATCCACTGCAAGGCAGATTGTCTTCTGTTTCCTCTGGTCTGGGCAGTGTTTAAATCCTGGAGCAAAGCTCTGTAGATTCTTTATATGTAAATATGTGACATCCAAATTATTTTTATATAATCTGCATTAAATACCTGCAGTAAAATACTTGCTTTTGTTTGGTATCAGACACGAGAAAGCTAAATCACCTTGGTGCTGAGGTATCGTTTATCTTTTACTGGCTATTGTGCTATATTGATGGTTGGACTAGATGATCTTAGAGGTCTTTTCCAACCTTAATGATTCTATGATTCTATGATACTGTGTTTTATGCAGTTGATAAAGACGGTAGATAAATTAGAACCAATAATAAACTCCTCTAGGTGCCAGTAGATTTCCCTTATTATTTTCTACAGGTTTTTTAGTAATTTTTTTTTAATTATTGCTTCTGAGCTCGAGTCTTGTATTGCTCAATCAGTTACTTTGGAGAACCCTCCAGTTTCCAGTGTCTCATAATTAAAGGCCTCAGTGAGTTTGCGTCTTTTTCTCCTTAAGCCCAATAATCTTTTCACCCTCTTCTTATGAAGGGTGTTTTCTAGGCTTCTTGGCAGACCTCTGTATGTCTTTTTTTTCAATGCCTTTCAGATATTTGACATAAAATTAACTATGGAGAGCGTTACTTGAAACACTCTTCCAGCAATACTCTCTTACCGTTTCCCACCATGTCTGGGGCCCTGACAATACGGATACTTTAGCAGAGCTACTGCTTTGGAGAGGGAGGCAATTTGCGTGATCACAACAATTTATTTGATGAATATAAGTAATTATTTGAGTCACATAAACTGTTTCACAAAAGACCGTGCTCCTAGAGTCAGTTCAATCAGTGCAGTGCAGCTTGCTTGTTTATTTAGGACAAGTTTAATTTTACACCAAGATAATGATGCATTCTATTACTGCACGATATTCCGTGGGTTATATACTCTTTATTCCACAGAGGTTTTGGCTCTTTTGGAGTGTCTTGAAGGCATGCTTTTGCATGTCTTCATCCCCCCCGCCTGTAGAGCCTCTCAAGGAGTCCAGTCTTTTTGCAGTAGATACGAGGAGTAAACTCAGAGTTAGAATTAATTCCACTTTTCTATAGTTGTACTTCTTATTATGGTCAATGGACTAGGTTGAGCCCTTCCGGATTTCCATTCCAGGTTTCGTTATTTTCTAGTAGAAGTGACAAACAGTTTGTTGATGTAGTCACTTCAGCCTTAAGCTTCCTCTGTGTTATCATCCTGTGAAATTAAAAGATGAATTACAGTATTTGGAGGAAGAGATGTCAGTATTTTAATGCAGGTCCAGGTAACATGTTGAATTACTTTCGTCTTATACCTCCAAATGTTTGAAAATTGTTGAAGAGTTGGCTAACTACATTTTGCTCCATCTTTTCAAGAAAATGGGCATTGCGTGTAGAGGCTGTGCAGGTCTTATCTAAGGATATGATTGCTTCTGAACAGCCGATTGGATTATGGGGTCAGCTGGCAGATGTTCTTGGCTGTGCAATGCATGTTAAAAGAGGTGTAGCATTTACATTTTTCTATTTCTGCTCTTATTTGAATGCACTTACACAGCATGCAGTTGCTAAGCTATTTAATATGTAGTTCTACATGATGAAAGGTTAACTATGAGTTATGGGGGGTTTATTGCTTGAATATTCTTTTATAGGTTTTTAGGATTACTACAAGAAAATGCATCTTATTTTAAAGACTCATGAATTCCAGGGATTATCTTTTTATTGATTGCTCTAATATATATTCTTGTCAAGATTATCCCTCCTTCTCCTTCCTCCCCCTCTCCCTCTCTTACCCAGTCCTGCTAAAGGACAAATAACATAGCAAGTAATTTATTCCCTTTATATATACTGTATATATTTAAGCAAACATTTTTAAAGGGTTGAGAATATTTATAAAAGCAGGCCTAGCAGGAAGAAAAAATAATGCATTTGAAATTTAAACTCAGTGCTTTCTTTAAAACAAGTATTTTATTCTTAATGACATTTTTCCGGTGTTCACTCTAGAATATGAGAAACACAGACACCTTGCACATTACAATTGGAAGTACTTTTCCTGAAATTGCACACAGAAGTTTAAAGAAGGGGAAAAGGAGGATAGTGGTACATTTACAGCTCAGATTTCTTAGAAGCAGGTGTGAAGACATATGAATTTCTGGTGACCTTTTCATAGAAAATGACTGGTTTAGTCCTACGTGCACTTCAGAGAAAACAAATCTTTATGATCATCAAAAAATGTGTTAAATTTCTTTTCAAAAGTGAAAATCCTACAAGATTACAGGCTTTGAAAACTCACCGTTAGAATGTCCAGGTTTGGATGGGCTGATGCTGTTAATTGTAGAAGCCACTGTCGCTTGTGAGGCGAAGCCGGGCTGGGGGTAGGGCTGGAGGAGTGGGGGTGCGTGTGTGTGATCCTTCCCCTTTTCTCATCTATAATCTCAGGAAAGGTCTGTTCAGGAAAGGCCTTTTGTGAAGATGTTTCCAGGGCTTTTCATGCTTTAATTCCTCAAAAAACCCGCAAAGAAAACCAACACAGTAGTATGCAAACTAAAGTTTCCCTTGCTCACATTCAGGAGCCGTTTCTCTAGGCAATTTTTGGCTCGTGCTTGGCAAGCTAAGTTTCCGTGAGCCAAAAATGCCCGGAGACTGTCGGAGGAACTCTGCCTAAGGAAGAGCAATGTAGCATGGCGTATCGCAGGGCACTGCAATGAGACAAAGTCCATTTTTTTTTAGGTAGGTAACTGCTCTCGGAGCGATAATTTTGTATACAATAAAGTTTCTGAATAAGCAATATAGAACACTTACCGTATTTCTCCTGATTTCCTTCCTTCGTTATGTTCTTGTCCTTACGTGCTGACACAACATATTTACAATGTCTTTCATTTACCTTTGTCCCCTATCTGACTATGAATTGTGAAAACAGTATTTATTCTTTTAATCTTGAGTGTGTCTGTCTGTAAGAGTTTATTTTCATGCTTTCTTTTGGTGTAATGCTTGGTCGTACCCTTCCTTTGCATATAAAGATCTTTTATAGATGTATGTGTGCATGTGTACGCTTGTTGAGTGAAGCGTTTTCAAAACTGTTAGGTTCCTGTGCTAGAAGACAGGTTTGAACCCTGCGCCTTTCATTGCTATCACTGAATTTGCTCACACCTAATCCCTGAATGGTGAGTTGCATGTGTAGCCCCTACCTTTCAGTATCAGAAATTAATCTTCAAGAATTCGTTAATAATGTATTAGCTATAAATAGCTCCTGCTTAAATCACTTTTATAACCTAGATTTCTAATGGTCAGAAAAGCTGCTGAACTTTTTCGAGGCACTCATAAAATCTCTCCCTCTCACGGATTTCAGCTGCCCATAGTTTATTCCTGAGCCTGGTCCTGTGCTGCTGTATCCGTAGCATTGGCTGTGCGAGATCCCTTGCTGTGGCACGCAAGGGCACGGCTGACCTGTGTTTGCCTCTGGCTCTGTCTATCAACACTCATTTGCTTCATGTGCAGTTTGACTTCTGGAAACAAAAATCCTATCCTTAATCTCGGTTTTACCTTCGGAAGATTTGATATCCTTCCGCTCAGCCTTATAGAAAGAAATTGCACATAGAGAACATTTGTGCTCTGATTCTAGTGAGTTTTTACAGTATGATAAAAATGACAAGTTTTTTTGCCTGCTACACTAACGTGGGAGAGTTTTCAGTGTCCAAAAATAGCGAGAACACCCTAGTTTCCTTACACTTTTTTGGAGTTCTGCTACTAAACAGCAATTCAGTTCATGAAGTGGGCAAAAGTAGCAAGCCGAAGCTGTGTAGCCTGAGCTCTTTCTTGTCTTCCCGAAGTAAAAGTCTGGAGAGTCGGCCATGTGGGTGGGTGCTGCTTCGCTTCCTAAGGCAAACGCAGCCATTTCCGATCTTGTCTCTCACGATAGCATTTACGCTAACTCCTAGCATATACTAATTTTGTGTTCAGCTTCAGTAACTGTCCAGCCTTGGTTTTCAGTTCTCCTGCAGGTTTTCTGTTGAACAAAGAGTCCTAGAAACACATTTTCACAATTACCGCTCATGAAAAGCTTTAGCCTTGCAAAAATGGAGCACTTCAACAACTTCCTCAAAAGTACTTTTCGCTTTGCTTTTTTTTCTGTGTAGCTCCTTTAAACTCCTCTGTAAGAGCAATGCATATTGATGTATGGTGTAATGCTGTTTGCTGTAGTTGTGAGAATATATGTGCACTTTGTGGAATTGTCATACGATGCCAGTCTGCTTCCTAGAATTACTCTACGTCCACAGAAGTTGGCAGCCTTGTCCTAATTGATTACACTACATTTTACTCCCTGCTACAGCCCCTACCAAGTTCTTTATGAAATATGTGTCAAAGCAGGACTTCTTGCTTGGTAAAAGAAAATGATACGTTTGCATCTCTGGAACTGAAAATTTACCCGTAATTATTTCTGATTCAAATACAGACTTCCTATGTTTGTGGTCGAAGAAAGTAGCTGTTGTTTGATGTGAAGCATACTGCAAAATATGGTGAGAGACAGGAGTTATACTGAAAGCGCTTTGTCCTCTTCATTTCTCTGCAGAGGAAATGGAATTAAATGGAAAATGAGCTGCAGACAATTGGGTAGCCCAGTGGAGATAGTATTGGCATTTCACCTAAGGAACTGAAGTTAAATTGGTTTGGGCAATATTTTTTAAGGAAAGAAGCTTGGTTTGTGCTGAATCTCTGGTGGACAATATGTCATGGTGGAGGACCAGCATACGCCGTGTGTCATAAATCAGCGTGACAGCATCTAACACGGAGACTGAACTTACTCTTGCTGTCTTTGTCTTAGGAGCAGGAGAACACAAAGGATTGATGCCTTGGTTATTCCTTGGCAGCAGATTTAATCTTGGGGTTTTTTTCCCCTGCCTCCTTCCTCCTTTTAGAAAGTTTTCGATTTCTTTTCTGCAAAGTTTTGC
>Ga0181612_121397_pt1 | contig 13148 bp, 10 predicted proteins | sample HoacroProtozoa21_FD_119630 | JGI IMG/M metagenome (GOLD analysis project Ga0181612, IMG submission 119630) | Hoatzin crop microbial communities from Cojedes, Venezuel. Combined Assembly of Gp0051906, Gp0051904, Gp0051908
TTAAATTTATCTAAAACGATGATTAGTTATCATAGGCATAATGAAGATGAAAAAATTGATTTTATAATTGAAAAGCTAAAAGAAGGAAAAAATATAGCAATTGTAACAGATGCTGGAACACCAGGAATATCAGACCCGGGAGAGATTGCTGTTAAAGAAGCAATTAAAAACAATATAAATGTTATTCCAATACCAGGTGCATGTGCACTAATTAATGCATTAATTGCATCTGGACTTGATACAAAAGAATTTTCTTTTTTTGGTTTTTTACCACAAAATAATAAATTAAGAAAAGCAAAATTAGAAGAAATAAAACATGAAAAAAAGACAATAATTATATATGAAGCACCTCATAGAATAATAGATACGTTAGAAGAACTTTCAAAAATTCTCCTTCCTGTTTCTTTGGGAGCCAAATGGTGATGGTATTCAGCTCATTCACTGGAAATTTTAGAGTGCGAGGCATACTCTTGCTACTGCAAATCCTAGTTATGTGGTTGTGCACTCTCCTGAAGGAACAAATGCAGACCATTTAAAACTTGCTGAAACTTTGTTGTTAAGGGTCACAGACAAGTCTTTTTTTTTTTTTCCCTACAGCTTCTGCAATCAATAGTCTTGAATGCCATGAGAAAAATAACAGAGCCTTTGGGGTCCATCTGAATAGTGGAATGATCTCCCTGGCTTATCTTGTTTATGAAATCAATCTTTTAAAAATTTAAGACGCCTGATGGCATTGAATTATTCCACAGTGCTTCGAGATATCTATTCCTCTGAATTTTGCTGGTTTTCCTTAAGAAAAAATTAAGGCACATTTATCATAGAAGAAACATCTTATAAATATATTTCACAGCTGTATTTCCAATGGATGCACTCTCTCTGCGGATTACCATCTGTTCCAATTATTCCTTCATTGTTCTTGGTTTAAAGTGTGGCAGCTTTATAACTGCAATGAAACTCTTGCCATACATTCATCTTTATTTGGGATTTTAGCTTTTGTATAATTTTCCTCAGGGTGAGAACACTGTTCTCACGTAACCAGTGGAAAAACATACTAAAAATGCTATGTATATAACAATCTGTCTGGTAGCAGAGAGAATCACAGTTCAAAGTGCAGTGATGTTTCCCCCTTATTTATATCTGGTCTACCAAGAAACCGATGGACCAAATACTTCACTGTTATACCTGTGTAAACTGATATTGCCCTGAATAATTTCCCTGAAGACAATAAAATTGCATAGCTATTAACTGAACGTGGCGTGTTAAATGCATACATGAGCAGTATGGAGAAGCGTATTATAGAGGAAACAGATCTGGCTGTGCAGTCCCAATTATTCACAAGAACCCAGCACAAAAAAATCGCACTCTTTCTAATTCCCTACAATTAGAAAATCTTGAAAAGGACAATGGAGATGCTAAAAGAGGTCTATTGGAAAGAGTTCCCAGAGGTTGGGAGCCTTAAGACTCTGCTTAGCTCAAAACACCAAAATCCCTGATACTGATGCAGAACCTTGAACTATTTCTCACTGTTTGTATGTGTCGCTCTGAGGTCATGAAACAGATCAGGAATTCATCTCCTTGCATGCAGCTTTCTTTGGGACGCATATGTTGCACGTAACATTTATCCTGCCACTTCCATTTTCCCAGAGACACTACCGAATTTCTCAAACTAAACTGAATTTCAGCAGAGTGACTTGCACCTCGAGCAGCAGAGAAGATACTCAATTTGGTATGCATGGGATGTTCCAGAAGGCAAGCTGGTCACTCAACCTCGTTCTGCAGACGTAGCCTGCACTGTTATATTGCCTCTTGCTGGCAGAGACTGCTTGCAGATGAGCAGGGCAAAAGAAGATGTTTTGCCTAAAAGGAGACTCCTGGTGTCTGTTTCAATGAGAAAGGTTTCTAAAAGACGAGGACATGATTCAAATGGCCATCTAAACTTCTGAAGGGGACATTGCTGGGTGTGCTCCACACCACCCATGCTTGAAAGCATCTTACCTATAGGGGTTCCCACGCCGTAGCCTTTGGAATCGATCAGCCCCCCGATCTGGGTGAGATTGCAGTTTCTCTGAGTCACGTACTCTATGCTGGTTGACTCCATCAGCAGCGCATAGTCCGTTGTGAGCACGCGCTGGATTCCCTCGTCATTGTTCTTCACCAGTGCTGTCTGCTGCCTGCTGCTCATGAAGGCCCACATCTTCTCATATGTTGATATTTTGGATTTCTAAGGGGGGAAAACGAGGGCACAGGATCACACCAGCACCCAAGTTACACCTGTAAAGTATTCCTCAGCTTTCTATTGTGACCGATGCCAAAAGCAGGTCTTAAATGAAAGTGAATCAGTAGCAGGGCTTTCCTTCCTGCAGCCTTTCTCTGTTACTGTGCTTTATGCTGAGGAACCTCTTTTTTTATTTCCTTTGTAGTGCCAGGAACTTCATTACCGGCACAACTGTTAAGTGTTTTGAAGTTTTTTGGGCTAATGCTGTTACAGGGATTACAGCACATAACCCAGCTGAATTAGTGCAGCTGGATACTGCTGCACTCAGAAGCAGTGCTTCTGCCTGTCAGGGCAAACGCACTGCCCCGAAAACCTGATGACCAATTAAGTACTGGCTCTTTTGTATTGATATCTCTTGCCTAGAAGTTCTGTACTTCAAGGATAAAGCTTGAGAAACAAGCCCAAAACGGCTTCTAAGCAAACTTCTGCTTTCTGCTTTCCATTGCAATCAGACTCAAGTACTTCATCCTTCTCCCACTCAAGTTAAGGGGGATTTTCCCACCAGCTTCAGGAGTGTGAACATGTCCTGTGTCATCGCCCAGCTGCACAGCAAAGAAGGATGCCAGAAGACCCAGCCACCTCCATACATTGTTGAGCATCCCTCCCTCCCCGCTCCTCTCCCCGTGCTGCAGGAGCCCCGAGGGACCCAGGCACCCTGCAGGGAAGGGCAGTGCCTGACCCCCCCCGTTCACACTTCTGCCTTTGCTGGAGCATGTGAAAAGAAAAAACTGAAGCTGCTCAGGGACATGCTGCAGGCTGTGCCTTCTACCCTCAACATGTGCTACCTGCAAACCAAAAAACCTTCAAGCACTCGCACAGTACTAACACGATTAAATCTCTCTCTTCTTTGTATGGTCTCAAACTACATTGACCACACAACGTCACTTTTGGATTAAATATCAAAGTAGGCCTACAGACAGCTGGACCACTAGAAACTGCCAGTAGAAATTATTTTCTCTCGAGATGGCAAAGCCAATCATTGTTGCTGCAGCGTAGCACAAGCCAGACACACACAAAATGACTTTTTAATGTAAATACGAGCCAAAGGCCCTCCACACACTTACATTTCCCCCGCCCTGGGGGAGTGCATCCTACCTTCCTTTACGGGCCCTAGCGTTGGTTTATAGCCATCCTAGCTGATTTTAGGCTCACTGTGTGGACACCATATGTGCTTATTGCAGTGTCATGAGAAAGCTGATTTTCTGGTTCTTTGAACTTTGAATGTTGATATGCTTTACCTGTAGATTCAATACCTGCAAATGTCACCTAAATTTCACCTAAGTTTGGTAAGACACAACATACCACTAAACTTTGAAGATGGTTAAGTGGCTCTTTACTAGTAGAAGCCATTTTTACTCTTCATTTGGGAATATTTTTTGAAATTGATGATGTTTATGCAGTAGATTAGATTGAATCTGGTATTAAATTTATTGGAAGGATGTATTCCTTATTCAGACAAGTTTGAAAGAAAGATCTTAGCTTCTTGACTTGCCAGCTCCCATTTTTTTCAGGATAGATCACATGCCAAATTCTGGCTTTTGATTTCTCATTGATTTCAGTGGAAACATGTCTGCATATCAGAAGGTAGGAGCTGGCAAGAGTGCAACTTGAGACTAAGAACTATTATCACAGGGGGTCAAGAAAGCAATGGAAGATTTACAGACGTATTGGAAACAGAACAAGATAACAGTCTGGAGAAACACATGTGTATCATGATCTGTGGATGTGAAACATCTTGCCTTCAGTTGGACTTTTCCCAAAACTGGACATGCACACTGATGGGTAATGCTGCCTGAGATCCTGCTGGCTCATCTGCCTAGAACCCCATCCCCTTGCTGGAGGAGTCCTTAACTGTCCAGGCCCTGTTTCCTGGATATTTTATGGCCAGATCTGGGATCTATGTACAGGGAGGAGGTTGACTCTGAGGTTCCTTCAAAGTCATAATTCCATTTTTTCCCCAAAAAAATTTCAATTGCTTTTGTTTTCATTCCCCCCACTACCTGGCTAGAAGGCACAGTCACCACAGAAACATTCTTGAAAATATTGCCTCTTTAGCAACAGTTTTTCTGGGGACACTATTACAACAGAGATACTAGTGTCAGGCATTCAAAATTAGTGGAAAACCACAACTGTTAGTACATGCATTATAAACAGGTCGAAATAAAAAGTAATGTAAGTTTGAACAAATGCAAATAGAGTTTTCAGAAAAACAGTGGGAATACCTTGGTTATCTCATATGGTTCCCAACCTGCATCGCATCCAACCGCATACACATTCTGGATGTGTATATGAGATGATTGCATAATATCATCTTTCAGGAGTTTCCTGCCGCTACTTTAAGCACAAAAATCCTAAACCAAAGCTCTTCAGAGTTTGCTTCGTGCCAGGATCTTTTTCTGCACTTGATGTGTTCAGAAATCCTTTTGCCATGTGTGTCTCTTACAGTGCTGAAAATCAGTCCTGAAAATCAGGTCTTTGCATCTCTTGTCCTACATAACAGGCACTCGCTTGTTCCTCTCTTCCATAGCAAGGAATGCCTGGAGTGTCATGTTTTTGCTTTAAATAAATGCTGTTCTGAAAGAGTCTGCCGTTTCTCTTGGCATTTCTTGGATGAAGTACTGGGTGTAGCCCTTAGATAAATCAAATTTTGCAACATAGGAAGCACTTGGAATAATGACTTCTCCTTAGTGTAACCCAGCCCTGCGCTACACTCCCGCAGGATATTTTTACAGCCGCTGCACCTGGTTGTGCTGATTCTTCCTTTCCCTTTCCCTGTCCCCATCACATCAACACTCCCAGGTGGCAGGACTGTCTCTGCAGCACAGGCTGCCCACCAGAAAAGTACCTTTCACCCCAGGTCTGCTCCTCCAGCCCTCAACTCGCAGTGGCACGGCTCTCGGGGGGTACCCCTGCATGTTGGGGAGTTCCCAGAGCCTGTCACGACATGGGGCAGCCTGGAGAAAACTGTCCAGGCAGGATCAGGAATTCACAGCTCCCCAAAAAGAGGCAGAGTTGTTTCCGGTGTCTTGTCTAAAATCGTTATAGCAAAGGTGCTTTTTCTTAAACTACCACAATGCCCGAGCAGCGCGGAAATGGAGTCACTGCTGCACAGAAACCTTTACTCCTGCCTGCTCCTAATTCTGAGTATTTGGTTTTACATCCTCCCAGGTCTCTTACTGTGGGTGGGGGTGTGTGCACATGCTTACTTAGCTCAAGAAGTATATGCAGAATTTTACAGTCAAAGGGGGACAAAATCATGCCCTCACAAAGCACACAGTCTTCCTTTTGCATACATAAGTATCTATCATATTTATAGTACAGAGACCTACTCCGTGATTTTTTTTTTTAAGTTTTGGACAGTATAAAGAAATCCTAATCTTGTGAGGAACTGGAGGAGCTTTTGTAATAAAAATAATAACACCTTTTATATAAGACTTTGTGTGTCTCACTAGTTTACAAGTGTGATAAATTATATTTTTCATGCATCTTTCACTATGTCACCTTCATTCTGCCAGAGAATCCATCTCCATTCTGTACAAAAACTAGCATCCTTTCACTTCTGTTTGTGTACACGTGTATTTCGGGCGCAAGTAAGCTAGCATGTATAGCATATAAATATTTAATCATCTTGTCCAAAACTGTTTTTTAAAGGCTTACATACTTTTAAGCCTACAAGTTTTAACCTCAGGGATTAATGGTGCAAAAAAAATCAATGCAAAGCTGGAAACAGCTCTAGAAATTTGTTCTGAACTTCTCATGCTGAAATTCAGAAGCTCTTTCCTCTGAAAAACCATGGAAGCAACAGGTTTTGAAGATTTCTCTCTGATGCTGAATACGACTTCAGAATAGCAATGTCAGTGACTGTCTTTGAGCAGCGAAGAGCTCTTAGACCAAGGGAGTTTCCCAGAGTCCTTCAGAAGGCAGCACAGCTGCTTCCTCCAGCCTTATACTCCTGGTGAGAGTCCCGTACTTGCCCTAAGCAGTTTCCAGGAATATCTCCGGATGGGTTTCCCAGCATATCTTAATGGAAATGTCAGCTTCTCCTTTCAAGAACTGGCTATAACGAGGCTATGAAAAATGTTGTAGTTTGTGCATTTCTTTCAGCACAGAAGTGTTTCTATTCAGCCACAGGAGAGCCATTACGAGGGCAGTTCACCCTTGACAGCTCCATCAGGGACAGCCTACCATCAGATCTATCACATGATTGAAATGTCCTTGATGAGAAGTATTCGTACTGAGAGATGATCCAAATACTTCAGCCAAGTGTGTGCATGTGAAAGCACTTTGCCTCGTGTGGGAGCGAAGGGTTTTGTGGTTAAAGCAGGCAAGGGGTGCTCAGGCTGGAGCAGCAGGGGCTGGGGCCTCAGCACTGGAGGCTGAGGCCGTTCGCTCCCATGCAAACGTGTGGCATGAAGGTTATTTTGCCCCACATGCACCTTCCCCACGATGCTTCATCCTCTTCAAAGGCACTGCATATTTGACGATCTATAAACACCACTCTTAGGTGCTACAGTGAAAAGCAAGATACCGGTTCATTCAGTGCCTGCTGAGACTACAGATGAAGCTGCTAATTAATTCTAATTGTCACAGGATTTTTGTGCACATATCCTATATTTATAGCTTGTTGGCTTTTACGTTGACATTTTATGACATTAACCCATTTTCTACATAATTAATACTAATAAAGCAAAAAAAAATGCAGTTATCTACAAAGCAATTAGCCACAAAAAATGATATTTTACTTACAGATGTGTTCATGCGTATGTGTGGCCCGTGTATTAACAGTCTCTGTAATATTGACCATGGACCATTTTAAAAAAGGGACAAACTTGCATTTTGACCGCCTGCAATATTTTTCTAGTGCAAATGTGACCTTCAGAAGTGATCTTAGCCAAGCGGCTGGAAGAAGCCAAGATCCCATCCTGAGAAACAGCCTGGAGGAGAATGTCCCCACGTTTATGCCCTGATTCCCTTCAGATTCTCCCACCAAAGGCATGGGTCTGCCCCTCACAGAAGTACAGCATCAGATTGTTTCTCCATACGTCTTGGGGGAAAATCTCCCATCTTTCATACTAACATTGCTGAAGAATTCTCTATGGATTTGGGCAAAAGATGTATTTACCTCTTATGCTAATCCTTTCAAGTGTTGTGATTCTGCCTCACCATTTATCACTGGAGGCCCACGAGTCATTTCGATTGCACAGAGCTGGCTGATGCCATCTTACCTTGAAGAAGGTCATTGTGGATCCATCTCTAACAGCCCCATATTCTATCTTGGTTTGCTTTGCCAAATCATCTGCTGAATCGATGGGGGATTCCATCCTCTCCACGGTCAGGAAGGCAGCCAGGTTTGCAGTATAGGATGAGATTATGATTAAGGTGAAAAACCACCATATTCCTCCAACTATTCTGGTAGAAAGAGCTTTAGGCATCAGCTCTGATCCTGTTACAATATCATCAAAACAATCACATTAAAATGATGCTGAAAGATGCCTTTCCTGATGCCACAGACTGTTTTTAGGCACAGAATGCTTTTATGAGCTGTAGTATGATAAAATGATTTAAACAATAATCTCACAGATGCACAGCTAACATTTATAATGGTAACACACTGTGAAGGGGATGTATGCCATGATATATGACAAATGGAATTATCCTTGGGTCTAAGCCCCATTACACCTCTGAGCTAATGCTCATCCTGATACTAACCTCTCACATCCCCAGCAAGCTATGCTAGTATTTTTGTTCGTTTCCTGAATCCCTTTTGGCTACTATACTGTAACCAATTTTTTAGTCAGAGATCTTTAGCAGAATGCTATTCTGCTTACAAGCTACCTGGCAGAAATACCTTACAGGATAAACCTGCCCTGTGCATCCTATTGACATACCTAAGCAGAAAGAGGGCAATCAATACGGTTCCAGTGAACTCCTCGGCCTGTGTGAACCTGAGATCAAAACGCAGTACACGTCTTACTACAAATGTGTGGCTTACATTTGATAATTCAGAGGGTGAATTGATGTGTTCTTCGGATCTATAGGGCAATGCAAAGTTTTGGACAGTGTGTTCAACACTCCTTATTGCTGAAGAGGTTTCAGCAGATCTGCCTGCATGTCACACCGACAAACCCCAAAGTGATCTGCCATTGACATAAAACCCTACAGAACAGCATGGGTAGGTGTTAAGTGTGCTGAAATGGCGTCTAAAGAGCTCAGACAAATTGTGTTTAAGCCACACATGTACTCATATTTCTAAGCGGTCTGATGCAAGTTTCATGTTGTTTTTCTGAAGGCATCCACACTGAACTTCGCTCATTGTGTGGGATTGAAGGATCTGCTTAAACAAAGCACTTAGAGAGCCACTTGAATACTTTTGACTTCAAAGTTCAGCCTTTGCATAATTGTTTTGTTGATGAAGGATGGACTTAAGAAAGTACTTAAGTGCCTGTGAAAGGAGATCTCAGCACGTAAAGCTTTTGATGTGACAAATATATTTCTATTACTGGGAAAATCTGTTGACATATTATCTCTCCCCAGCTATTTTATGATTTCTGTAAGAAGTTTAAACATGTTATAAAGAATATTTTCAGACTTTGCAAAAACTCTGATTGTGACTTTTGGGGCAAAGACCAAAAGGTTAAAAACTTTCCAAGCAATCAGCAAACAGATTTAACTTGGTTTTATAAACATATAGACATGTCTCTTAAAGGTCAAAGCTAAGCATAGCCCAGGGGTTTGAGTAGGTTAACAGAACTGCCAAACTGCAAGAGCAGATGCTCTGCCTGTGCAGCCCTGGTACCTCATGGATTTCATATTAAGCCAGCAGTCTAAAAGCAAAAAGTCTCACTTGAAATTTTTGAGTCCAAATGCATCTGCTTGAAGAGCTGTAGCTCTGTCTGGGTTTATGTTTGTGGTCTGTTGTACTTTCTTGCTTTTCAGATTAGAATTTTTTTTCAATACAATGAAATCTTTTCTTTTTATTGGATTGTTTCTCTCAGGAAAAGTGTGTGTTTATTTCCAAGCTGGGGTTGACCTGCAAAAGCTGGCTTCTAGGAGTGCTGATTCCGGTCATCCTGAAGGTATTATTTTTTTCAAGCTTAGACAGCTATACAAATATAATTTCTACACTTGGACCCTGATGTAACACCTAGCTCTGACATATACAACCCAGTAATGCATAATAACCAGCTACCTTACAGCTACCTTCACAAGCAACCACGAAATCTGCCAGCACAGCCTTACAGTGGCGCAAGAGAGTAGGCAGAGAAGCCCTGTGTGCTGAATTTATGGAGTGAGATGCCAAACCTCCTGCAATTTCCTCTAGCAAAAAGTTGGTTGTGAAAAAGCAGCAGAATACATTCAGTTCAATTAAGCTCAAGACACCACAGTCTTTTAATTATGCAATGAGCTACTGTTTTGCTTTCGTGAGGTGCTGAGCACACTCTGCTCCGAGCTGAACCAAGCAGGCCCAGCATCTCTTTTGATCACCCCCATGATTATTTCAATGTTCACCTTTGTGAGGGCCTTGATTCCAGAAAAAAACATTGATATATGCTCTGTGCTCACCAACTTCACCCTAAGTGCTCTCCTTCACCAGATATTCCTGGTCTGACCCGTCGCCTGGCTGAACTGGGGCTCTGACAGATAGCTTGCCTCTCCAAAAGTGATAGTTTCTCTGAATGGATTGGATGAAATGTGCCCTGTTTGGATGCTTTCAGAATATGCATCTGAGACTGAATTTCAGGGGAAAAACAGGGGAAGTAACGTCTAAACAAAAACGTTGCTAACAAGACTTGGGGTCAGAGACAATACTTGCTGAAGTCTCCCTAGTGCCTTTTTATGGCAGACATGACAGCCAATCCTGATCCAGACTTTGCTCACGCTCTGTAGAAAAGAGAAAGTCTGATCATCACATTTTAAAATTTAATAACAAGTGGCTTCCAAATCAAGCATAACAAGCAGCTGCTGCCAACAAGAAAGAGTGTAACGGTAGACGCAGAGTTTCACAACCATTCATGTCATGTTCAAACTCTTCACATTAACAACGATGCACTTACAATCACACGCACCACAAGTTTGTACATGGAAACATTTGTGTTGCCTTACAAATGTTTTTTCTTTCTTTCTTTCTTTGTTTCTTTCTTTCTTTGTTTCTTTCTGTTTCTTTCTTTTTTTTTTTCTTGCTTTTCTTTCTTTTGTTTTGGTCTTAATCTTCTTGAAAGACAAGCAGAGTCTGGTTGGGGCTGACTGTCATGTACCCAAGGTAGTGGTAACGAGCAGACACTGCATCCCACAGTTTGCTGTGGATGATGGTAAACTCCAAAAAAGGCAGTACATCAAAACACAGAATCCTGGGGCAGTCTCACACACAGGGCAATCACAGTTATATACACACACCTGCCTGATACTGTAAAACCTCAGCCTGTGTTTTACTGATAGATTGGAAGGAAAACAGAACAAAAAAGCAAAACAGAATGGCTCTTCCTTCATCCAACCTCCTTCAAAGTAATTTCTATGAGGACGCTCTATAACCTGTCAATACATTAGTGTACCAAGAAAAGCAAGTGCATCTTAGGTACAATACAAACTTTATTCTCTATCATATGTAGGAAAAAATCCTCCTCACGTTTTTTTTACAGCTGTTCATGTCTGTTAAAGAGGGAAGAATAAACTGTACCTGGATGAATGCAGAGATGGTTTTATATTCCTCACTTAAGTATTTAGGTATTTAATACCAAGATACTGCTGGGCTTTCCTCTGGATTGCCTTTTTGGTTGCTGCTGTGGGATGGGGTTTTTTGTTCAGCTTTGATTCAACTTGAAATGTTTGTCAGTAAATACTTTCATTCTTTGCAGCGGACCCCAGTTTTGGTGAATATTGATCTAATTGGAAACTTTAGAATATACGCATCGTGAACAAATGTGTTTAGTACATGTATCTGTTTGACTTCCCATACGGAGTAAGCTTCACTGCCCTTCCTTGTCAACTGAGTAAAATGTCAGTTGTTTCCAAAATCATCATCAACAGGGACTTGTGACTGGGTTAAGTTAATGCTTCTAGGGTTGGATGCATTTACAGAAGGATAGGACTCATACCTGTAGAAAAGCCATAAAAAAAAGGTTTGGGTTTGGGTTTGGTTTTAAACAAAGTGTTTGACAAGTGCCAACAAACTTAACAATCCTTCTGAAGAAAGAGCATCTTTTTTTTGTTTGGCAGTTAAAACAGTTTTTCTAGGGTAGCTAAGGCTGTTACTGTTTCTGTTGGGATGGAGCCCAACATTTTCCTGCTGCCAAACCTCTTACACCAATAAACTCAACTTCAGTGTGAAGCACTTCATATCCCTTTTGCAATTATTTTACATTTCAGGTCCAGAAACTCCCATGTGACCCTGTCTGCTTCCCATTCTCTCAGATGCTTCCGCTCCTTCCTCCTGCTGCAGCCCTACTCTGGGTTTCACAGGTTCCCCTCCTCTGCCTGCTCCCGGTTGCAGCGACACGTCGTTTTCTTCCTTTCTTCTCTTGTTTAGGTTCTGAGATCAGGTTTTACAGTATATGTTGTATTTACAGAGGGTGGAGTTTACCAGCACAGAAGCCCTTGAGCAGACTGTGGGACGTGTGCAATAACGAAGTGTAACCGGTGTACCTTGCTGCATGAGAGCTCCAACTCCAAACCAGAAACTATTTAGTAAAGTAAAATTGTTTTCCACCACATCTGAGTCTGGGTTGCACGGGTGGGGGTTATACCATTCATATGGTGTAAACCTGTGGCAGTTAACAGAAAAAATCTGTAAACATCAAATAGAGTACACACAGCGGCAGCAAACCTGCTGAACAACGCACAAAGTGAGGAGGTTAATGAAGGAAACAAGAAAAAGGAAACCTCAGCTGAAAGGCTGTCCTCGGGACGTCTCGCAGCTGCCTTGTGCAAGATGTGGAGCAGTGCTGCAATGCCATTTTCACAGTCCTGCATCGAGCACAGGGCTACTTACTCCTTTACTCCTTCGGCTCTCAGGTTAGAGCCCTCAAGGGTGAGGTTGCTGCAAAGCCCCAAGGCTTCCCTGCCTGCACCGTTGACAGACAGACAGACAGACATTTGCAGGGGTGGGGGAACAACTGAATGCCAAGTAGCTGCTCCTTGGTAAAGCATTCAGAAAATAATGAAGGAGCAGCGGCTCTCCAAAGGCAACCATCGTTAGCTGTCTGCAGTTGAGATGTTGCACGCCAAATGTGCTCTCCCTCTACAAGGCTGCCATGACGGTGGAAAAAAAAAAGGCTGCCGATCATTTGAAGGTGTTAGGGAGCAACTGCAGTGCTTGAAAGCCACGGGGCCATGTTGTGGGGAGAGCGCTACAAGGAGGATTGCCTTTACCAGAAGAACTGTGCTCTACTCCCCACGCACCGTCCTGCTGCCCTGCACAACACTTGGCAGAGCTACATTAAGGGCCATTTGTCCCCAAAGTACCTTGCCTGCTGTTGTTTCCCACTGCTGCGTGGCTTGCTGCGTACTTTCTCATCAAGTTTATGAATATAGCTTTAATTTACAATGCCATGCCAATACATTTTAATTACTGTTTCAACAATATAATTAAGCATCAAATTTATGCACAGTTGCAAGCAGAGTGCCTTGCTTAGCTGAAGTAACGAACTCTGATAGTAATGATCCCACTAACTGAAAGAGTATGTAGCTTAGGATGCCATTAGCTGCACAATATCACCATTACTAGTACAATAGTATTAACAATTGTAACAATAGACGGAGTTTTCACATTCAAGATAGAACAGTTCTGCATACTCTAGTTAAAAGAAAGGCAGTCGTCAAGTCATATGTTTTAAATTTGTGCTAGAATAAGTGAAGCAACCGTTGTGTAGAAATGAAA
>Ga0181612_157614_pt1 | contig 13148 bp, 7 predicted proteins | sample HoacroProtozoa21_FD_119630 | JGI IMG/M metagenome (GOLD analysis project Ga0181612, IMG submission 119630) | Hoatzin crop microbial communities from Cojedes, Venezuel. Combined Assembly of Gp0051906, Gp0051904, Gp0051908
CAGCTGACCAAAGGGATATCCCTTACCTTATGATGTCATGCTCACAATAAAAAGCTGGTGGGAGAAGGAAGGGGGGAACGTTCAGAGCGATGATGTTTGTCTTCCCAAGTAACCATTACACATGATGGAGCCCTGCGTGCCGAGGGATGGCTGAACACCTGCCTGCTGATGGGAAGCAGCAAATGAATTCCTTGTTCTGCTTTGCTTCCGGGCGTGGCTTTTGCTTTACCTGTTAAACTGTCTTTTCCTCAGTTCATGAGTTTTCCCGCTTTTACCCTTCCACAGGAGGGAAGTGAGGGAGTAGCTGTCTGGTGCTTAGCTGCCAGCTGGGGTTAAGCCACAACAGTCTCCTGCCAAGAATGTTAAACTTAATTCCCCTCCACTGATTTTAAGCAATAAGCCAATCTCATAAGACACACAGACTCCAGAGTTAGGCAGGTATATGAGTCCTGCAGAAGAACAGACTTCACCCTGTGAGCTACGACCACAGAAGATGATAATGTGCCTGGCTTATCACATGAAGCCTTGCTATCACAGAACCACGTCATACAGGAACTTAAATTGCCTTTCAGAAGTAGGAAAGTATTTTGTTTCCACCGTATTGCTTCAGAGGATCTTTCAGAACCTCACTGCTCTAATACTAAATCACAATACTCAGTTTCCAGACTAATTTTATTTATGACCCATTCATGCTAATTCAATCCTATGACAAGCATGCCCTTACACTTAAATTGTTTCCCTGACTCCCCAGTGCTGCTTTTTCCTGTCTTAATAAACAGCCACTTTGTCTTCTTTTAGGCTTTATTTTGCTATAAACAATAAGCGAGACTTAGTCTCCTAAGACTGGTTTTCAGTACCATCACAGTCAGTCTCTTTGTAACTCTCCTGGTCTGAATCTTTCTTGAATATGGACAACCAAAATCTTGTATGATCATCAAAACATTTTGGTACTGCCTTTACAAAGGCAGTAACACTTTGTCCATTTCATACTGTAAATACTCATCCTGAAATACCCTAGACTGCTTTTTCTTTTTTGTGATCCAACCTAGTGTGGTTGCTCATTGTCATTTTATGATCAAGCAGCCCAAGTCCTTCTTTCCCTTGGGAATTTTTGAATCCCAGTCTAACACGAAAAGCCTCAGTTGTGACCTAAGTCTGGTATCTTGATTCCTATACTGTCATAGTTGTTCTCATGTCTATTATTTCAAACATTTTTAGATACTGTCACAATCCTCTCTCATAGACAATACCTTCCAACTGTCTCTCACCATAGGTCTACTCCTCATATCATAACCATTACTGAAAATTACATAAGCTTAACTATTGATAACACAAACAAATACTGTTCTTCCAGTATTACCTACTGTCTTCTTTCCTATAGCAAATTTCTTACCTACCCTCAATCCCTTTCTAAACCTCCATCCTCTCTAATTAGTTTTCTCACAAGGCACTGAATCAAGTGCTTTACTCAAGTCCAGACAGACGAGAGCCATGACATTTCATCTGTCTGAACATGCTCTCAAAAAGCTATTACATTATCGTAGTATAATCCACATCGCAATGCACTGTACTGGATTTTATTATATTTCTCTCTTTAACTTCATTTTAATGGAGATATTTGTTGGTTCATATGGCTCCAATGTAATTTCTAGCACTTGTACTGCCTGTCTCACTGGAAGCCTAATTGCTCCACAAAGAAGTAGCACCCTCAACTGCATATTCAAACAGGACAGAAGATGACTGTTTATAATTAATATGGTCCTCTCCTGGACATGATGGAGAGATTTTTATCAGCATTTTTCAGTTTATTTATATTAAAAAAAGAAATATTGAGACACTCGGGAATAACAGCTTCAATTACATACACGATCTACATGAGAAACGCATTGCCTATCCCTCACAGTTCTCTCACTTCCTCACCTCCAAACACCCTCCTTACTGCCCTGGCATCTGCTCGTGTTCCATTTTCTCCCTCCTCTGCCCTCCTGCCCACCAAGATTGCTCCCTCCTAGATCCCCTCAAACATCCATCCTAGCTCCCCTCAAACATCCCTCGCTATTCCACCAAGTCTCCCATTTTCTTTTCTCATTTTTCCTCCTAAACTCACAGGTCCAAGGTGAGTTCTCCAGTTTTTTTCATACACATGCCTTGCCCATATTACTTCTATTCCCCGCTTCTCATTGAAGTCATGGTGTTTCCTCAGAGAAACTTCACAGTTTAATTTCAGGTTGCCAGTAAAGGTGGTGCGAGGTGTGGGGAAGCCCCTGTTCACTCCTGACTTTCACTGAATTATGTTAGCAACAAACTTCACTTGCAACAATGCAATTGCAAGATCAGACTCAAGGAACAGAGGCACTTAAATCTGTGCACACTTTTATGAGACAGTCAAATGCATCATATTGGCGTCCCTGACAGTATGCTACATGTCCAAGTTTCAGATTCTTGCCCAGACAGCTAGAGGCATGAAACTCATTTCTGAAAGGCTGCTTGACAAGACAAAGTCAAAACATTTCTCCTCCCAGAAGTGAGTCATTTAATTTGAAGGTTTAAAAAAAAAAAAAAAAAAAAAAAAACACCAAAACTTTATCTGAGAAACATCTAGGTGAAAATATACAGTTTTAAGCTTAGCACAGTTAGAAACAGCAGACAACCAAGTCTCATATGGGAAAGCATCAAGTCTTAAGATGCAGGTGGTCAAACTACATAGCTTACAATAAGTCTCAGCTACATCTTCTCCCTTTCCCAGCCCATCCATAATTAAAGAGCACATGAGAAACTGTACTTTAGAATAAGCTTCACAAAGCAGCATTCTATCTTTAAAATACTGACTCGACTCTACATGAATTTTGTAACAAAACAAACAAAAAACCAGCATACTATCCAGTGTTCACTGGAGTGAAGTTAAAACACACATATAGCCACTATGAAAGCTGACAAGTATACACAGAAAAATATCTTCTTTATGACCCAGTGCTGCAAGGGAATGGGACTCCTTGTAGAGGAAGAGATTAACTATCACACTTTTGATCAGACATTTGAGCTATTTAGTCCTACACTGTATGTCTGAAACTGTTCAATACTGGAGTTCTGTAAAAGGGACCCCCTCACACACACCATGGGAGACAGATCTAGGACAATCTAATGCTAGATATAAGTCTCTTCCAATTAGTTAAAACCAAAACTTATCTCCTTTATAACATCCTTTTTGTTGTAATTCTCAAATTACTTTTCCAATCTTCTCCCTCTGACTAGATTTATTGTAAAATAGAATGTTAAAATCAAAAGTCATCATGATCAACTGTGTGTTCACAGAGAAAATGTTACTTTTTATGCACCAAATTTAACATTATTGTTTAACTGTGTATCCTTTTATGTTATTTAGGAAGAATCCTTCTATTTCCTTCAGTTCCCTTCTTTTCTCTTTACCACTTCTTTCTACTTCCAACCTCTCCGGACCTCTGCCAATCCTAATTCCACAGACTTTTTTTGAGCTGTCACACATACTACTGTAGATCAGACTCTATCATCTATCTTTAATTTCAATACATGTTTCTGTCTTATTTCTTATACTTTCTAATGTTTTTGTCTATCTTGGTGACAAGAAACTAACACATAGTCACAGTCTGCACCAAAGAGTCTTTAACAAAATGTTGATTTTTGCTTGGCACGATGAAGTCACACTTCCTAGTCGAGTTTTTCCCAAAGAAGCAAAACTTCATTTGTCATCTCCCATACCTTTTCTTAAGTTACAGTTTAGAAACAAGAGTTCTGTTACTCGTATTTTGAACTCTAGGGCCTCCAACTCAGCCTAGCTGAAAACAGCCCCAATATAGTTCCTTAGCCTTTGTACTGCCAGCAACAGGAATCCCAAGCCTAAAAAAAGCACATAACCCATACGGTTTAATTGCAAGGTTTACTAGTTACGAGAAAAAAAAATAGCTAAGGATGCGGGAAACAAGTTAAACATTGGTACTTTTCTGAAAAGAAACCCAAAGATGTTTACAGATTACAATTTGATCCACAGAGTCAAAGAGCAAAGGTGTGGGATGTGTTTCATTGGGAAAAATCTGACTGTGCAAGCTTAAGTATCTTCTCTGAATTGAATCTAGGGAGACATTTAAGATACTTGCTTTATTTTAAGTCATCATAGTTGTTCACTAGGTGAAACTCAAACATGCTTAGGTAAATGTCCGAATAGAAGTGGGAACGGGTCATCTGTTTTCTAATGATTTTAGTCACTAACACTAAAAAAATTTCAAGATTATTGTGAATCACAATTATTTGGAAAGAGTCATGTTTTGGAACTAACCTGTCAAGACTGAAAAAAATAAAAAACCAAATATGAAGCAAATTTCACCACATCTTAACAAGTACAACTCCCGATGATCTCTGGAAATTCTGCACACACAGAACTACCAGAAACACATTTAGTGCAAGGTGTTGAACCCACAAAGAGAAAACTCAGTCCTTTTTGGAACATTTTACCCGTCAATGTAGCACAAAAAGCCATATACATCTTTGTCTTAGCTGCAATTGAAGTAGATTTTCTGTAGAAGATACACATACATTTTATCTTTAAGCTTCCCAGTAAGACAACCAAACAAGGAACAGCACACTTCAGAAAATGGCTGGTCCATTACCAAGAAGGACTAGTTACACCTAGGGTTTTTCACCGCTGGAAAACAAGTGAAAAGCCCAAAACTAAACCAAAAGTAGCCTAGTGTCATTGATTACCTTATTTAAAGATAGTACAGTTTCTTAATCTCCTTTATACCTTAGTGAGTCTTGTAAGTGAGCAGGCGGATGCAAACATAGTTGATAAGTCTTTAGCTTTTAAAGCTATTTCACTACATGGAGTGACCAGAACTCATCACACTTCTTTACAAATCAGCCAGCTGTTCAAATAACTAAACTAAATCCTGTTGCTACGAGAATAGCACCAGGCACTGAAGACTTGAACAAACATTATGTTTCAAAACAAACCTTAATTCATCCTCACAACACCAAGCAGATAAGAATCTGGTAGTCTAAATGAATACCAACAGCAAAGACAAATTATGGGATCTGCAAACAACCCTGTGCAAGAACTCGACTCTAATAAAGCACAAAGGTGTTTCTAAATCAAAATCAATTAATACAATATAGGTCAAAACTCATATGAAAAGAAAATTGTTTAAAGTCACACAAAGCACTGCAACCTTGTGCTACTCTACTGCTTGTAGAGAGTCTGTGCAGTATTAGAAATCAACTGGCAAGGAAACTACATTCCATCATGCTGAATCAAACAGAGACAAGCTACATTTTATAAGGTTAGTTTGACCTCGCATTCCCCAATTCTTAAAAAAAAAAAAAAAAAAAGCTACTGGGGAGTGGAGTGGTGACCCCTACTAAGCCAGACAGCTAATGCCAAGATCAAGCACGACAATACACTGTGTATCTATTCAAGCTTACTCAAAAACTGGGCCCCTAAACTATAAATCCAGTAAAGGCTTTTTAAATTTAACAGAATAACACGAGTCTTCAGATATTTGCTTCACTGCAGAATTCATCCTGCAATTTTCTACAAGTACTAGTTAAAACCCAAAACAAAAAAATAAAGCTATTTTTGCACCTAAGAGCAAAGATAAATTTCAGGATATCAGATAAGCTGATAAACTGGGACATCCAAGTAGCCATCCCATTACACAATTACAGCCTGACTCCATTTTAAATTAAGGCTGCAGTCAAATAACTGCCCCCCCCCCTTTAGAAAATGTTATAGACCCTTTAGAAAGCGAATAGTAGCTCTGTGCTTCCAATTACTTTGATTTAATACTTCAAATATCTTTATCCATCTTAAAGGTCACTCAGCTTTCAAGTAGGCCTCTTGATTTCACCTACCAAAATAGCTATTCACTGCATCACCTACTCCTAATCACTTTATGGTGGAATGAGTTTAATATATCAAACAGGTTGATGCATATCATCCCTGTAAGATTTTTTTCATTTTGCGATTAACTAGCAATGTAGTCCTCACTCTGGATATTCACCTCAGCTGCGTAATCCAGCTATGGATATCCCTGTAGCTTTTGCCTCACATCCACGTTTTTCAGAAGATCATAACAATCAAATCAGAAAAATGAACTCACTATATAGATGGATTTTTAGGATCAAACAAAGTATGAAGTACAATTTTGCTTCAATATAAGTACAAGACTATGGTGATGGATCAAAGACACTGCAGTACCCAAGAGCAGAGATAGTTTGAATTTACTGGAGATTTTTCACCAGAAAGTACACCGCAATTCCCGTGATGCTGAAGTCTAAGAGATTCTTCATCAAGTTATATTGTTCATGCTAGACAGGAGAAAAATTTAACTTCACACTCTACCTGCAATCTAGGACTGAAAAAGCTGTTGCAGTAACAGAAAATGAGTAAGTCACAGCTTCAGTATTCCCTGCAACATTAAAGGTCAGGTTTAGGACCAAAGCAATGGTTCTGCATCCCCTAGACAGCTCCTACCTCTGTAAAAACATAAAAAATAAAATAATCCCTATAACACAAACATTTGGCTGTGCCTAAGACAACATTCACACTAAGAATGCACACTGGAACTTCCAATGGGACAACACAGCTCATTTACTAGTGCAGATGGCCTTATGTCAAGGGAATTCCCCTAACAATACCCACTAATTCTCCAGTATCTTTGGAGTCTGCAAAGAGGAATTGCAATGGAAAACCCTACCAAGGCTCTTAAGTAGTACACATACTTCGTGTTTGTCTTTTGCAGTTTTCCTCCAAACTAGTTATCCAAAATCTTACCTAAACACCTAAGTAGTTAATATAAAATCTCACTGCTTTTCTCTTTGAGCAGCTGTGCAATTTTAATCTCCACATTAAATAAATTTATTATTTCCAAATGCAGGCTTATATTCACCCCTACTGTACAGATGTCCCTGTTCACTTGTAAATCTGCTTACTTTGGATAAGTCAGAACCCAGGCTAGATGGTCTTTGATCTTTGCAACAACACACATTGAGTAGTGCATTGAAATCCTGCTTTGGTTTGCAAAGCCGACTGATTTTTGTTCAGTTCCAAGACGACTAAAGGTTTGTTCGTGAGGAAGCAGGGTCTACAAAGTAAAATTTTCTGTAACCTGTATATAAGTGAAGGTACTTCAGAAATTTGTATTTCAACGTTACCTATTATTTAAGCCTAGAATACACACAGTGGTTTTTTTCTTCCTTTCCATAAATACACTCTTGAAAATTAAAAGGAAATAGATTAGTAAAACTTGAAAGCTCTTGATATGTGCTTTCAACTTCTAAACACTGTGAATTAAAGCTACATACCTGAAAGGACCTTAATACACATAGCCTACCTGACGGCTGCCATAACCAAAGGGAGTACTTGACAAATTGGTGGTAACACTGTGTAGGATAATTTCACCACTCAAAGATCCAGAAGCAATGTAGCTATCATTCCAATTATATGTAATACATGTGACTTCATCTTTGTGATCCTGTGGGGGAGGGAGGTTAGAGGGAGAGGGTTAAAGGCATTCAGGATAAACATATATCTTATCTGTGCTTTCGTAGAAAAACTTCAGCTTCATGTTTTTTTCTGATCGTCTGTAACATTTACAAAGATTATTTAAGAGTTATTATGGAATATCCCTGAAAAAAGCAGCAGAACATACTGAAGATTAGCCATTACATTTTAACCAATTGTTTGTTTTCAGAAGATTGTTTTAATAAATTAGTAAAGATGATGGTGTAATTATATATGACATTTTTGTAAGACAACCATAGAGATAACTACCACAAGTGTCATTAATGTTATTTTAAAAGTAGAGTCTTCCAGAAACCAGTGACATTTGAATATCCTTTCTGTTAATCTGATGGACTACTGCCAGCTTCCACTTCTGTCACTTTCAGTATTAACACATATATTTAGTAAATAGCTTCTCCGTATAGTCACTTGCAATGACAATATTGTGTTTACTGAATATATAGGGGAAGACAATCAAGTAATTCTAGCCCAAAAAGGAGAAAAACATATTTAAAATATTGTATTAGCTGCTTAGTAGTTTTCTTTCAAACTTTCACTTGAAAATCCAATTAAAAAAAAATAAATCAAAGCTAAAGATCTATAGCCTCTTTAACACTGATCCTAAACAACGGCAAATCATCTACTGAAGGCATCATGGAAATATACTAGACCATCCCAAGTTTTGTGCATCATAACAAGGTTTTAGAGAATTCATGCTGGATCAGTTAGAAGACGACAATCATGTCCCATTTTTGCATAACATTAGTTCTACTACAATATTGTACAAATACAGAAGTGTTTCCTTGTTTGACATACCAGAAACAGCAATTATCTGAAATGCTGCCCTTGGAAAAAATCCCATCAGAGAATACCAATACAAATTCTCAAAATAAGCCTATTCTGAAAATGTAAGCATACATTATTGTAGAATTGTACTCTGAAGACATCAAATTAAGTACTGGTTAAATTAAATTTGCTATTTACAGCATATGAAGAACACAAGCTTGAACAAGACACGCATGTGTCCCAGCTTCTATCTGTGAACTTGATCCTACAGACATATGACTTGGAGAAAGTATATTTTGTACAGCTGGCAGCAAAACCTGGAAGTCATGAAAGCTACAGTTCTTCCTCAGCCAAACTTACCTTAAGGCTACGGTAAACCCTTCTGGATTTCAGATCCCAGATATTAACTGTGTTATCAAGGCCTCCACTCACAATATATGAAGAACTAGAATTCAAGCTCACGCATGTTTGTTTTGCCTGATGGAGAATGGGAAAAGAAGTATGTTAAAAGACAATTAAGGCATTTATTCAAATCTACGTAAAAGCATATTGATGTGTGTTTCCATTAACACAAACAGTCCCACTGACTGATGGAACTATTGTTACACTACAGTCATTTTCCATCAAAAGGCATTTAAAAGCCAGTCCTGCTTGGACATATGTTTAATATACTTTAAGATTTAAGTACATTAATTAATAAACTCTCAAATGCTCCTATTTTCCCATTCCCATTTCAATTTTTTTTACCACCTTTTCCTGCAATATGCATTTTCCCTTTAAATTATAGCTCTCTAAAGTGCAATCATAGACTTCTATTCAGGTACTGAGTTTTAAAATGAAAATGCTAAGTTTAAAAAAAAAAACTCCTTAAAAGAAAATCAAAAAGTTGTATAAATCACGTACTTCACATTCCCTAAACATTACAAAGAATATTATAGCAGCAAACCTCATAATTCAGTGAAGTGATTCTTTTCAAAATAATCACTGAAGTACCAGCTTTTGAAAAAAAATGTCAATCTTAATGATAGACCTACATTGAGGACAAATCATTATTCAGTTCTATCATGTTGAAAATTCACTTTTAAGTTCCTGAGATCCAAATTCAGAAAAAAACAAGTCCATCTAATTATTGACATGGTAAAATTGAAAATGATTGCATTAGCTACAGATCAGATTCAGTGAAATCTTCAGGACAAACACTCCACCTTTTTCAAAAGTTTACTTCAGCAACCTAAAAGACCAGTTTGAACACCTTTTCAGAAAATTTCCAGTCCAAATTACCATTACAATAGCTATCCAAGGAGAAAAATTAGAATGGTTTACAACAATAACAAGTCACTCAACTAACCATGTCAAGAGACTCTTCTAATACTAAGTACAGCTTTCAGAAGAGTTGATAGTGCTGTGCTTCCATTTAACAAGAACCACCTCCCCACCCCAACCATAACAGAAATTCTCCTGCTTCACATATTTCCAGAAGCTGGGGCCACGTATGTTCCAAGAACAACCTTTCTATAGACTTCTATGTTTTTCAATGTACAATTCACAGGAATGCATAATACTGACAATTCAAGTTGGAAAACGAAGTTCAAACTTGAGGTCTGTTCCGTCGCCTACACATTAGATCATCTGAACCACTGGCTGCCTCGAGCTACCACGTCGAGGATCAGCAGGCACATTCCCCTAGCAGAAAGGCATCAGATGCTAGTGTAACTGCATTTGTATGTTCTTACTGGTAGAACTATTTTAGAAGCACTATTTCCCTCACTCTTTACATGTATTTACCTATACACAAGGAAATGTTTTTACATACGTGTCATAACTACCAGTACTAAAATTAAATTGATCCCAATATGCAGAACAAACGTGCTACAGACGGTACACAAGGCAGAGTGGGGAAAAAAACAACAACAAAAAAGGAACAGTATTAGTCATACTTACTCCTTCAGCTATTTCAAAGAGTGGAACAGGTTTATTTTTGCAGCTTGAAACAACTATTTTATCACCAGCAGCAGAAGCAGTGGCGAGGTATCTATCTTAGTCACAAGTTACGAACCATAATTGTATTATACTGGTAATTAATAAAAGAAACAGTAAGTTTCCCTTCCTGAACAGAAGACAAATTGGTTCAGCAGTCTGAAGTACTGCACCTTTAAGAGACCTAGAAATAGAAATACAAGGCTACTTTCCAAGCTTTCCCTAAGAAGCTCTTGCAGTAACTACAGCCCTTACTTCTCATCACAAAGCAGAGCAATGTCTTTCAGAGAAGAGGAAAAATATCTGGCAGATATTATTTAATAGCTATTTACCGCCAAGGCAGCTTAACCAGTCTACAACTTGGTTTACCACCGCCCCCAAGTAAGAGCCCCATTTACCACCAGAGTTCAAAGGCATGTCTGTTGCTGTTAGCAGACTATGGATTTAAAGAACAGTCCTGTTTCTGACAAATGTTAAACTACTTCACCATACAGTTTCTAGAGTTCAATGAATGTTTGCTAATTTGTCTCCCTCTGTACTGAGGGAAGAAAAACAAAAACCCCAGAAGAACCTTTTACTGACACCAAGTACCCTGAAGTAGTAAGAAAAGCCTTCAATACAGAACTATAGAGCAGAGAAACCACCTCTGCATCCCCACCAAATGAATCGAGTAATCATTTAGATCTGTGTCATGGATGTCTTCAGGCCAATGCCCACTGTGATTTCATATTTGCTTATTTAAGAATACAGGTTAATTGGCTGGCTTTAACACCAAAGAACTGGTGGGCAGATTAGTGCTTGTTATTTCTTTCAATATTTTCAGACAACATTTTAGCTTACAGAATTCTGCCGAACCAAAACCAATGCAAATATTCAAAAGCATATAGAGTAAGATACTTCATTATTTTGGTTTTGGGGGATGAAGAGTAGACTAGGCAGAAGAAAGCACGATGTGACAAGACAGGCTGTCTATAGCTAAACTTTTCTAAACAACACATACAACTATATATATGCATAAAAATATTATATCTATGCTTCAATTTCTCTGCAAGCTCCATAGCTAAAATATTCATTAGTGCTCTGATTGTTTTGACTTTTTTCTTGTACATCCACTTATTTGCAGACTTAGAGGACAGACACATCCAGAACTCACAAGGCTTAACTGTTGTGTGTCAGCTTCCTGTCCCTCTTCTACATCAGGATCAGACATCGCTGCCTTTTCCCACAACAGCCACACAAGCTGTTCACCTGACAGTGCACTGCTTCCATTTTTCAGGCATTCCCCTAACACCTGGCACCTCGTATCATTACCCCATAATAGGCTTCCAAGACAGAGGTGAAAGGTCTAAACGGGCCAGATCTATTTTCATGCATAAATCACCATCCTACCCAACACATTTGTGCTTCCTCTGTAAACACTACAAACAGCCCAGAGAAAACCAGTGCCTACAGAGTAAGTGTAGACTATCAAAGGAGAAAGAAATGAGTAAGCTTTACAGTTGGTAGGCAATTCAGGCATATCATAATCATTAAAAAAGTGTTAGCCTCCTAAAGGAAGAGAAGCATTCATCAGAAGCATTTACCAGCATGAGTGTATTTTGTAAATCATTCCAACACAGAGAACCACAAAATTTACTTCATAATATATACAACTCTTTTTAACACTTTAATAAAAAACCAAAAAAAACCACACTGGAATTTTGCATAACACCCACAAAACTATGGCTGAAACTGTAAAGGATACTATTGCTGGCCCAACACAGTGAGCTGACTGGATGTGGGGGTGTATGTGGGTTGAACTGCTCCACCACAGTTAGAGATGAGGAATCCCATATTTTAACGTCATCTCCTGATGAAGCAAAACGTATGCTTTCTTGCATGGCTGCACCTGTTTTTGCAAAAATAAATTTTTAAAAAATGAAAATACATATATATATATATAAAGTAAAAACATACAACGGGCAACTTTGTAAGTCAAAAATCATTTCACCTATATTGTTTTCTTGGTAACTGGGACATTTATACAATTAGTACCACTCAGCTGAATACAGGACTGGAAGTAGCAGACACTCCACACTTTTGCTACTTGAATTGTTGGAGGAAACGTACGCTTTCCTTCACAAAGGAAAAGCCGTCCCCTCCACGGTATGAAGAGACTAGAATGATGCTTACGTCCCCATAGAGCTTACAGCTGCCGAACACGAAGCCGTATTTCACGGACTCGCTTCCCACCAGTAGATGGAGATAGACAAGCCCGAATCAAACCGACTGTTGCAGGGGAAGGCTACAAGTTTGGACCTAAATCATTCAGTCCAGAGTTCACCTCGGCACCCTACAGAAGACGCCCGAGCATCCTTGAAACTCAACCTTTAACAGCAGGATACGAGCGACGATGAGTCACTTTCCAACGCAGCTTACGCAACATTAAAGACGAGAAAGCCCACCACCACCACCAACGTACTGCCATCTGTTTTGGCAGACGCTGGCTTCACGGTTAAAGACAGGCTGGCCGTTTCCAGTTCTGTAAAGTCTATTCTCAGCTTTTTACTCTGGGTAATTCCAGACTAGCAGCAAACAAGGACTCCAACCGCAAGCCTTTCCTTCGCCTGAAAGCGTAACCACCCCGCAGTCATAAGTTTCCGGGCCGTTTCTGCGTAGCTTTGGGCCATCAATTCTGACTGCCGGGAACGCCCCAGAGAGGCGCCTAACGCCGACGAAACTAGTCAGGAAACTGGAGGCCCCCAACCGCCTTCCCTCGGCCGTTGCCCGAGGCACCGGCCCGCAGAGCCGCTCCTCCCGCCTCGCGCGGGGATTCCCTCCCCGCTCCGCGCCTCCAGACCCGGAGGCCGCGGGA